>Ga0256829_1000927_pt1 | contig 25904 bp, 35 predicted proteins | sample 131447metaG_FD_185979 | JGI IMG/M metagenome (GOLD analysis project Ga0256829, IMG submission 185979) | Hydrothermal vent microbial communities from Lau Basin, Pacific Ocean - 131-447 | ecosystem: Environmental > Aquatic > Marine > Hydrothermal vents | place: Pacific Ocean: Lau Basin | collected...
TTTTGTCGTTTGTTTTCTACTACCACTAAACCATTCATAAACAACTCTAATAATTTCAGTATCTTTTTCAAGTGCGTCAATATTCGTTTGTTTCAGTTCGTTTTCCGCCCAGTTTTTCATAAGTTCAACAAGCTTTTTAACATCCTCGCTATTTTCCACAATCTGCCCGTCTTTAAATTCAATTTTGACGGGTGTGACGCTCCATTTTTTAGTTTTATTTTGTGCCTTTATATCTTCCCAAAACTTTTCAGGGTCGCTATAATTTGCAAGCGTTCCTATTTTTGCTATAATTTCTCTTGTATTCATTCTTTTTTCTCCTTTTATTTTTTTTAGGCATAGCCTTATTAAAAAGCCCCGCAAGGCTCTTTAATAAGACCCTCTTAGAAGGGATTACAATTTTACAGCTTTGCAGTTATTAACTTCTATGATTTTCCACCCTTTTTCATTTGCAATTTTAAGAGCTTTTTCTTCATACTCAACTGCAAAATTATCTACATCTGCTACTCCACAACTTTCTATCATTTCTAATACCTCTCCACAACCACTATCAATAATTACAACTTCTTCATCTTCAACAGCCTCAATTAAGCTGTTAATTAAATCTTTTAAAAGTGTTGTTTTCATTCCATTTCCTTTTGTTTTTGTTATGTAAAATTATAATATATTTTTGTTATAAAGTCAAGGAAATTTTATAAAATTTATAAAAAAATAGGAAAAAAGATAAATTTTGAAGTATTTATTATTTAATGATTAAGATTTTTTCTTTTTGATTTACTTTTAATAAATTATTTTTTTGTAGTTCTTTTATGCTTTTAACTAAAATCGTAACGCTACATCCTAATTTTTCGGTAAGCTGCAAATATGTTTGATATTTATATGCTCCGCCCTTTATAAAAATAAAGCTATATAACGCTTTTGAATATCCAGTAAGATATTTGCTACTAAAAACTTTTAAAATGCTTTCCGGGTTTTCTATTGCCGTAATATTAAGTAGAATTTGATAATTAACTTCCAACTCTTTTTTATCCATTGTTATCCCCCCCCCTTTTTTTTTATAAATCATATCTAACCGCTTTTATTCTGCTTTTAATAAACCCGTCTTGGAATATGTGTTCTATTTTTTTAACAATAAATCTATCTTTATTAAGTTCTCTCGGTATCCTGTGTGTAGGTGCATATATAGAAATAATATCGTTAATTTTTAAATCTGTAAAATCTGTCGTAAATTCTACAACCTGATTAATATACCCGTTTTCTAAAAATTCCGCTCTTGCTATTTTATCCGCTATTGTTTCATTTGTTATTTTTTCATTATTTATTATTTCTTCTCTTCCGTTTTCAATCCCGTCTAATACAAAAATACCGCTAAATTTAGGCTGTGCGTTTTGTGTTTGTGTGCTGTCTATAAACATTTTTTACCTTTTTAAATAAAAATAAAATCAATATCTGGATAATCATTTTTTAATTCTGCTTGTTTTGCGGTAGATAAATTTTTTATTTTAAAAGTTTGTATGGTGCTGTCTATTATACTTAAATTAAATTTGCTATCTACAACAGTATCAAATTCAATATAAATATTATCTATTTTTGCACTATAAAAAGTAAAATTATAATTATGTATATTTTCAATGTTTTTAAAAGCGTAATATACACTTTTAACACTATTACAATAATCAACTTCTATTTCTATATCATTATTTTTTAAATCAACCGTATCAAAAAAAGCATATATTTCACTAAGTGCGGAAATTGTGTCAAATTCTATATTTATCATTGAATTACTAACAATATTATTAAAATTCAAAATTGCTTTTTGAAGAGAATTATCATCCTGTATATCAATATTCCAATAATCAACCGTTAAATTATTAAAACAAAAATCATTTTCCGCATAACTTGCATTATAATTATTTATTCTTATATCGCTATATGTTCCACCTATCATTTTTATACATTGTATATTGTCAAATCTTTTATCACCGCTTCCGTTTTCAATCACATTGTCGCACACACATTCCACCTGTATCCCTTGTTTTTCATTAATCATATAATCACCTCCAATTATTTTTTTACATTCATTGTATCCATTTATAAAATAAGCCCCGTCAATTACATTAAAATCAAGGCAACCTATTTTATAATTTAATGTTCCCAATTTTAATCCTTAACAATTTAATTCATTCATATAAATGTTTTTTTTATTTACAAAATAATCTAAAAATAACGGCTCTTGTGTTCCTAAATCAAACCTATAAGTGCCGTATTCTGTTAAATTAATTACAAAATCTCCAAACTCATCGCTTGTCGTGCTTCCTTGTGCTACAAATGCTGAGCTTGCCGTATCATATTTAGAAATATTTATCGTTTTATTAATGCTTGCATCCACGCTTAATCCCCAATCGCTTATAGTGTTAAGTGTTAAGTTATAAGGCAAAGGGTAATAATAATTAAGCTGTATTTTGTGCGTATAATTTATAATTCTATCTAAATATTTAATATTAAAATTTATATTTTTTGGATACTTGCTATTTTCAATAATTCCCGCTAAAACATCGCTTTTATAGCTAACTTTAACTTCTCCCGTATATTCTTTATCAAAAATAAGCAAATTATCGCCTATATCATAAGTATAACTATCAACGCCCTCAACCCCTAAAAGCTCCTTAATATGTGCCGTAACTTTTAAATATCTTTCATTGTTAAGCTCATATTTTTCAACTATTGTTTTTTCTTTTATCTCATAAGACAAATTAATTTCAGGTATTATGTCGGCTTTTGGAGAATAATATACATAAAATTGTGCTTTTTGCGGTGCAAGTTTATATTTGTTTCCCTTGTCATCTGTATAAATTAATATTTCATCCGGACTTGTATTTTGCGGATTCGGCTTAATTTCTAATTTTAAAGCACTTTCAAATTTATTAACAAATTTATCATCTTTGTTTATTACTATTTTATTTACTCTTTTTTTAAATAAATCCGTGCTTGTGTTAAAGCTCTCTATATCTTTAATTCCGCTAAATTTAGTAACCGCTACATCATTTTTATTTATATTTTTTTTATCGCAAAAATAAATCGTTCCTTGTCTATAAAAAAATTCAAATCTGTATATTTGCATTAATTCATTAAGCAAATCAAAACCGCTTTTATTTTCTCCGTGTAAAGTTCCAATCAAATCAAAATTTGTTAAATTCGTAAAATCTAAATTAATATCATCGTTAAAAATATTGCTTATTAATTCAACTAAATTTTTCCCTGTAACTTCTTTATTGATGTAGTATTTTTCATATTTAAAACTTTTACTTTTACAATACACTTTAATATTATTGTCTTTCAAATAATCAATAGCTTCTATACAAAATAATTCTTCTTGTATTACATTATCATTAATTTGCCATTTAACTTTTATTCTCTCAATATTATCACTTACAATAGACGGGTCATAATAAACTTTATTTGTTACAAAATCTAAATTGATATAACCTTTGTTTATTTCATATAAAAAACTCCCCGCTTCTACATTTATAAGAAAATCATTAAGATTAATATTTTCATCCAAATGATTTATAAAAGAAATATTAAATTTTATATTTTTACTCATTAAAATCCCTTATTATTACTCGTTTAGGTGATATTTGCTTAAATGATATTCTTTCAAAAACAAAATTTTGTTTATTCACATATTTTTTTATTTTAAAAGGATTAATGATATCCTTATTGTTAAAATTCCTGTTAATTTTTTCTTTTAAGATGTTATTCTTATTATTAAAAATTCTTTTAATACTATAATAATAATTTGGGTCGTGTCCTGTGCTCATTTCCATTTTCACGCCTTTATATAATCCTAATAATAAAGTATCTCCTTTTAAAGTATAAATATAAAATTCTTTGCTTGTAAAATCAATAATTGTATTTGGCTGATAATTGTTTGTGCTTCCATTTTTATTATAAAAATATTTGTTTGTTTGATTGAAATATATATAAACATAAAAAGCGCCGCCTCTTTTAACCACAGCATAAAATAAAGGAGTGCTTGTTTGTAGTGTTAAAGTTATTTTAAAATTTGTATCTTCATTTACTTTATATTGCATTTCATTCCCGCTACTTGTGTAAAATACATAATTACTACATTCTATATTCTGTATGCTATCGGGTTTCATATCTTCTAAACAATACCTTTTTAAAAAATAAGGTTTATGAGAATTTTTAAAAATTCTCCTATCTTTTTCAAAATAAAAATCAATTCCGTTATCACCAAACATTTTAATCGGCTCATCAAAAAAATCAAAGCGGTCGTTTATATTAAACATTTAAAACCTTAAAATTTGTTTACTTTAATATCTAAAAATACACTCCATTTGATATTTGTGCTTGCTTTTCCTGTAACTTTCAAATCAATGCTTGCTCCGCCTGTGCTGTCTCCGTTATTTCCAGCCGTTGCAAACGCCCAATTTGTATCATCTTTTACAATATCAGTTAAACTATTTGTTACGCTTATTGTTCCGCTTGCGTTTATTGTTGCATAAATACTACCTTCAAAAATCCACTTAGTGCTGTAATCATCCTGCAAGTTTTGTGAATATATATCAATATTTACTATTGCTTTTATAGGTAAATTTGCAACGCTTGTAATTATTGTTTGTGTAGCGTCTGTCGTGCTTATTGTCGCACTTTGCAAATATCTTTCAAAGCTCCCATCACTTGTTTTTATATTTGCGTCTAATTTTGTATCTATTGCATTTGCTAATGTATCTATATTGCTATCAAAATCCGCTTTTGTTAAGACTGTAGCATATCCGTCCATATTTGCAAAATGTTTTAGTGTGTCTTTTAATGCCATTTTTTCTCCTTTTAATTACTTAAATTTTTTAATGTTTTAATCGGTAAAGGTTTGTCAACTAATTTCACTTTTACAAAAGGTTTATAACTTTTTGTATTTTGTTTTATTTGCTTGTTTGATATATCTTTCAAAACTTTCAAAATATCCATTTTAAGCCTTATTTTTCATCATACCATACATTGCATACAAAACTGTTAAGCGGGTCTTCCATTGCTTCCGTATAAGTTGCTATATTTTCTTTCATCCAAATCCCCACATAATCATTTGCATTAAGCGTTGTTAAATATATGCTGCTGCTCCCTGTCATTGTGTTATCAATAGTTTTATCCGTCCACAATTTAAAGGTTATTGTTTTTCCGTCATCACTTACACTATCAACATACATTCCCGTTATTCTGTTTTGTGAGCTGTCATAAATCGTTACCCAGTCATCAGTTTTTACAAAATCATTGACATTCCTATCAACTGTGATTTGCTTATTTGTAGCGGCTACACTCACAACGCTAAACCCGCCGTAAACTCTAAAATTACTTTTATCTAAATCACTCTCAACATCACTGTGGTCGGCTTTTGTTTCAAGCCCGAAATAAATCTCTTCTGTCGGACTATCGGTATATTTTGCAACATCAATTCCAATCGTTAAAATATCAATATCGGTTTTAACAAAAAATTTGAACCAACGCTCCGCCCCAACTTCTGCTTCTCTTGGTCTAACAGGTAAAATCATAGAATTTGCGACACCGCTTTCAATCTGTGTGCTTGTAATATCCCCGCCGTTTTTTGTAGCGTCAAACTCGTCATAATTGCTACGCCAAAAAGTTATCGCCATTAAAACTCCTTTTTTGAATTATATCATTTTTTAAACTCTGCATAAATTTATTGTTACACTATACCAGCCGCTATTTTCATTTATTAAATTTTCAGCTATTACAACATTCCCTTTTTCAAGTGCGGGTCTAACTTTTACACTACTATTATCTTCAAATGTCAAATCAACCACAACATCCAAATCATCTAAAAGCGTAACTATTTTATTCAGCGTTATTTCATTTATCCAGCCGCTCATTTTGCTTTCAAGCGTCACATAATTCGCGTTATTCCTTTTAGGTGTTTCATATACAATAATTCCTCCGTTAAGTGTATTAAACGCTTTACCTTTAACATCTTTTAAGTTAAATTCTTCTTTAATAAAAAGCGGGTTATCAAAAGTTACCCCGCCTAAACTTACAGCTCTCATTTTTATCCTTTACATTAATTTTTTAAGTTCTCTAACTAATTCTTCCGCAACATTTTTATTTGTGCTCATTTTATAGCTTTTTTTTCCTAAATTCAAATTCACATCAACGCTATCTCTTGCAATATTTCCGCTATTACCTAAATTTCCTATATAACCGCCTGTTTGAAATTTTGGAAGTTTTAGTCCGTTAAGTTTAGAAAATAAATCAGCCCCAAAATGATTAACTGCTTCTTTCCTTATAACAAATTCCCCGTCTTCAAGTAAAGCTAGATTTCTATCACCGCCTCCGTATCCTGGGAGTTTTCCGCCTGTTTGTAATTGTAATAAACCTCCTGTCTGGAATTTTGGTAAATGTTCTTTTAAATATTCACTTGAAATATCTTTCACGACATTATCTGGTAATTTATAATTACCACCAAAAGTTCTATAACTAAAATTTGTAGGAATTTCTTTTGCTAATTTATTATTTCTAATTCCAAAAGCATTCTCTAAAAAAGCATACCCGTTCGGGTTCATATTCTCCATAAAAATACCAGTCGCTCTCCCGCTAAATATGCTGCCTTGCCCGTAATAAAATTCTTGTTCTCTTTTAATTATCCTTTGTATATATTTATTAAATTTTGCTTGTATTTCATTATTGTTTATTGTTTTTAGATTATTCAAACTAGTATAAAATTTATTCAATTTATCTAAATTAATGCTTTCTTCCAATCCATTAAAATCATCGGCATTTAATCCAAAATCACTTAATTTATTACTAATTTTATTTTTAATATTTTCTACTTCTTGCAAATAATCGTTAAAATATTTAATTTTATTGCTAACATTTTCAAGTATTTTTTGTTTTTCTTTATTTAATAAATTAAGTTTATTATTATCAGTAACAACATTATTTTTTTTAGCTTCCAAGTTTAGTTCAAATTGTTTCTCTTGTTCTTGCGTTAAAACTTTACCTTTTACGCTGTTTTTAAATTCACTATATTGTTTTTCATCTCCAGTTACTTTTTCCGCTTGTTTAGTTATTTTTTCTTTTTCTATTTTTAAGCTGCTTATTAAATTAAAAACCTCATTGCTTTTATCAAACACGCCGCCTTTTTTAAATGTTTCGGCTAACTGCTTTAAACTTTCTATCAAATCATCAATTTTAGATAAATCAATATCAGCCCCATTATTTTGATTTTCCATATCATTTAAAGTGTTTTTTAAATCTTTAGTTATTTTTTGAGGGTTCCCTGCTTGGACTATTCCGCCCGTTGCAAATTTTGGAAGTAACTTGTTATTTAAAGCATATAAAAAACTATCTCCGTAATGAGTCACGGCATCCCTTTTAATTACAAATTCTCCCCTTGTTAAAAGTGCCGGGACATCATCGCTATCGTGCGGGTCATATCCTGCTATCCTGCCGTTTTGTCTTTTAAATTCAACATCTCCGCCCGTTGCTCTTTTTAAAGGCATAATACCGCCCGTTGCTTTTGTGTGCACTTCACGGATATAAATAGTGTGTGTGCTACTTGTATTCATTCCATTAAGGCTTTCTATTTTGTTTTCAACCTGCCCTATATTTGGAAGTTTTACGCTGTGTCTGCTTTGTGTAGGCTTTTTAAGTTTATTTATTTCACTTTCTGCTTGTGCTCCATTTGCTCTAATTTTAAAAACTTTTGTTTTTCCTGTGAGTTTATCTGTTATTTCTAAAATACCAGCAATTTTATTTTTAGCTTCACTTGTGTCCGCTTCAACTTTTGCCGTTATTTTTTTACTTTCAAATTGTTTTGTCTCATTATTTACTTTTTGTTTTGCTTCACTTGTGTCTGCTGTTACTTTAATTTTTTTTGGGCTTTTAATTTGATTGTCTAAATTTTTAATCTCCTTATCAAGATTTTTAATTTCAGTTAAAGCCCCGCTTGTATCGATAGTTACTTTTTTACCTGTCATAATTTGTATCATCTGTTTTTCTAAATTCAAGCGTTGCACTTCTAATTTTAATTGCTCTTTTGTGGCTTCTAACTGTGCCTTTATAAGTCTTATTTTATTATTATAGGCATTAATTGCATTTTGTTTTTCTTTTGCATAATAAGTATTTGTTAAACTCTCCAATTTTTTTAGATTTGCTATCGCAACATTATTTGCCTGTTCTTTTGTAACAACCACCCGCCCGTTTTCTTTTATTTCTTTATTACTTATTCGTGAAATAAGGCTTGAATATTGAGACATATAGCTTTTAGCTAATTGAAAATTACCTGCTTCAAGTGCTTCTTTTGCAAGTGCATATTTTTTATCCGCTCTTTCTTTTATCATCACATATTTTTGATATTCACTCGCTCCGCTCATTTGAAGATTTTTAATTCTATCTTCTATGTTTCCTATTGCTAAAATACGCTCATTCTCTAAATTTTTAAGGCGTGCATTTAATTGTTTTTGTAGTTGCACTATTCTATCCGTAAGGCTTTTTTCCTTTGCTTCAAGTTTATTTATTGTGTTTGTGTGCTCTCTTATTCTTGTTTGGTATTCTTTCCTAAATGTAGCTATTTCCTTTAAAGCATATATCTTTTTGATTTTTGCTTTTGCTTCTTCAAATTGTGTTGTAAGTCCTAAAATTCTCCTTGCACGATTAATTTCATCTTGCATTCCTTGTTTTTGTGTGCTGTTAACTTGTTCTAACTTTAATAATTTTTTGTTAAGTTCTTTCAAATAATTTTGTTGTGCCTGTGTTAAAACATAAAGCGTTTTCGTATATTTTTTAGCGTTTAGATTTTTAGCTTCAAAAGGCTTTGTTTCTTCTACTTTTTTAAGTTCTTTTTCAAGTATTTCGTGTCTTTCAGTTAAGATATCTAATTGTCTCTTATAATTTTTTATCCTATCAATACCGAAAATTTTGTCTTGTAATTTGTTATACCAACTATAATCATTTATTTTATTTTTAAATTCTTTAATTAAATTTTCAGTATTTTTTAAATTGTCTTTAATCTTTTTTGTCATTTCTTTTATTTCATTTGCTGTCGCTGTTAAAACACCCCTTTTTGCCATATGTGAGTATAAGTCGTTAAAAGTATTTTTAAAATTATTGTTATTTGTTATAGCTTTTTCGGTTGTTTCGTTAAATTTATCTAATTCACTTTGAAACTCATTAAGTGCATATATAACACCCATTAATGCGGCAAGTATACTCCCAAGAACCATTGTCGTGACGCTCAATCCCATAATAGCCGTTTTTAATGCAATAAATGCCTCTTTTAATTTTTTAACACCTTTTATCATACTTTTCATTTTAAATACTGCTTTTGTTCCAAACACACCTTCTAAAATTGCTTTTAATTTCACAAATCCATAAATTGTTATTGCAAGTTCTCCTAATGTTTGTATAAGTGCTTTATTATTTTTGTAAAATTCCGTCCCCGCATTAACCGCCTTTGTTAAATCTTTTATCATTGCTGTTAAAACGGGTAACAAATCGTGCCCGATTGTTTGTTGCAATTTATCCAGACTTGACATTAAACTTCTCCAAGCTCCTAAAAGGTTATCTTGCATTTCCTGTGCTATTCTTTTACTTAATCCGGCTGAGTTATCTATATGATTTAATAAATTTTGGTAAGCCCCGCTCATTGAATTTATTAACACGATAGCGTCTTTTAAATGTTCTTGACCGAAAATAGTAGCTAAAACTCTTAATCTTTGTTGATTTGTTAAACCTTTTAATTTATTTTTAAAAAGCATTAACACATTTCCAAGTCCTTTAAAATTCCCTTTGGCGTCATATGCACTAATGCCCAACTCGTTCAAAACTTTTTGTGCCTGTGCTGTCGGCTTTGCTAATCTTGTAAGCATACCCGCTAAACCAGTCCCAGCCATTGTGCCCTGAATACCTGCATTTCCTAAAATACCTATTGCGGCGGATGTTTCTTGTATGTTTATTTTCATAGCCCTTGCCTGCGGTGCTACATATTTCATCGCTTCGCCCATTTGCGAAATGTTTGTGTTTGAGTTTGTAATTGTAGCCGTCATAACATCAACCACCTGTTTTGTATCTTGTGCTTTTAATCCAAAACCAGTTAAAATATTACTTGCAATATCACTTGCTCTTGCCAAATCCATTTGACCTATTGTTGCAAGGTTTAAAACATCTCCTGTTGCTTTTAAAATTTGATTTGTTTTAAATCCAGCCATAGCCAAATAATTCATTGCTTCCGCTACTTGTCCGCTTGAATAAATAGACGACCCACCTAAGTCAATAGCTTTTTGCCTTAACTCTTCCATTTGTGCTTTTGTAGCCCCGCTAATAGCCCCTAATTTACTTATACTTGCTTGAAATTCCGCCATATTTCTAATAACTTCGCCAGCTCCAAATGCTAAACCTATTTTTAAAGCAAGCCCGGATAATGTTTTTGTTAAATCCTGACTTTTTTTATTTACATCTTGCAAATTTTTTTCAAATTGTTTTGTTTCTTTGTTTGTTTTATTTTCTTTATTTCCTAATTCTTTTATCTCTTTTTCAAGTGCTTCAATTTTTGCTTTTGCGTCTTTTACTTCTAATTCTAATTTAACATTTATATTATTTTGTGCCATTTTTTTAACCTTTATTAAATAGTTTCTTTTGTAATTGCATTAATTCATCTGCTTTTGCTACCTTAATTTTATCATTTTTAACTGTCTTTTTTTCTTTTATTGTTTTTTCTAAATCATTGAAATATTTTTGAAAATCTTTTATATCTGTTTTAGATACACGGGTTGCTATTGCTATATTTTTAATAAAATTAATTTCATCTTTTTGGAGTTCTTTTAATGTAAGGATAAAAAAACTAAAAGGATAAAAAAGGTTATTTTTGTGATTTTTTGTTATAAGGTAGGATATAGATTTTTTTAATTTTTTTTTACTTCTTTCTGTTCTTCTTCCGTCTTGTTTTCTTTTTCTTCTTCTTCGTCTGTAATAAATTTAAAAAGTGTTTTAATAGATTTTTTATAAATACTTAAAGGCAACATTGCAATTTCAATATCTGCTACATTAATACATCTGCTTAAGAACTCCATTTCAGTCAAAATTCCATTTTGCCAATCTAAGATATCTTTCATTAAAGGTTCTAAAATTATAATATCTTTTTCAATTTCTTCCCGTTCTCTTAAAGACATATATTTTTTAATATATTTAACATCTTCTTTATCAAATTTTTTATAAAAATCATTTAATTGTTTCATTTAAAGCCTTTTTAATGTAATTGTAGCAAATTGAATATAAAATAAGGAGAAAAAGAAGAAATAATATTAAGATAACATCTCAATATTATAGTAAGGCTTATCAAGGTCACCTGTGAATAAACATTCTCCATTAAAACCAATTTCCATAAATTTATCGGTAGATTTAAGCGTAATATCCCCGTCGCTTTGTAATTGCACTTTGTAAAAAGTGTATTTTGCTTTTGCTCCGTTTTGCGGGTCGTTTATGAAAATAAGTTGTGCCAATACTTTCGCTTTTTTAACTGCTTCTATTAAATTAATTGTAGCGTCAGCCCAGCTATAAGTTACTTTTAAAGTAGTATTACTTGCTACCGCTGTAAGCGTTTGTATCATCCCTTCTTCCGGCACTACGATATAATCTGTTCCTTCAACCAATGCAACATCATTTTTTCCGTCATTATAAGTCACTTTTGTAACATCGACTTTAACTTTCCCTAATGCAAAATAACTATTTATAGCCCCACTTGTATGCTCTTCATCCGTCACGCTGTTCGCTGCTTGTGAATTTGTGTTTTGCTCTCCTAACAATGCTAACGTCATCATTTCCGGTGTGATTTCACTCGTATTGAATTTAAGTGTAACTTGTCTATCTTTAACCAATTTAAAGTCTGTTCTTTCTTCTTTGCTTTCTGTGTTTTTATGTTCTACATAATCAACTTTTGTATTCATTATAACATTATCAGTTACACCAAAATCAAACATATCGCCTAATGTAACTCCATCGTCAGCATATCTTTTGATATATAATTTTCCACCACCTAATGTATAACTTTGTTCGTTTGCCATTTAAACTCCTTTATTTTTTTATTATTGTAGCATTTTTATTTATTATTTTCATTTGTAAAGTTTTTATTGTATTTTTTTATTTCTTCATTCAAATATTTATTTGCTTGCTTTAATTTTTCTTTATCTTTTTCACATTGCTTCAATTCATTAACCATTTTTTCAAAATCAGCTTTTTCAAGCTCAATTATAATAGCTTTATTTTGTTTCATTTATCTTCTTTACTCTGTATTTAATTGTAAAATGTTTAGTTTTGCTTGTGTTAACTTCAAAAGTCTGTAATTTCGGACACTCTGTTTTCACATAAACATACTTAACTTTTTCCCCACACCCGCTAAAAACTAATAGTGTGAGTGCCGGCACTAAGATTAATTTTATTGCTTTTAGTCTCATTTGTTTCCTTTTTCATTTCCTTTTTAATCGTTTCCTTTTTAGCTTTTTGATATGCTTGAAATTCTTTAATATTACTCTTAGTTTTTTCCTGAACGATTTTTGTTTGTAAATTTTGCTTTTGTCTTTTTAAATCTTTATTTGTAGTGTTAATGCTTTGTATATACATTAAGCCTATTAAAAAAATAGCAAATATAGTTAAAAGTAAATAGGTCATTTTGCCTCCTTTTCTTTTTTTAACTCGTTTAAAAGTTCATCTGAGCCAAACTTATCCGCAACAAAAATTTTAAACTGATATAAAGCCACATTTCCCTCTTTTGCTAAAAATCCGGATATTGCAACCGCTAATAATTCATTAAGTCCGTATCCTACCAGTCCTATATAAACAATTAAACTAATACTTCCTACGCTTATGGCGTCAAAAACGATATGTGAAACAATAACAAAAAATAACTTTTTTTTACTATGTTTTCCACATTTATCCTTATTCATTACACAATATTTCTTCGTATTAAAAATAGCACCTATAAACGATAAAACGGCTACCAATATAACACTAAAATGATTAATGTTGTTCCAATCTTTATTAATCATCTCTAAACCTTTATACTTTTTGGAATTGTCCCGCTTATTGCTTTGTTTTTCCAAAAATAATAATCTCCAAAATTAACAACCGCTTTATGAAAAACTTTTGCTAATTGTTTATAATAAAATCTTTTAAAACCTTTCAACTGGTCGCACACTAAATTCATATTATAAGCAAGTAACCTGTCCGCTATCCTTTTATCGTTCTCATTCTGTCCCTTATTGTATAAATAATCGTGTATATTGCAACATTCTTTAAAATATTTTTGAGGAATTAAAAAGTTAAATTTTCCGCCCCTACCCCCGCAACCGTTGCAAATTTTATCTTTTTCTTCCTGTGTAAGTTTCCAATATTCTACGGGGGCATACACTCTAACATTCATAAATAAAACCTTGGATAATTTGGCTCTCTTTTTTCATTTATAGCCTGTTTTAATTCCTTTTTACAATTAATTACCCAAGTAACCCTAATTCCTAATTTTAATAATTGCAAAATAGGCTCTTTGTCTTCATCTGTAATTTTATTTTCTGTAAGTATCTCTTCAAAAGTTTTGCCTTGCAAAAACTCAGTAACGGCATTTACTAATTGCAATTCAATATTTTTGTAATTTTTAGCTTTTAATAAAGTTTCAAAATAAACCTTGTCGGATACATCGCTTTGCTGTTTTACAGGCGGATAAAAAGTATAAATATAATTTTCAAGCTCCTTGTATTTATCCTCTATCCATTTTTGCTCTGTTCTTATTTTATCAATAATTAAATTGCCTTTTGTATTATATTTGTAAAACACTTCACTAAAACTTCTTTTTTCAGTTTTAGGAATTTTTGGCAAATCCCAAATACTTAATTTAATAAATTTAATTTTACCGCCTTCTTGTGCTTTTAAGAACTTATCTTCATTTCTTTTGATTAAATTAATCTTATATAAAAGATTGTTTTTTATTCTAAATATCATTTTCACCTTCCTAAAAATTTAGTTTTTTCAGCTTTAAATACATTACTTATATCAGTATCACTCAACGCCCTATTAAACACCCTAACTTGGTCTATAATACCGTTCATAGAATAACCGCTTCCGGGGTTTCTTGTGTAATTTCCAAATCCTACCCCGTTACAACTTGCTGTAATTTCAACATAAAAAAACACCCAAGTATTTATAGGCACATCCGTTTTATTATCATCGTGTAATGTTGTGATTTTGTTAAGACCGCTATTATGTAAAGAAGTAGTATAATATACATAAGAAGTTCCAGCTAATTCATCACTCCTGTTATCTAATAAATATTTATTGTTATTATTTGAGTTATTCAGATAAGCCCAAAAAGTTAAATAAAGCGGGTCTGATTTTTTAATTTTAACATAAGAATTTGGAGTGTTATTCGGGTCAAATGAGACACCCTTTCCGTTTATTCCTGTTACATAAGCTATACTGCTATTATAATTAGCCGTTAAAACTCCACCATCATCATTCAAATTATCTTCAAATTGAAATAAACTATCACAGCTGCCGTCTTCTAAAATATCCAGCGTTACAGGTAAAGGAGGTATTACTCCATTTTTATACCATTTTTCTTTCTCTGTATCGTAAATATAAAAATTAAAATCCTTTGTATTAAACCAAAATTTGTCTACATCGCTCGGCGGTGTATCTGATTTGACTATTTCTCCGCCGCTTCCACCAATTCCGCCAAAATTTCCGTAATAAATACCTTTAAGCATTATTTCCCCTTTTAAACATTATCTACAATAATAACGGCTTTTTTATCTCTCGCCCTAATATAAACATCATCGCTTCCACCGTAATTAATAACATTTTTAACAATAAAACAATTTTCAAATTCAGGCGGGTTCGCCGCATCTTTTGCAACTGTTCCAAAAAATATATAATCACTTTTGCAAATAATCATACATCCGCTAGTTTTAATTAAGCCGCCGTTATTCACTTTTACAAAATTTCCATCAAGTTCAACTTGCTTTGTAGCCATTTTTTAAACTCCTTTTTTTTGAATTATATCTTTTTTTATCTATTTTTTTAATTATTTACTTGTAAATAATGATAAACGCTTCCAGCTCCTAATACACTATTATAATATTTTTTCCAATACTTAGCCCGGTCTTCTATTGTTTTTGGTATTTCTTCAGGAATTAATCTATATTTTAACCTACAAAACAAAAAACTTAAAAGCGGGTTATATGCAAGCCATTCATATTCTACTAATTTAATATCAATATTCATCTCTTTTAAAATTTTGTCTCTATTTTTCATACTTCTTTTTTTAACATCTTCAAACGGCATAGGGTCAAACTGACATAAACCGCAACCCGCTTTCAAAGGCGTGCTGTCTTTTGCTTTTCCTAAAAGCGTCTCAGCTTTTGCCGTTTCTAATAATAATTTATCTGCGTTTTCGTTCGTTCCATATCCTAAACAATCGCACACCACTTTTATACATTTATAAGCGTGTTCTTCATCAATTAATCCATAATAAAGCATTTTTAACTCCTTTAAATCATAATATCTACGCCAAGCACTATTGAATAAATAAATTCAAGTGTCGGTGTATTATTGTATTTTTCTTCAACTGTTTTTATACTATCCGTTTTATCAACCACACCTTTAACATTTATGTTTCTAAAATTCATACCTTTTATAGCGTTTCTTAAATCATCCATTAAAGATATTAATTTTCCGTCTTTATTCTCTAATCTTTTATCAACCAAATAAAAGGTAAAATTTGCCGTTCCAACCGCTAAACTTTTATAATTTATCCCCGTGTATTGCATAAAAATTTTTGGCTTATTTAAAATTTTTGTTAAATCTTCCTTTTTGTCTAAATAAATAACATCTATTCCATTATTTTTCAAATACCCAAGTATTTTATTTTGCAAATCATATATTTCCATTATTCTCCTTTTAAGTAAGATAATACAATATCTTGTATTTCTTTTATAGGTAACTCGTCAATTTCTGTCGGTAAAATCTTTCTTTGTGCCATTTTTCTCGTTCCATATTCGTGGTATATTGCATAAGGGACATCATATCCAATTACAACACCGCCCGGAAAAGTTTTGTAATTTAAACTATTCAACATTTGTCCCGTATCCCGCAATATTTTGTAAGGAATTTTACCTTGTCTTTGTTTTTGTTTTATCGTGCTTTGCTTTAAAGGTGCAAACCTTTTGCCTTTTACATCTTTTTCATTTACAAAATTTTCTTTAATATGTGAATATATCGCCATTCCAATTAAATTATAAACCTGTGAATTAAAATTAAGTTTTAAAGGTAAATCCAAATCAACATCAACTTTAATCATACAATTATATCCTCATATCTATTTATAAAATTATCCGTTATATGAGTATCTTTTTCAACAATTCCGCCTTTTATTTTGTAGCTTTTTGCTTTTATTTTCTCTTGCATAACTTTGCCTATAAATTGCCTTATTTCATCCGCTTGTTTATACAATCCGCTAAAAGCCGTATTTTCAACTCCTAATCTATCAAGTAAATTACAGGTGCTTATTGTTTTAGCATACAAATTCATAACTTTATCGGATATAAGCCCGTCTAATACACTTAATTCATCATAGGCATTATTAATTGCACTTTGTATTAATTGCCCGTCTATCCCGTCAATATCATCTTCCAAAACAACATTAATAAAATCTTGCTTCAAATAATTTTTAATATATTCAGGCGTTATCATTTTAAGCTCCTTTTTTATTTGTATTATAACAACATTAAAAAAGATTATTTTATAAAAGGTAAAAGAAAAAAAGAGAAATTAAGAAATTGTAGCTGTAACAATTCCGTTTGGAACGGTAACAATAGGTGCCGTTTTAACTTGTGTTCTAATTGCTAAGCCGTCAGGGTTATTAATATCATATGTATCAATATACGGAATTTCAGCGTGTGCTCCGTCTTTTGTAAATACATTTCCGTAAAATTCTCCAAAGGCGTCAATCGGTGCAAGCATAAGTGTATCATCATTAAAAAATTGTTTTTTACCTGTTTTAGAATAAAACCAATCATTTGCAACAACATAAGGCTCATTCCCGAAAAACCAACCTGATACAATTTGCGTCTGGTCGTTTGCTCCTACGCCTGCATAAGACATTGCACTTTTAAAGTCATCATTTTTCATAATTTTAAGAAGTGCATTTCTTCCAACAACATAACCAAAACCGCCTCTGTAATTTGTAGCCTCAATAGCTTTATTTTTCATTTCTTGCAATGTAACCGCTAAGCCGTCCCCGTTTGTGCTTAATGCTTTTGTTCCCAAATTATTTGCGGCTGGAATATCAAAAGTAAATAAAACATTACCGTTTTTATCTGTAATTTTCCCGCTTAACGCTTGACACGCCATTTTCTCTCTTGTCGCATTAACTTTTTGAATAGTTCTTCCCATAATTCTATTGACGATTTCAACTTTTTTTGCTTGATATGCAACGCCCTCTAAGTTCATTAATTGTTTTCTATAATCTTCAATTTCTTGAGCCGTTACAACTTTGACCTCTCCGAATGCTTGTAAAACATAATAATTATAATCTTCTCCGCCCCATTCACCTTTTGCAACTGGCACGCTTCCATTCTTATCAATTAACGGAAGAATGTCATCATAGTCTGTTACTTCTTTCGGCACTGCTACAACATCGTTCGGCGTATATACCTTTCTTTTAAAAAATGTATTCAATACTGGTGTCGCATATTCCCTACCATTCAATAAACCTTTAACTGATACATCTAAATATCCCCCGTCTAAAATCGGTAAATTATAAGCCATTTTTAACTCCTTACTTCTACAATAATATTTTTAGCCATTAATTCTTTATTAACCGCTTTTTTGTCATCTGCACTTAACGCCTGATAATCTGCACTTAAAAGGTTACCATCAACCGCTCCTTCTAAAATAATAGCTATTTTTTCACCGTCTACAACCGTTGCTCCCTCATAAACTACCGCAAAACTCTCTGTGTGGTCTGTCCCGCTTGCTAAACTTGCTTTACTAAATACCGCCCCGTCATAAGTTAATAAATCGCCTTGTGCATAAGTTCCAGCCGCTAACGGCTCAGCTCTTAAAATAAAATCTTCGCTTGTCAAAATATCAGTGAGCGGCTTTTTTGTTTGTGTAACTCCCATTTTTAAACTCCTTTATTTAATTGTTGGTAAATTTGTAAATCTTTTAATGCTTCATCAACTTTGCTAACCTTTTTATTTTCAGGTTCTTCATCCGGCATATCTGCATTTTTAAACACGCTCAACTCAGGCATCTTTTTTAAAATCTTTTTAAATGCTTGAATTTGTGTCTCATCTAAACTCATCGCAAATTCCGCTAAGTTTTCTTTAACCGCCGGTGCTATTTTTTTATTATAACTTTCAACCATTGCCGTGATTTGTGCTTTTTTGTCTTTTTCCGCATATTCTTGTAATTTCTTATCAAGTTCTGCTTTTTCTTTTTTGAATTTTTCAAGTTCTGCTTGTAACTCTTTTAAATCTTGCATATTTGCTCCTTTTTTTTGAATTGTATCATTTTTTTTAAAATTAAAAAAAGTTTCGCTTTTATCGTTCAACCCCGTAATAATAAAATTTTCATCTTTGCCGTTTTTGCTAAACTTTACAGGGTCTAAACCCGGCACAGCTGGCTGACTGCTTCCTAAAAGTGCAATTCCTAAAAGATAAGCCCCCCGTTTGTCGGTTTCTTGGTCGTAACTTCCAATAGCTTTTGTAACTTCTACGCTCACATTAATGTATTTATCTTTAATGTTATCTATCTCGTTATCGTTAAATTCCACATTTGCGTAAAGGTTACCTTTTCCGTTTTCATCTTCTTTGTATTCTAAACTTTTAACCCATCCTACCGCTGGCTTTTCACTATCAAAAAATCCATCGTGCCCCAACTTCACCATAGCCCTACGATAATTAAAATCATAATTATTTGCTAATTGCTTAACTTCTTCGTTATTCCATTTTCTCGCTTCGCTCTCCCCGTAATTCCCAGTTTTAAATATATGTATTTTTTTTAGCATTTGTCAGTCTCCTTTCTTAATTGCTAATTATATCAATTATTCTTCATTTATTTTTGTGTGTAGTAAAACGCCTTTTCTGTAAAGTCCCAACGCATTAACCTTTTTCAAATTCATAAATTGATTATATTTATCAGCTTCCAATATGAAATTATTTTCTTTATTGTTACTATCTAAATATTTTTTAATATATCTAATTTTATAAGACGGCTTTTCGTTTGTGTTTTCCATTTGATAAACCCAAATTTCAGACGGGTTTTGTAAAATATCTACGCTTAAATTACGATTAACTTCCGTGTTATTGTTAAAAAGGATGTTATTTCCTAAATAGTCGGCATATTCAATTCTTTTTTTAAATTTATTTTTTTTAGACAAATCAATACCGCTTGGTAATTTACTCGGTTCTATAACATCGCTTAAATCATAATCTTTATATGTAATATTGTTTTCTCCATCCCCTGCATAAGCTGTGGGAGTATATTCCCTAACACTTTCCGCCGGGTTATAGTTAAATCCGTCATCTACTTTAAAATTTTTCCATTCTTTGCTGTTTCCGTCTTCTACTTTTACAGATTTTAATTTCGCCTTACTTACAGGTATCGTGGTGCAACGGCAATTATAACCATTTGGCGGATAAATTCTACCCCATATCGGGTCATTAAGCATAAACACTTTACCATTTAATGCCGCGTGTGTCGGTCTTGTTCTTGCGTCCATTACCGCCGTATATCTTAAAGCGGGAAATTGTTTTTCAATTTCTTTGTATTTGTTCCATTGTGCCACGCTATATGTTTGAAATATGTTCGTGCGGTAAATTGTATCTAAATGATTACCTTTCAAGTCAAATCCGTATTGTTTTAAATAATTTTCCGCTTGCCTTTTCCACTCCCCTTTTTTATTAAAATTATCTTGTAGCATATCATAAACGGCACTTGTGATTTTGCGGCTATTGATACCAGCCACCCTAAACGCTGTCGCCTTTGCTTCATTTGTTAAGGATTCAAATTCTTCATCAGTTAAAACAACCTTATTTTTAAATAATTTTCTCGCTTCTTCAAAAGGTAATAAAGCGCCCGTATAAAGTTTTGCGTCCCCTTTAAATTTATTTAACATTTTTTTAAACAGTGAATAATTTGTTTTTGTAGCTTCGTATTTTCCTAACAACATCGCATAAAAAAGTGAATAACCTATATTCTCCCCTAATTTTTGCTTAATATCAAAATAAAAATCATTTAATTGTTTTACCGCAACTTTCGGGTCATCATCTAAATTTTTAAAATTGAAAATAGTTTTAAGTCTTGTTTTATTTGCATTATAAACGCTTGTAATTTGTTCCTCTAACGCTTGTGTATGTTCCGGCATATCACTAACATTTGCAAAATCTTCAACATCTTCAAAAGTGCCTTTTGTGTGCTTTTGATTTTCTTCCACATTGTTTTGTTTTGTATTGTCATCTTCTTCGGTGTTTTGGTCGTCAATCTTTTGGTCTTCATCGCTGTCGTAAAAACTAAAAATAGGCATTTCAACATCCGCCCCGAAATTTAACAATACTAACGGCTTAATTAAATAATTTTGTATAGTGTTTGCATAGCTTTTCAAGTCCGCTTCCACCAATAATTTTAAAATATCTAAATTAACCTCATTACTTGCCTTACTACCAAATTTTGTATCATCCATTAATTGCGGGTTTCCCAAGTATATTTTTGTTATTTGTTTATCCGATATTTCAATAAAACTTTTAAAACTGTCTTTGTCAGGCTTTGTTTCAAGTGCTGTTATTTCTTCTTCTTTATCTATCACCGCACTGCTCCCGCTTTGGACGGCTTTCAATATGCTTGTTTTATTATTTATTTCATTTTCTACATTCTCATCATCTTCATCCGCTATTGCCTTATATATAAGCGGTGCAAGTCCGTATTTTTGTAATGCTGTAAGCCAATATGTCCAGCCCTTTTTTTTAAATTGCCAATACCAAAAACAACTTGCATTCAAAGGTCGCCCATATGGGTTGCTATCATCAAGGTTATTGTAAGAAAATATCATAAATTTATACTCTGGTGCTTCTTGTAACGCTCCAAATTTGTCACGATATAATAAAGCCCCGTTTCCTTTAAATGCAAATCTCAACGGATTTCTTCTTTTTATTTCACTTATTACTATTTTCCCGTTTTCGTCAAATTCCCAAATAATCTCTAATACCGCATATCCTATTTGCATACCCACAAAAAGCCCGTCAATAATTTTTGGAATATCTACATTTTTATTAAAAACATCCGTTACAAAATTAACAACTTCTTCATCATCCCCCGTAACTTTCCAATTATAACTCTTTGCAATTTCTTTTCTTTTGTTTGCAACCGCTAAAATTTGCGGGTCATCTAACATATCAATCAACACATCATATTTAACGCCCGCTTCGTCAAGTATCTTATTTGCATTCGGTAAAATATAAAAATAATTTAATAAAAATTCATTACTTATTTCACTCGTTAAAAGTTCTACATTTTCGTCAATCGGTGCCGTATTTGTAGCCTTTATTTTTTTATTGTTACTTGCCATTTAAAGCCCCTTTTTTTAGAATTATACCAATACAGGCTTAATTCTTTTCTTTTTCGGTGTAATTAATTCATCTACTAAATCGGACAATGTATCAACGATATCATCGTGCGTTCCATCCGGGAAATTTTCCAATTCATCTAAAAAAGCCCCTATCCAATCAGCCCTAATAATTTTAATCCTATTGTTTTCCGCTTCTGCACTTGCGGGTAAAGCCCTTGTTACTTTGTCTTTTGTAGGCTTAACGACTTTAACAGGGTATCCCCTAATAATATTTTTTAAATCAGATACAACAAATTTTCCGCCCGCTGGGTCTTGCGGTATCCTTTGCGTTACTTCTTTTCCGTCTTGTCTTGTTATATTTTTAAAGCGTTTTTTTAATTTATTCGGACTTATCCTATCTCTAAACATATCGGTTATATAAATATTCCCGTCTTCCCCTAAAAAGCCTTTCAACCCGACCGTATAATCAGGGTCATTTTCCCCATTGTCTTCCGTATATGCAAAGTCCCAAGCTCTAACGATTTTTTTATATGCTATCTTTTCAATTTCTTCCGGTTCAATTATTTCAAAATATTCCCTTTTAAAATAAAGCCCCGCACTTTCTTTTATATTCCAATTACCGCCCAAAAGTCTCTCCCGTTCAACTTTCGGTAACGCCATTAAATTTGCTAAATAAGATGGGTCGGCTTTCATAAGGATTTCATTATCATAAAGCGTTGCACTAATAAATGTTATACTTTTTGGAATGCTGCCTTTATATCTATTTTGCAATTTTTCTTTTGTGTCTGCAAATATAAGCTCATTATTTAGATTAATAAAATATCTAATAACGCCGTCCCGTTCTTTTATCGGAAGCCCGTCTTCTCCAATCCACCAATCAATCAAATCCCTAACCCAGCTATCGGCTTCCGGGTTGGTGGTAGCTCTAATATAAGGCTTAATACCGCTGCAAACGCTCCTATTCCTTGATAACATATAAAAAAACTGCTTTTTTGTGAAGTGTGTGAGTTCGTCAAACATAATAAGTGGAATTTGACTACCTTGCCATTTATAAACATCTTTTACCGCGTCTAAGTGTCCAAATTTTATTTTTGCTCCGTTTGGAAATTCAAAAGAATAATCGGAAGTTTTTGGCTCTGCTTGTAATAAAGGGTATATCTCGCTTGCCGTATCCCAAAGCCCGCCTGCACTTTTTACTTGATTAAGGTTACGCCTGAATATAACGGCATTAAAACAACTTTTATCAATATGATATAACGGTTCTAATAGTAAAGCATAAGTTTTTCCGCCCCCTGCACTTCCACCATATATCGCAATATCAGCCGTGCTTTTTAAGAATTTTTCCTGTTTTGGCTGCGGTTTTAACTCTAATATGCTTAATCCTTTTTATATTGTGTCTATTTTGTCAAAAGTCAATCTTCTTTTTTTGGCAAATAAATATTAATAGCCTTTTCACTGCTAAATTTTTCCACTTCTCTATTTTCAACTTCAAATCTTTCGGAATATCCCCTGCTTTTCCCTTTTGTTTTTAAAAAGAAAATTATACAAGTATTGTCTCCCTCTTTTATTTTTTTCATTAAGATTGTTTCTGCAAAATCCAAAAGGCTTTCTTGCATTTCTTCAACTTTTGTTTTAAACTTTTTGTCTTTGTTATACCAATTATAATAAGTTTGTCTATTTATCCCTATTTTTTTACAAGTTGCACTAACATTTCCTGCACTCGTTTCAAAAGCCTTTAAAAAAGCCTCTTTTAATTTTTTAGTGTTTGGTCTAGTCATTGTTTGCCTTTTTTATAATGTTTATTTTGTGAAATTTTTATATTCATTATTTAATTATTTTTAATATATTCAAAAGTTGCAGTTAATCTATCAATTGAAAAATTTGTTCCATAAAATATGCTTTTTTTTGACGGTTTTCCCGTAATTCTTGACGGTTTTCTAATCATTTTCCAAAAATTACTTTTATTTAAACTATATATAAAAACAGGTTGAGAAGTTACAATTCTTATTCTATAATTTTCATCTGCATACATTTTAGCTATTTTATTCAAAAATGATTTTCCTATTCCTATTCCTTGATAATCAGGCAAAACTACAATTCTATGTATTCTTTTAATATTTTTAACTTTCGGGTGAGGAGAATGTATCACACTACACCAAGCAACTGGAATATTATTATATTCAGCTATATATTTATTAGCAGAATTATTATGTTTTTTGCTTAAATAATGATAGTCGCTAAACATTTTCCATTCTTCATTTTTTGCTTTTCTAATACACAATTCAATTTTTGGTCTGCAATAGGGTAAATCCTTTTTTAGTTTAAATTCTTTTTTATCAACAAAATAAATCCAATCAGGTTCTAACCAATCCAATATATCAAAATGACAACTAACAGCAATAAACTTTTTATTTTCTTTTCTTATATATTTTGCAATTGCATAACTACCAACTTTTGCAACTTGTCTATCTACTACACTTGTAAATTCATCATAAATTACAGGTTTATCAATTTCTAAAATCAATCTCGCTAATTCAACTCTCATTTTTTGTCCATTACTTAAAACATTAAAAGACTTTAACCAATCAGGAGGACTGCTAAAACCAACTTTTGATAAAACTTCAACTATTTTTTTTGGTGAAAATTTTTTATTAAAATTATCTAAAATCGTTTTATTATTATCCCATTCAAATCCTTCAAAATAATAAAAATCTTTAAAAACTTCTTTTGGTATCGTTGTTTTACCACTCCCACTAGTTCCTACAATAACACCTATATTCCAATCAATATTTTCAATAGGAATATTTACATTAAATTCTTTTATTATTTCTTTTTTTTCAATATCAAACATTCCTTTTACTTTTTCGTTTCTGAAACTTTGTGGAATTATATTTTTTTTTACAAACTTTGCACTCGGCATTTAAGTCCCCTTTCAATAAATTCATTAAATAATTTTTCTTGTTCTTCTTCGTTATTACATTCAATTATAATTTCATATTTTTCAATATATTTTTCTTCTTTTATTTCATAATCGTTATCAAAATCAACATTTTTTAAAATTTCATCTAATTCATCTCCACTAAAACCTAAAATACCCATATCAAAACCAATATTATCAAGCTCACTTAAATCAATAGCAAGTAATTCATTATCCCAAATAGCCAACTCTGCAAGTTTATTATCAGCTATCCTATAAGCCTTGACCTGTGCTGTTGTCAAATGTTCGGCTCTAATAATCGGCACTTCATCATATTTTAATCTTTTAAGTGCTTCATATCTTCCGTGTCCCGCTATTAATACATTGTCTTTATCAACTATAAGCGGATTAATAACTCCAAATTCTTTAATACTACTCATAATTTTTTCAACCTGCTCCGTTGGATGTTTCTTTTGATTATTTATATATGGAATAACCTCATCTAATTTAATTTTTTCAAATTTAATATCTTTTTTACTCATTTTCTTCCTTTTTTAATATTTTATCTAATTTTTCTTTGAATTCATTAAAGCCATAAGCCACAAAACTATCACAAGCCGCACTCATTTTAATAGTTTCCAAAAACTTTTTTTGATTTTCGTTTACTTTTATACCTGCATAGCTAATTTTGCCACTTTTTAATTTTTTACCACTTCTTTTAAGTTCGACAAATATAACCTTATCTTTTAATATTATAACCAAATCACTAACGCCTGACCGCTTTCCCATTGCTTTTGCTTTATTCTCAATCTTCATAGCTTTTTCTCTATTGCTACCACTCATTAAATTTTCGTTCATAGGTGCAAAAAAGGCAATAATTTTTCCTTGTCTTTCTAAAATTTTTAAATAATTAACGGCTTTTTTTTGTTCTAACTCTTCTAAATTTCTTTTCATTTTTCAAATTTCCAATCATTAAAGATTTCATCATTCATAATTCTTTCTATTTCTTCCACCGCTTTTACATCTCCTAAGAAATTATATTGAATAACACCGCCTTTATTTTTAAGTTCTATTTTTCCAGTATTTTCAATAACTTCAATTTCACTTTTCCATTCCGGCTCTTTCATACTTCTAAAAATAGTTAAAAATCTATCTTTTGCATATTCTTTTTCTCTTTCATCATATCCAGTATATATAAAAAACTGCTCGTATAAATTCATTTTATCTCCTTTCCTTTTTTATATTCTCTCTTTAAATTATAGATATATTTTTTACTACATCCAATCATTTTTGCTATTGTTTCATTTTTACATTTCAAAAAGATTTCGCCCCTTTTTTCAATCTCTT
>Ga0256829_1000928_pt1 | contig 25884 bp, 16 predicted proteins | sample 131447metaG_FD_185979 | JGI IMG/M metagenome (GOLD analysis project Ga0256829, IMG submission 185979) | Hydrothermal vent microbial communities from Lau Basin, Pacific Ocean - 131-447 | ecosystem: Environmental > Aquatic > Marine > Hydrothermal vents | place: Pacific Ocean: Lau Basin | collected...
CTCACACTATCTTTAACAACCCCTTTAACTAAAAAAGACAAAGAGGAAAAACATTTAGCGCATACGCCTGCCTTTTTATGCTTGTATTTTGTGCGCCCACATATATTACAAGAATAAAACTGCTCTGACCATTTTGGAACTATCCCGACTAATTGCCTAGAAATAACCCTATTACCTAAATAACCTAATTTCACATAAGCTTTCCTAAAATCTATTCCATTCTCTAGCAAATCCTTAGGAACATTAAAACGCAAACCGACAGTATTACCCTCTATGTCTACAACCAACCCTTTAGGATTATACCTATCATCAAGGATAAAATCCACAATATCACAAGACTTTGTGCTATATCTAGTGTTAAAAAATACTACCCCTTCTGTTGTAACCCCTATAAACCGATTAAAAGATTTAGCTTTTGAAAAGTACTCCTCTAACTGCTCCTTATCTTTTATAAAAACAGGTGCACGATTCTGCAAAATAAAATAAGTGGGTTTTATAAGATGTTTTGTTTTAAACCCTTCCTCTTTTAATTCGGCTTTCCCTGCACCAGAGTATAGATTATTGACATTTTCAACAGAATAATCAAAGTAAATAGGCACTAAACGTGATTTATGCTTGTGTTTTGTTTGAAAAAACAGTAAACCACCCTCTTCAAACTTTATAGCTTTTTTTAAAATCCTTCGTCTATTTCCTCCATAAACATTCGTGAGTACTTCCCCATTCTTTTTTATTAGGTAACGAAGTCTTGGTGTTTTTCCTAGCCCACGTGGTATGTCTAGCACATATAATGGATATATAGCATCTTCTAAACGGTTTTGGCGCATTTCTTGGAAACGTATGTTACCTTTAATAGCAAGAGCCTTTAATAGACCGCTAACAGAGGGTAATGGTAATTTTTTTATTAATGTGTCTAGGGTATCAACCGTCTGAAGCATTTCATAGCCCCTATCAATCCCTATAAGCCGTATTGTTCTACCAAATAAAACTATTTTTAAAAACTGACGAGTTTCTGGGGTCACCTTACGAAATAATATAGACAACCCTTTGTAATCATTTTCTATAATACAATAAAGAGCAGAAGCTAATACCTCCTCATCTGTAATACTATTATTTGTAACAATACTGACATGCTGGCCTACTGTTGTTGCCCTTCGCATATTTGTGTTATCATGTAGCCTTTTATGGTACTTTTCGTAGAAAACTAATTCTAAGTTAAATAAAAACCTAAAAAGCTCACTCCTAGCAAGGCTTTTTTCTATCTCTTTGAAATAAACAGCCTTTTTAAACCCAGCCCTCTCAGGAGCTGCCGCAGAAATTTTATTGTATTCTGATAGGTATTCTTTAATCATACTTTTGAAAACACTCTGAATAAATTTGTTTAGATAACGTTTGGATTATATTCATAATACGGTGTGCAGGCCTGTCGTAAACAACACTTAATTTACTTACAGGCTCTTGTCTAACAAAATAATCATATAAAATATTAAACTCACTGACAGTTATTTCTTTTTTGATAAATGTAATAAAATCTTTAAGCATGTCCTCCTGATAAATAGTGGACGGCAGTGTAATACTAGTAGTCAGCAACGATAATGAAAAGTCGTAACCAGATACTACAGAATTTGAAGACCCAGACGCACTATAAATATCTACCACGTTTGCAACCATATTACGTTTATTGTACCTAACATACTTTCTAATATAATCCAGCATACTACCTTGAACCCTGCGGTAAGCAAACCCCCAAAAATAACTGTTTTTAGACGTATCATACCTTTTCATAGCTGAATAATAACCCACCTTACCCTCTGACACCAAATCTTGTAGTAACTGTGGGTCATAATTCATGCCCAATTTCTTTAAAAGATTATGGGCTATCCCTTCAATCTTTTTTAAATCATCCTCTTTTAATGGTATCTTTTCCACAACAGCTGTTTTACTCATTACTTTCCTCCTTAAGTAGGGTAACACCCTTCCGTTTCTCAATTGCCAACACCCCATCAAACACTTCATCAGGAATTTCATCATGATGTTGAACAACAAACACCGTTTTATCCGTTGAAATCTCTTTCACTATCTCTGTAAAAAGTTTAATACCCTCATCATCAAGTACTGAAAGAAACTCATCGAACACTAAAAATCCTAACTGAACACCAGTAGTTAATTGCAAAGTATTTAGTGTAGCAATAAGTACCATTAATGATACTCTCGTCTTTTCGCCAGAGGAAAGACTATGAAATGAAATCTCTTGTAAACCCTCATCAGTTATTTTAAGAAATGTGTACACGACTGTTTTTTTCGTAGCCTTTACTTTTATTTTATATGGAAATGAGAATTTCTCTACAAGACTATTAACCTCTTTCTGCATGTATATAACAAAGTTTTTAAAGTACTCTTGTTGAATTGCCCCCGAACGAACCACTTTTAAAGCAGTCTCAGTAAAAGTAAGGTAGTCACGTACAGTCCTAATCTCTTCCTCAGTTGTTTTTAAACTCTCTTCTAAAATCTCTTTTTTTGCTTTAGCACTCTCGTACTCTTTCCGCTGAGCTTCTATAACAGCTAGCTTATTATCCACTTGGTTTATTTTGTCATTAAGCTCAGCCAATTTATCTTCAAAATCTTTTTCATACCCAGCTAAATCAAACTGCATTTTTTCGTAGTCCTTTTGGATACCCTGCACTTTTTTATAGCTTTCCTTCCTACGTTCAGAAAGTTCCTCTAACTTTTCTTCTATAGTATTATTAGTATTACTGTGTTCATGCCCTTGTTTTATACTTTGGCCACAAGTGGGGCAAACACTACTTTTTTTCATATCTTCCAATAATTCCACATAAATAGAATACTCTTTATTAATTTCTAAGTAATCATTTTTTGCCTCAATAAAAACTTGTTTAACATTTTCTACCCTTGAACGTAACATAGTAATAATGTCTTTGTTTTCAGAATGCTCTAAGTCATACAACTCTTCGACATAAGTAGCCTTCTCTTCTAATAAATCTTCTGTGTTAATTGGCTCAAATTCTTCAAGAACTTTTAAAGTTCCTGTAATCCCCTCACTTTTAGTAGTAAGCACTACTAAATCTTTTTTTAAATCTTTTTGAACAACCTTTAAGTGTGCCTCATAGTTGTTAATTTTATTGAGAGATAAAAACCTGTTCAATAAGCTTTCTGGATTTGAGGAAAAAAGAAGAGAATTAATTGTAGATTGAGATAGAAAAGTTAAGGCTATAAAACTTTCATAATTAAGGCCTATTAAATCAGAAATTAAACGTAAACTTCCCTTCATAGTCTTTACCGAAATGTCTTCCCCATTTTTGAACACTTTGATAAAAGCCCCATTCTCCCTAGAATTAATTACCCTATAAGAATCCTCTCCTATCTCAAAATCTACTGTTATTTCATAGCATTTACCCGTTACATGGTTACATGTATCAGCAACTTTTGCGCTAGGGTCATCATTTTTTGGATTCCTGTTAAACAGCGCTTGTGATAATGCCGCCATTAAAGAAGACTTGCCTGCACCATTAGACCCAGAGTTGCCGTCACTAATGTCATAATTAGTAGCAACTATTTTATAAAACCCATTCTTAAAATCAATAGTAATGTCACCAATACTATAAAAATTCCTGACACGCATTGACACAAATCTCATGCAACTCCTTTTAAAACATCTTCACCAATCTTTCTGAACTTACCCTCAGGAAGCCCCCCAAGCTCTAAAGAAAGATTTATTATAGCGTTACTAAAATCAATAACTGAATTATCATCAACAACTACTTCTTCATCAAGAATATCCTCATTAGCCTCTACAATTATTGTGTTTAAAATTACATTATCATAGGTAGGTAATTTCTGTAACTCTTCAAATGTACCTTTAACATTTATTTTATACAGGTTACTTTCATCTAGAGTCTCAACAGTATCCAAATAACGTTTTACCGTCATTGTTAATTTAATCTTGTTTGGTAAGTTAACCTCAGTAAACTTATAATCAACAGCACCGTCTCGTACGGTAAGTTTTATAAAACCATTAGCTACTTTTTCAGTGTAATGGGTATTATATGGTGAGGATGTGTACACAATATTCTCACGTGGTTTGTAATTAAAATGTATATCAGATAGTATAGTCAAGTCAAATGTACTGGATACATAATCATTATCAACTTCTGTAGTAATAAACCCCATCTCTGACCTATAGTGTGATACAAGTATGTTATTACTTTTAGGGTCTATATCAATAGTACCGATTGCGCCTATGTTTGCATGAGAAACAAAATTAAAAACAACTCCGTCAATCACCTCTTTATCATAGTGCTTAACCTCATAACCAACAGCTGGGTAGAAGTCAAACCATGTTTTTTTATGAGATAAATCCTCATGATTTCCCGGAATTACTAAAATCCTTTTATATACAGTGTTAAGTTGTTGTATGGAGGCATAAAAAATTTTTACTTCTTCTGGGGTTGGTTTTGCTTTATCAAAAATATCTCCATTAAGAATAAGTATAGAATTGGGGGTTTCTCTGCCAGTCTGCACAAGAAGGTGGATATATTTTTCATAACGCATTTTTTCAAAGGAAGGATTGTTAGAAAGATTAAGGTGAATATCACCTGTAATTATAAGGGTAGTTGCCAAAAATAACTCCTAGTTTTTAGGAGCTATTTTAGCATAATTTAGGTAACTAATTAAAATGCGATGTCATCATCTTCCATCTCTTCAGTTACCGCTTCTTCCGCATCTGTAGAAGCTGTGGTAGAAGGTTGAGTTTTATTTACAGAGTTTACAGAAGTTACCCATGTATCAAACTTCTTAATATTTTCTGCAATAACCTCTCTATTCGCCATCAAGTCTTTGATAGTAAGTTTATCAGCAGATTTAAGGTCCATTACCCACGCTGGATTACCTTTAGTAGGTACTTTTTTACTTGTTACTGTGAAGCGGTATGAGTTTGCAATCTCTTTCGGGTCAATACCAAGAGCCTCAAGCTGACTATTAAGCTCAAAATAGTTTGTTCCTCTACTATAAAAAGCAAATGGTTTCCAACCATCCTCAGTCTTAACCAGAATACCAAGAATGTTAGCAAACTTGATTTTATCATTAGTTTTCATCAACTCAGTGATAAGTTTTCCTGATTTAAGGTCAACCGCTTTTTTTGAGTCGTACACAGAAGTAAAAATATTTGAAGCAACGCTTGTAGTATTTTTTACATTATCATAAGCGCTGTATTGGTACACACTGGCGAATACAATAAATTCAATCTCATTGCCTAGGTTAATACCTTCTTCTTCGAGTGTAAGCGTGCTACGATTAATCTTGTAACCACTAATAAACTCACCTTTCTTAGCAACACCTGTATCTCCAAGTACATCATCTTTATCATAGTTAAAAGACAGAATTGGTGCGAAAATACCACCACCCTCAGAAGTCCCCGCATATTTAGTCATCTTCTCTGCGGTTTCTTTATCAAAGCCAAGAGCTACAAGGTCCTCAACTGTCATGTGTTCTAGTGTTTCTTCTTTTTTTGCCATAGGTTTCTCCTCAGTTTCTTTTATTTGCATTCTTTACGAATGTTGGTGCAATTATAGCACAGTAACTTTAAACGAATCTTAAAGTTACATAGCCCCCTTTACTTTATAGTAACTCTTAACAATAGGAGGAAATATAGGTATCACCTTAAACAAGCTCTCCCAATTAATAGCCAAGTTAGTCCCATTATCTTCTAAATGATTAGAAGGATCAAATTGTTCTTTGAATTCTGCCTTCTGCTCTTCTGTCAAATCTTCATACAATATTGGACTTAGTATCTGCAAGTTCCTTTTAATAAGTGCATCAAAATCTGTGGCATCGTCGGGAAGACTCATACCACGCTTTCCATTTAATACATCTTCTTTCAAAACTTCGTGCAGTTTCTTGACATTACCGCCAACAGACTTCCAATATTTCATAAAAGTTTTCTTTCCAAGTTTTACAATACCGGATACATTCTCTTTTGCAATACCAGCATATACCTGAAAGTACAAGGCAGCCTCACTTGGAATCTCTAATTTATCCTCGCAGTTACTTTTAGTTATTAAACCTCTTGTCAAATGTATAATCTTAATATTCTTAGGTGTTTTGGTGAGCTCAAAATTAAAACTCCAATCTCTATCAGAGGATACTAGTATAATCTCGTAGTCTTCTCCAAAACGCTCTACAATAATATTAGCTACATCGTCAGCCTCAATACCACCAATTGCAATAGGCACACCAAAATACTTAAACAATGACTCCATATTTTGGTAAAGTTTTTCAAACTCCTTTTGACGAGCTTGTTCAGCTTGCGTTTTCTTCTTAGTTAGTTCTTTTCTGTGAGCTTTATACTCTGGGTACACAGACTTACGTTTATTGTACCCCTTTTTATTTGAGTCCATAGCCCAAACAATCTTACCAATTTCATTAGGATGAATCCCGTAATCATTCAAGAGTTCTGCAACTTTTCTAAAAATCTTATAAGCTGGTTCTCTCCTATGAAAGAAGTAGTAAGCCAATAACTTACTATCTACCACAACAATCTTCTTCATGTATTCTCCTATGTTTCTATATTTTATATGCTTGTACACGATACAGCCTGTGCACAGAAATATATAATAGCAGGATTGTACCATAAGAAGCTTAATATAACATTATTTTTAAGGTTTCTTTAGGATGTTTACTTTTTTGTGTTATAGTTTCAGAAGTGAAGGGCGTCAATCATTGCGTCTATGAGAGGCTTTCTATAGAAAGTCAGAACCTATCTAACTTTTACCTACTTAGGTTCTGAGCCTTTATTATACCATATATATGGTTTATAAAGGTAAAGCAATCCATAAAAATATAAAAATGTGAGGTTTCGAGTTGAAACATTCTTCCCTCTGTCTGAAAAGACTATGGGTCGTAATCGGATAGGCATATCTATGGACACATAGTTATGTTTGACCGTTGTAGGCAATAGGTAATAAGTGCGCCCTTGTGGTGAAAAGGTTGAGCCTTACTATTCAGAGATACTCCGTACTCTACCCCAAACATATACAATCTCTCTTCAATACTTTCTAGAATTTCTTTAAGTTACTTACATTATAATTGTTGAGCCTACTTGGTAGTAGGAGATAAGGCGACCGGACAACCCCGCTGTAAATGCTCTGCACAGATGTGTGATAGTTTAAAACGACCGATGCTCAGGTCCAGTGAAACAACTATTATGGTACCTAAAACCCAAAATAGGTACTATAATAGACACTCCCTCTGCTAAATCCCGTGAACCCTTATGAGCCTTCGGCTCTTTTAAAAAATTATAAAAAATTTATAAATATATTTGCAGTGCAGCGAAGCTGCGCTGTGTGCGAATGCACAAGAGGATTCTAGGAGCGAGCGAATGCGAGTGACGAATCCGATACTATTAGTTATAAATATTATGCTATAATTGGTAAACTTACTTAAAATAGGAGGAATAATGACTGCAGAAAGTCTAACAAAAAAAGAACACGAACAAATTAGAAACGCTCTAATAACTGTAAGAGACATGGAATTGTCAAAAATCAATAGAATCAGTGACAAAGAGAAAGCTAGGAAGTATAAGAACCAAATTTTAGCTACTTTCACAATTCTGCTAAGAAAAGTCAAATCACATGTAAAGGAAGAGGACTAATGTTTGTATTTAGAAAGCGCTCAAAACGAGAAAAACAAGGAGGATACGTGCCAAAGAATGTAGAAGTAGATGAGGATGCAGCAAAATTTATGGAAGAAATGGAAAAAGTATTTGATGAAGAAGCTGTACAAAAAGAAAAAGAAGATACTGAAATAACTAACCCAGTTGTTGATGAAGAGTATTACGGGTATTACAGGACTAACCCAAGTAAAGAATACAGAGTTCGTGTAGAACGTGGAGGAATTTATCGTGTATACTTAGATGATTATGATGGTATCACAATCACAACAACTCCAGATAAGTTTAAATTAGTCGCCGGTGTACTGTAAATACTTGCTAAGTTACTTAGAATATTATATAATGCGTATAACAAAACAACTAAGGAGAACTAATGGCTAAGAAGTCAAAAGAACAGAAATCAGGACTGAAATTAGAACCAAAAATTATTAGTGCAACAAAGGCACTAATTCTTAAGGGGCGTAAAGAGAAAGAACTGACAAGTCTTGTAGAACAACTTGAATCAATTGTAACAACTGATGAATTTTCATCAGAACAGGAAAAGAAAGAGTTCAGTGAAAAAGCAAATAACCTTATGGTTGAAGTGCTAAAAACACTACAGGCTATTGCATTTTTTGAAACAAAACTTGCGGAAGCTGTAAACAAAACTAAGCTTATGATTAATGGTACAGAATTGACAGGAGAGCAGGCAGCAACTAGACTTAAAATGTTGCCAATTGAACGCCAGCTTGCAGATATTTTGCTTGGAGTTAAAAAGAATGCAGAAAATAGTCTTAACGATGAGGAAAAGCTATATGATCCTATGGACATAGAATCTGTAGCAAATGTTTTAAAAGACAATGCTACACAATACGAACAAGATTATGAAGTAGCAGTTGCGGAAGCCCTCGCTAAAGTTGATATTATTGTTGGGTACGATGAGGTAAAAGAAGATAAACAAGATAGCAAACAAGAATCAACTAAGGAGGCAGAATAATGACTGAAAAGGGATATAAAACTGTTGATTTTGACTACCTATCAAAAACAGGACTGTTGTATAAAATAAACAAAGAAATTCTTCACCCAGTTGGGTTAGCTATGTTTTACGACCCCGAAACAGGAATAAGCAAAGGGGCTATAGTTGCTCCAGATGGTGAGTGGGAATACGATGATGAAACTATTAAGGAATGCGAAGAAGCTTTGAATCAATTCTACAGGAATCGTTAAGGTTCTGTTAAGAATCTTGTGGTATACTTCTAATGTGTTCAAAAGGGATTAACGACTTTTGTTCACAAAGTCATCTCTCTGATATTGGGAACTATAGATTATGCTTACTTGGAGTAGTTGGCGCTACTCCTTGTTTGTTGCGAATTAGCTCAGAGGTAGAGCGAGGAGCTGTTAACTCCTTTGTCGCTGGTTCGATCCCAGCATTCGCAGCCACTATTTTTATTTAATCAAAACTAATACGGGTATGGCGAAGCTGGTTGAAACGCAAGGGTCTTAAAAACCCTCACAGATAAGTTCACATCGTGGGTTCGATTCCCACTACCCGTACCACAGGAGCAAAAAATTACAGATTCATTTAAGAGTACCTTACTAAGTCTGTACCCAGAATACACAACTATTTATGGACCATATCTTAGGAAAGACGGAAGACAGCATTTAATTCTTAGTAATACACATAAGAAAAAAGGTGAAAAAGGTAAAAGTAAAACCCTATCATACCCAAAAGCAATTATTGAAGTATTTCTGAGCAGGGTATTAAAACCAAATGAAACTGTAGACCATATTGATAAAAACCCGCTTAATAACAATTTAGATAACCTTCAAATACTAGACAGGAGTGCTCATGCAAAATTAGATGCAAAGAGAGTGTACTACAATTTAGTAAAATGTACTATGTGTGGGAAAGAGTTTACACCAACTCATGATCAGATGCGAGCTGGAAAGCATGGGTTCTTTTGTTCTAAACAATGTTCTGGGCTATATGGTGCTAAAATACAAAACAAGCAAATAACAAAAGCTCAAGAAAAAATTTTAGAAAAAACTTATTATTACCTAAATAAAGGAAAAACGCCATAAAAAGGACTTCCAATTTTTTAAAAAAATGCCCAGTACATGGTTTAGTTAAACACAGAAAAAAAAGTAAAAGCACAAAAACTCTATATTGCACAGAGTGCGAGAAAGAAAAAGCAAAAAAGACTCGTGATGAAGTTATGTCAGAACTCCGGAGATTAAAAGGAGGCAAGTGCGAAAACTGCGGCTACTCAAAGTGTGACAAAGCGCTAGAATTTCATCATGTAAATGAAAAAGATAAAAAGTTTAACATCTCAAGACGTTCTAGTAAAAACCTAAAAAAAGGTTGGACAGAGTTTATTGAAGAGATAAACAAATGTGTTTTATTATGTGCTAACTGCCATAGAGAAGCCCACTATGGGTTTTTAGATGTCACTAAAATACCAATAAAAATTGTCCGATAGCTCAACAGGTTAGAGCACGCCCCTTATAAGGGCGAGGTTGTGGGTTCAAGTCCCACTCGGACGACCATCAATCAATCAATCAATCAATTATCTGGCACAAACGCTGATGCAACACCTTGACAATCAATTTTAATTGTATTAGTAACAGGATCACTAGCAGTTGTCGTATACGATACAATTCCATAAGATAAAATATTACTAAACTCATAATCAGAATTTCCCCCATAAAATAACGAGTATCTTCCTGACGCTCTGTTTAAATCCCTTATAGCTCTTTGATAATCCGGTAGATTACCAAATCTAACAGTACCTCCGATAATATCATACCAAGAATCAGGAACAGAAATTGTCACAATACCATCAATATCTTTTTGGCTAGTTTTTACTTTACGTTGAACAGATAAAGAAAACTCTGAATATGTAAATGAATGGTACTTTCCTATCAATAGGTTAGATATTTTAAGAGGTTCCTCCGTAATCTTAGAAGGTCTTGAAATTTTTACCTCAACAGTTCTTGGAGTAAAATCTGTTTGGGAGCCTGTTGTACACCCATAATAAGGAGCTTCTATCTCAGGGGCAAGTAGATGGAGGTAGTTATCTTTACTCTCATCAATAATTGACTTCTCACCCTCACGTAAGTTATTACCTACAAATGTTGAAATAGTTATAATACCACCATTAATACCAATACCTGCAACACCTTTAATAATAGATTCAGGAGTTTCATAGATTATTGAGATGCCACCCCAATCAGTACTAAGCTTAAAAACAGTTACAGGGTTGTTGTCAAAGGGTATTAGTTCATTTACAGGACCAAAAGGAGCCCACTTAGAATTTTCTTCATCAGGAGGAAAAATATTTACTAATCCATCCTCAGTAGCTTTGTATCTAAGCCCTAACTCTTTAACAATAACTTCATCACCAATATTATAGGTAGTTGAAGAGTTCCACTCGTCCATAGGTCTAAAAAAGTCTTTATCAGGTATATCAAAAACTGGGTCATCTATGTCTATCCATTCATATCTTGGGGAAGAATCAGGTGTATTACCTGTATTGTTATATTTACCAGAAATATAGACTTTACCATTATATTTTACAACATCCCCTAAAGAATAGTTTGTGCTGGCAGACCATACTTTACCAATGTTAGACACCTCAACTCTCATACGTTCTGCAGGGCGTTCCGGTATTATTCTTCTAGCTAAATGAATATAAATTTTAGCTGGCTTTAAATACTCCTTTGTATACTCATTACCTGTATTTGGAGAAGTAACCGAATATTTAACTAGGTCTGGGACAAGAACTCCAGCTTTTTCTGGGAGAACGGGCGAAGTAGGTGTTTGAAAACTTGCTAAGTTTTTTATAATAACCGTCTCGTTTGAGTTTAGTATTACTATCTTAGCATTATCCTCATCAAACATTATATTAAAATCAGTGTACTTTAGACTTGTGCTAACACCAAAACAGAGACCGTTTGTTAGGTTAGTAAAAACTTGTGATTGCTCTGTTGTACGAGTAACAGAACAATACGATACAGATTCACTAGCACTATTATAATAAAAGTATGTTCCATTAGGTTGCAAAAACCCCAACTCTGCTGTTATAGAATCAGACCTACATACTGGCAGTGTTCTATAAGTACCAGATGGGAACTCACAAGACGGCATATCCCACATATGCACGTTCTGTGTATTAGAATTAATAACAGAGTAAATTACTGTACTATCTTGAGCAACAGGAGAACCGCCAAGATTAACAGCTTTTTTAGCAGGTACTATGTAGCTGTAACCATCAATACCTTGCACACTATGCCCAGCGTATGTACCTGTCGGGTATGCGTAATTAGCTCCTGATGTCAAAGCACTTGATGGGACATCAGTAGTACTTGTAATATCAGAAACAGATACTTTGTAGTCTTTTCCAGCATATGTGCCAGAAAGGGTAATACTATAACTCCTATCTGACCAATATTGTGCAGTATCCTCCTCATACTCATAATAGTGCTGTCCACTGGTGATTGCGTCACTGTTGTAGTAAATCCCCCCATATAAGTAAACATTACTGTCTGGTTCATTATAGATAAGTACATTACCTGATAAGTACTTATCCGTAGTAGTTGTGCCTTGAGCATTTTCCTGCAAATTTGTTAAAGGGTTAGCAACATCTAAAATAAAACTTTTGTTTGTAATCTTTCCTGTATCAACATCAAAACCCCCTAAAATAGTTAGTAGGGTTATCCCAGAAACATCAGAGGGGCATTGTAAAAACAATGAGCAGTTAGATAAAGAAACTCCAAAATCTTTTACTTCATACACACCACCGTTTTCTGTATTTATGTAAAAAAGACTAGAAGGTTTGTTTATAATAGTATTATCTGGCATTTTAAAACGCATTCCATACGCCACGGTATACACACCCTTTGGAATATCAACCCCATTAATTGTAATAGTTGTGGATAAAATAAAAGTTGTTTTTGTTGGGTTGCTTGGAGTATTATAAATAAAATCTACATAATCAGATGAAAATGCAAAATAATATTCAGTGCTATGCTCATAAACATTTGCCCTTGGGACTGGTACCAAGGGTTGTGTATTGTATGGTTTTCTCATTATAACTCCACTTTATTGGTTTTTAACATAGAAGTTAGTGTCTTCATTTACTGCCAACAACTGCTCATTTTGACTAGCAAGTGTTGTTTTCATACTTACAAGTTCACTACTAATTGCTTTAAGTATATCGACCATAGTATCAAAGGTAGAGCTGCCTCCTGAGTTCATAGCTTCAAGATTATTTACACCTATTGATTTTGTGGCCTCAGCATTCATTACAAACTCTTGTCCATGGACAACACCAGATAAAGAGTCAGTAGGGTTACTGCCAGTGTATCCTCCAGATGCGTAACCAGCTGGACTGAATCCCCATCCATAATAATGAGGCATATTTTTTTCATCATAGGTATCTGGCTCAGACGTAGTACTTGAGCTTGGTTGTGTGATATTTCCAGCTGTATTATCAATACCTTCAAATGCTGTTTTTAGTATTCCTTTGCCAGTCTTAGTCTTAGTCTTAGGTTTTTCATCTGTTGTTTTCGCATCACCACCGGCCGCTACAATAGCTGCATTAGCAGATGCAACAGCATCATTAATAAGCTTTGTAGCGTTTGCCTGAGTTGCAGCAAGTTCTGTTTGCATTTGGGACACCCACTGGGTAGTTGAAGCAGACACTTGTCCTGCTATCGCCATCATTGTTTGATTACCACTGTCTATTGATGTTTGTACAAGTCCTGTAGTAGTGTCAATAACGGTTGCTACAGAATCTGAAGCTGTTTGTACGTTAGCATCGACAGCACCAGCAGTTACACTACCAATATTACTAATAACAGCTTGATATTGTGTTTTAGCATTATCTATCAATGTTTGATTGCCTGTTTTTAGGGCATCTAAATACTGTGTTGTAGCATTTTGAATTGTATTAAGACCACCAGTAACAGCAAGTGTTGATTGTTGTAAAGCATCACCAGTAGCTGCTACACTTGCAGAGATAGTAGCATCTGCTGTATCCACAACATCAATACCAGTGTTAGTTATTACTGGTTTAATACTATCTAAGTAACCTGTCATAGCACTTGCTATAGGTTGTGCTATACCATCAACCATATTTTGGAAATAAGTTTTAGTGGTATCATCATTAACCAAGAAATCACCAATATTTTGTTGAAAAGATGTAAATACATTCTTAATACCATCACCTAATGTCGTAGAACTTGTTTTGATAGTTTCTATAGAAGTTTCTATCGACTTCTTAGTGTATTCTTGGGCAGCTAGTATAGCTTCATTTCGTGCTGTTTCAGCGTCATTCATGTATTTATCAAACTCTTCTTTACCAACAGAGTTTATATCACTATTAAGTAATGTACTCATAGACTCATTAAATTTCTGTGTAGCAGTTAAAAGAGTTTCTGTATACTGTTTAAAGGCTAACCCATTAGCGGTCATTGAGCTTACATCACCCATAGATAGACCGTCAATGCCAGATGCCGTTGATGCGTCCCCACCAGCAGACAGGTAAGCGTTAGCATTATCAAGTAAAGCTGCAACACTTTCATCTATTTTTGAGAAGTAGTCAGGACTTAACTCACCCACTTGACTGTATGTATCTAAGTTTTTAGCATAAGCATCTAAATTTTGGGCATAACCCATAAATTGCATAACAGCTGGGCCACCACTATCTTCTACCTTTGTTTGGTTAAGTTTTGTAAAAAAGTCTCCACTAATCCAACTGTTATTTAAGCTTTGGTTAGTTTCAGCCACTTTATCTAACGCATCTTTTAATTGGCCACTTAGCATATCAGAGGTAACTTGTGTGTTGTATGCAATATCTTGTAAAACACCACTACTATCAAATGAGTATTCTACATCTATCGTGCCATCATTATTCCAATCATACCTAAGAACACTGCTACCGTCTCCGCTTACAGTTCTAACAGCATCAATTAATCCATCTTTGTTCCAATCCATCACACCAAAACCAGCGGGGTTCATTAAGTCACCAGTGTTATTGTTTCCAACAAAACTCTCTTGCATACGAGTAACAACATCTCCTATAGCATCACCCAAGGCACTAGCAGCGTCTCCCATAACATCTGACATAAATCCTTGTATATCTATATTATGCACATTACCATTTTTGTCCTCAAGTGTTTTAACCTGTTGCCCACCTTGCTCAAAAATCTTAAGAAGGAGTTTTTTGGACTCTTCCTCTTCTTTTTTAATGGCATCTATAGCATTTTTATGGTAATTGATTAAATCTTGTAACTGTTTTTTCTGTGCATTCAGAATATCTATCTGGTCTTTTAATGGTTTTTCTAAATCTTTTATAGCGGCTATTTGATCTTTTAGTGGCTGTATGTATACAGTTTGGATCATTTTAATTTGATCTTCAAGTGGCTTAATATCAAAACGCTCGATTACTTTTATCATATCCTGCAGCGGTCTGATATTATCTTTTTGAATTTGTTTTATTTGTTGTTCAAGTGGCCATATCAAATCCTCTATTGCTTTTATCTGCTGCTCTAATGGTTTAATGAAGGCTTGTTCAATACCTTTTATCTGGTCTTCTAAAGGTTTTATGAGATTTTCAATGCTATTAATCTCATTCTGTTTTTGTTCTATAAGTGAGTTAAGGGCATCAACTTGATTTTGCAAAGGTGTTACCAAAGCTTCTAAGCTATCTTTAAGTCCCTGTAAGTTATCTTTTTCATTACCCACATCAATTTGTGCTTTGCCCATATCACTTGCTATTAATAATCTCTTATAATTTCTATCGAATAGCCCAGCCATTGACTTATCTTTTGATAATGCCGAGGCATAATTACCAGCAGCCTTGTTAAATTCGTTAAGAGCAGTTACATACTTGTCGGCAGCATCTTTGTTTTCTCTGTTTGCATCAAAAGCTGCTTTTGCTATTGAAAGTTCATCTTTTGATTGTCTGTATAACATCTCAAGATAACGTAAGTTGTCAAGCCCATTCATTTTTGTGCCATAAATAGCATCAATAGAACTTTGTAACGACTTTATAACCCCATCAAAACTTTTAATGATAGAATCAATATTTTTAATTCTATCTTGATAGTCTTTAATTTGAGCATTAAGGTCCTTAATACTGTCTTTATACTCACTAATCTCATCGTTAAGTGCAGAGATTTGATCTTTGTAGATATTAATTTGGTCATTAATTGCTGCAATTTGGTCACGATACCCTTGAATTTGGTGATTTAAAACTTCAATCTGGTCTCTGTAGTCTCCTATTTGTCTACTAATTGTATCAATCTGGTCTTGGTATACTTGAATTTGATCATTCAAGTCACTAATTTGATTCTTGTAGACATCAATTTGAGAGTTAATATCATCAATTTGACCTTGATAAACATCAATTTGGTCATTCAAACCACTAATTTGGTTCTCATAAGCATCAATCTGAGACTGAAGCCCTGCTATTTGGGAGTCGATAGCACTAATACTACCTTCAAGACCTGATATAGCCGCCTCATGATAAGCAATAGCCTGCTCATAGGGGTTGTTTGTATATCCATTTGCTTCTGCTGTTTTATTAAAATTATCAACAGCGTCTTTCATCATCTTTTTTATATGCGACAGGCTAGCATCAATAATTCGTATTGCTTCAAGCTCAACATCAGTCAAATCTTCTTGATTTCTAATCTTTTCTTTTAATACTGCTACATAGGCCTTATCAGTAAGAGTGCTCATACCAAGAACACGCATAGCATTTTCAACCTCTAAAGTAGATGCTCTTGCAGTCCCTTGATACTTATCAAGAATTTGTACTAAACCAAACATTTGGTCTGTTACACCAACAAGCTGTTCATGTGCTGATTTGAGTTGATTGACCCATTCTGGGTGAATATCAAGCAGGTCTTGTAATGCTTGAATTTCTTCTTGCGTTAAGTTTGCATACTCTTGGTGCTGCGCTTTCCATTCAGTAAACTGAGCTGGAGACATTTTAATAAGACCCGCAAGTTCAGATGGGTTAAGGCCTCCTAAAGCTTTATTAATCATTTGTACAAAAGTTTCTTTTGTCATATCAATAACAGCCTGCTCATCAATACCAAGAGATTGAGCTACAGTGGCAATTTTAAGTTTCTTATTAAGGTTAGACCCATTTACTTTATCAAGTAAGTCAAAAAGAGTTGTGCCATTCTGTACAAGCATTGCTTCATACTGTTTTGTAGCTTCTTCTAATTTTAACAATGAATCGCCAAGTGCAGTAAATGCCTCAGTTTGGTCAGCAGTTAATACAATATTATCGTTAATCAATTTATTAAGTTTGACGTACTCACTTAAATCCATATTATTGAAGTCAATCTTATCAAACTCTAGTTTAAAGTTAGTACTACGTGTTAAGAACCTTTGTACAGCCTTACCAACTTCATCAAGAGAGTTAGACCCTTTAATTTGAGCATCTAATAAACTATTATTTTTATCACTAAATGCTTGTTCAATCTGAGCCAGAGTTTTATTAAACTGTTCATTGTAGGATGCAACAATATTATCCAAGTTAGTTGATGCTGTTTGAAAATTTAACTCATTTACAGAAATAGCCCCAGATGTTACTTTTGCTTGATTAAGTACATCTGTGTATGCTTGCATTTTTTCCATAAAAAATTCATAAACACTTTTATCAGCAGCTTTTGCACGATCTTTCCAATTTTGTGCTATTGAATCGGCTGTTCCAGTAATATCAGTATTAATAGCTTCTTCAATAGCGTTACCAATTCTATCGAAATTTTCAACCACATCTTTATAAAGTTTTTGTACTACTCGTGCATTTTTCCTATCATAATTACCACTAGTCCACGTATCAAATGCAGAGATTATAGAATCTCTGTATTTAATTATACTAGCTTTAACATTATCAGGAAGGTCTTTTTTAAGAACCTCATCAATTTTTGCTAAGCCTTCCCCAACTTTTTTGCTATCAATAGTGTAATCTATACTTGCGTATGCACCAAGACTTACTTTACCAACCTCTTTGTTAAGTTTATGGAAATCATTTGCCCAAGATTGTTTAGTATCTTCTATTCCTGCATATGCTTGGTGGATAGCAGAAAGTACTAATTTATCCGCTGAGTTCTTACTAGAATATTTACCAGCTTCAACAATAAAGCCTTTGAAGCTATCACTCAAGTTATTAAAAACTGTGTTAATACTAGTAATAATCTTTTTAAAATCAGTTGTCATTGCTAAGTACGTTATTTGAGTATCATCTAAATACCCTGTATCAATTTGTACTTTTTCTGACTTACTTGATTTACTTGTTTTGAACCAGCTTTTCTTCTCGTACTCTTTATACATCTCGATAATATTAGACTCAATTTTAGTAGAAAGCTCATCCTGCACTGTTTTTAAACCCATTCCGGTTAATTTCCAATGCTTACCCTGAAGACCACCAATTACGCTCCCTAATATAGCGCCAACTGCGGTACCAACTCCGGGCATTATAGCAGTACCAACAGCAGCTCCAATAGCCCCCGCTTCTGGTGCATGAGTTTCAACACCTAAAATAGCGTCACCAATATATCCTGTCAACCAGCCCGCAACACCACCAGCGGCTACTTGTCCAGCAGCAAAAGCACCACCAACACCAGCAGTTGCCGTACCAGAAGCTAAATCACCAAAACCTGCTACAAAACTACCTCCAGACGCAAATCCAGCATCAGCTATTGCTTGGGCTAGTGTGTTCATACCAGTAGCTAAATAACCACCTGCACCAAATAAACCAGCAGTTTGACCAAGTTCCGCTGAACTTGCCCCAAGTGTTCCAGCAGTTTGTCCCAGTGTACCAGCGCTTGTTGCTAAAGCCCCAGAAGCACTAGCAAGTTCTGTTGAACTATTGGTTAATTGTTGTGCTGCTTGTATTGTAGGTCCCGCTGTGTTACTTGCAGTAAAGTCTGCAAAAGTCTTTTTGAAGACAGCTCCCGCATCTGTTAATGCTGTTGTAGTTGCTTTTGTAACAGCTTGTGATGTAATCTCATTTACCATAGCTAAGTTTGCCGCACTAGTGGATGCTCCAGTATTAACAGCACCACTACCAAACATATTACTAAAACCACCAAAACTACCCAACAGACCCATGACTCCCATACTAGAGCCGATTCCACCTCCGGGAGAGTTATACCCAAATGAAAACAGGGAAGCTAATTGGCTTGTTATACTTTTTGATAATAATTCATGTATAAGAGTTTTAGCTACATCATGAATAACTGATTTTGCTAAGTCTCCCCAATTCATCCAAGATTCTGATGTATAATCAAAAAATGAATCTAAGCTACTTGTCATAGAATCTGTAAAAGTAGTCCCAACTTCTTCACCAAAGTCAAATAAAGTAGTTTTAGCATCTTTTTTAAATTTATCCATTGCACTCTGGAATCCAGTGGAAAACTTATTAGCATTAGTATAACGCTCTGTTTCTTTTTTGATTACTGCGTCCAAAATTGCTAAGTGTTGTGTTAAGGCTGCTTTGTCATGTTTATATGTTTCAATAACTTTATTACGCAATCTTAAGTATTTAGTAGTAAGGTCAATTCGTGTTTTTTCGTATTTAGACATAAACTTACTACTATACATTTCAATAAGTTTTTGATTAAGGTCAGCTTCTTCTTTTTTCTGTCTCTTCAAGTACTCGATAACTTTTTGATGTTGTGCATTACGCCCCGCAGCAGCTGCGTTTTGTGCCTGCATAAAAGCTACAACATTACCTTGTGCCTGAGCATACAGTTTTTCTAAACGTTTTAACTCTGCTAACTCTTCCTCACTCATTGTTGCTTTTTTAGCTCGCAGGTCGTCAATACTACGTAACAAGTTATCGGCTTGTTCTTTTGCATTAGCTAAGTTATCTGACTGTGTTTTATATGCTTTTTCATAATCCATCATTGCAGACTGAGCACGTTCAAGTTTAGCAAGCACCTTAGAATACTCTGAGGTTGACTCATTTACTCTTTTTTGTTCGGCATTAAGGTCACCAGCAGTGTCTGCCAAAGCTTTTGCACGATCTTGGGCTATTTTAAAAGAAGCTGCATACGTTTTCATATCACCTGCAAGAAGGGCATTCCTAATTCTTTCTTGAAGTTTTTTGTACTGCTCAGCAGCTTTTTTAGCGGCTTTTGAGTTTTTAGCCAAGGCCTTTTCACGTTTTATTTCTGCTTCTACGTAAGCACTTGCTAAAGCTTGTTGTGCTGCTACCTCTTTTTTACTAAGACTGAACAATTCTTTCTTAGAACTATACAACTGATTAGTTAAAGAAAGCTCTTTTGTTATAGCTTTGTTGTACTCTTCTAATGCTTTAGATCTACCCGGTCCTGTAGATTCATCATATACTTTTTTTAAGCTTTTTACTGTGTCTTTTGTTTTAGCTAAAGAGGCCTCTAATTCATCTATTTGCTTACTTTTATCAGCGTAGTCTAGTTGTATATTACTAATTTTTGCTAGTAATTTAACTACTTTATCTGTTACATTAGCAGTTCCAGCAACAGTACTATTGTAATTTTGTTGCTCTTTTTCAAGAGCTTTCATCTTATTAGCAAGAATCTCTAAACTTAATCCTACATCTTTTAGCTGTGGTGCATTAAAACCTATCATTTCAGCAGAAACTTTTGTACTAGCTAAAGTATTAAGTTGTGTCATATATTGCAGGATACCGCCTAAAGTGTCTTTCAATATACCAAGCTCTTTTTCATTTACTTTAGGATTTAACTTAGCATTCTTTATTATATTCTTCATCTTGAATATAATTTGGTAATTTTTTTCCATGTCAGTTCCAAACTCTTTTGAAACTTTTTGTAAAGTATCTGCCAATGTTTTTACAACTTGGTCGTTAGAGTTGTTAAGTGGAGACAATTGGTCAGACAGGGTTTTTTGAGCAAATAAAGAAAATTTATCTGTCATTACTTTTGTAATTTCATCTAAATCACTAATAATATTCTTTTTAGCTTCTGTTATATTTATACCATTATTCGCTAGGTTATTTAGGTTTTTTATCTCATCTGCAAAACGCTTTGCTATAGTTTTTGTAAAAGAATCAAAACTTTTAAAGGAGTTATCAAATATTTTTGCCCCAGAGGAATTAAGTTCTGAGCGAAGTTTCATTATTTCTTTCTTAAAAAGTTCAATAGAATCTTTTATTTTTTTGGCTGCTTTTTGTGCTTCTGGGGCATTTATGCTACTAATGAGCTTATAATTCTTTTCAATACCTACAAGACCACTAAGCATTTTTTGCAGTTTTAGTGCTTTTTGTGTTTCTGCATTAGAAGCTTCTTGGTACTTAATTTTATTCTGAAGGGAGCGTACTGTATCTTCAAGCACTTTTTTTGTTTCATCACTTAAGTCTTTCCGATATTTAAGTTGTTTTTGCAGCCCTGCTAATAAAAGTTTATTTTCTTCAAGCTCTTTGGCCATTGAAAATGTTTTTTCATCACTCCGTTTTTCATTAAGTTTATTACGTGTTTCTAGAATTTTTACGTAATTTGCTGCATATGCCTCAAACTCTTTTGAATCTTTTAGTTTTTTAGATGTTTCTATTAATCCTGACAAGTGTTTATCAAGTTTGTCTACTTCTGATGTAGTTTCCTTTGTTGAATCAGCCCAATCTTGGAAGTACATAGCAGCGGAAAGAGCTACTGTTGCTATTGCAGTTATTGGATTACGTTTCATTACTGCTGTTAATCCTGCAAATCCTTTTTTAAGCTTAAGTAAAGATACGGACCATAAAGCAGTTACTGTCCTAGCTGTACCAACAAGTTTAATGTAATCAACTACTTGTAGTAACAATGGTCCAAATATTTTAAGACCAGCGAGAACTTCAACTGTAGTTATAAAATTTCCAAAAGCATTTGTAAGATTATCAGCATTAACAGTAAGCCAGTGCACACCTTCAATTAACTTTTCCATAGCAGATTTTATAACAGGGAAGAACTTATCTCCCATAGCTACCGTAGCTTGGTACATAGAGTTTTTAAGACGTTCCCAAGTTCCTACATAACTTTCCGTAATCAATATAGCTTTATTAATTTCACCTGAGACGCCTGCTTGAAGTGTTTCTAAGTGCATTTTAATTTCATCCGCATTATTACGTAAAAGTGTTAAAGACTGTTTTGCGAGAACGTCCATATCTGCAACAGCTCTTGAAAAATCAACGGCAGATAATTGGGAAACTCTGTCAATAAGCATTACCATTGCTTTATCTGATTCTTCTGCCGAATAGTGAAGCTGGTCAACAAACGCTTTTTGACTAAGACCAACAGTAGTAAAAAACTTACTAACTGCGGAACTATTATCACTAAATACATTAGTTAAACGACGAATTTGAGTACCAATAGTAGACGCATTAAGACCAGCATTTGAAAAAGAAGTAGCCATAGCATTGATTGCTTCCAATGTTACATTAGAAGCAGATGCAGCGGCAAGAGCATAGTTAGAATACGTACTAATATCTTTTGTAGAAAGACGTGATTGGTTAGCTACATAAGCCAGCTGGTCTCCCAAATCTTTTATAGAGTGTGTATTACCAAATACCTGCTGATATGTAATAATAGCACTAGCAGATTCACCAATGGAGTCACCAGTAAGCTTTGCCATTTTGATGACAACCTCTGTAGCATCAATTAAATCTTTTTCAGCGATACCCGCACGACCAAGAGCAAGAGCTGCCTCATTAATTTGGTCAACAGTTCCTCCGTAAGCTTCGCCAAGGCCTACTATTTGTTTTTCAAGAGTTGTAGCCCGTTTTACAGAAACATCAAATACGGCACTCATTGTCATAACAGCTTTATTAAACTCTACTATACTACCAATGCCTTTTTTAATTACTGACACAACCCCATAAATACCTGTGTAAAGTCCGGCATAAGCCATAGCTCTTGCACCAATATTTTTTATCCATTTAATAGAATCCATCTTTTTAAGATTTGTTGTAGTTGTGTCAGCTATTTTGGCTTGCTCTTTATTAATAGCTCTGAGTGTATTAACCTCTTCTCTTAACTGGTTATTATACTTTGCGACTTCATCTGGGTCTGTAGCATTTTTAATAGCAATTTTTAATTGATTAATTGCAGAAGTTGCTTCTTTTTCTTTATTCTTAAGATTTTCAATCTGAGCGGCAGCTTCTTGTAAATTTTTTGTAGATGCCCATCTATCTTTCTCGTTTTTTGTTTTTTCTATACGAGTGTATAGTTTCTCAATTTTTTCTAACTCTTTCTCAGAATCTTTGTAAAGCTTGTTGGTGTCCTTCAAAATATCAAGATTTTTCTTACTACTCTCAGTAATAGCTGTCATCTTACTATTGAAATCTTTTGGTAATAAAGCTCCATGCAATATTTCTTTAGAAAGCAGCATGTATTCTTGCTCAGTTTTCTTTACCAATTCCTCATTAATTTTTAACTGTTCTGCTTTGGCTTTTAACTTGCTAATTTCACGCTCGATAATTGCAAGCTGGTTATCTTTTTCTTCTGGATTAGCAATGTCATAAATTTGCTGTCTGAGTTCTCGAATTTTTTCAAGACCTTTTTGTTCATCTTTATACAAACTTACTAATTGTTTTTCAGCTGTGGCAACTAAACCTGCCGCTGTTTTTTCATTAATAGTTCCATCAACAACTTTCTTTTTAATAAGCTCAATTCTTTTAATTAATCTCTCACGTTGTTCGAGGATACTATTAATATTTTTTGTAGCCTCAAGCATAGCATTATTAGCAGTATTACTTTGCTTAGTTGTGCTTGCACGAGCCGATAAGGTATTTATTTCTTTTTGTAAGCTGACTAATTCTGTTTTAACATTTCTAGCATTACGTACAGCATTGTCAATACTAACATTTAAAGCAGGGCCAAATTCTTTGAATGTACTTTTATATGCTGTGAGCATACTATTAAACTCAGCCTTAACTTGTGCTGTAGTATTAATAAGACTTTCTAAAGTTTTACTATTAGCGTCACCTGCATTAAATTTTTGCCATTCCGTATTAAGGTCTGCTATTTTACTGCGAATAACTAAAAACTCGCCTGATAGTTTTTTCGGAATCTTTGTAGAATCCTGCATAATTTTTTGGAAGTTTTTCCACTCTTTTTCAGGCAATTCTGAACCAAAAGCAGTTTTTACAGATTTAGCTTGTGTAGCAATATTTGCAAACTCGGTAGATAATTTTGATACTGTTTTAATAAATTTTGCATAAGCAGCATCAATAGCTTCTGTATCATCCTCTGCGGCACTGAGCTCTGCTCTGAATACCTCCATAGATTGTTGTATATCAATGGCTAAATGTTTGCTTGTTCCTCCAAGTGTTTTTAAACCCTCAGTAAGCCGTGCAACACGCTCAGAAGCCCCTCTATCACCAAACTTCTCAAGTTTGTTTAAGATTTTATCTAAGTCTTTGACAATATTAAGGGTCTCAGATTGCATAGATTTAGCACGTTTTAGTTCAACCTCAGCAACTATTCTGTAATTAGCTTCGCTTGCTTTTCTACCCATAAAATTTATCCTTTTTTATTCTTGAGCTTTTCCATTTCTTTGCGTTCGTACTCGGAAACTTTTGATGAAACAACGGAGGAAGAAGTCACAAAAAATTCAGTTTGATCATACACACCACCCTCTTCAGGAGTGAGCCCATTTTTAAACATTTCATAACATGAAAATGCACTATTTAGTATTTCTTTGTCTACTTCATATATCGGACAATAGGTATACAAGTTTCCATTTACCTCAACTACAAAATCTTTTGAGTAGAATTTATTTTTTTCTGCACTATTACCACCTAAATACCCGCAATTTCTTACTTTATCTAGACCCCTTTGTTTACATACTTCGCATTTCCAAGTATCTTTAGATAAATTTTTATCAAAAGTTATATCAAGGTTTAGTATTAACTTATCAATAAAGTTATCAGGTACTTGTGATTTTATTACTATTTCTGTGGCAAGTTCTTTTATAATATGAATTGGAAGGTCATGTACAGTAGCGTTTGTAACAACTACACCATCCTCGTCAAAAACATTATCAATTTTGATTATTGCCTTTTCTGCAAAGTACAAGGCTCGTTCATAATAACTGTCTTTCAAGTATTCAGAATTGATAATATCTTTTTTGGAAAGTGTTTTGTAGGTTATGGTCAGTGGGTAGACTGAGTCCGGAGTGTCGGATACAAACCTACACTCCTTTTTTACTATTGTTGCAAACTCAGCCATTAATGCCTCTTAGGAGGCTTTTTTACGGGAACGTTTAGGTTTTTCGGTGGCTTCCTCTGGGGGTGCCTCTTCGCTTTCCTCATCAGGCACACTATTAGCTAGTTCACGCTGTTCAGCGACTGCTTCTGGTGAACCAACATCACGGAAAATATCAATACTTTCCGGGTCACGTGTGATACTAGCAATTACTTCTGCAAGCTCATTAAGGATTTGTTGAGGAATCATATTAATATAATCATCCTTAAATACACCTTCTTTTGTCTTCTCTGGTGTGATTGGACGCCCGTACTCATCATTAATATTTTCCCAAGAAACTAAACCAAGCTTAACTACCCCATAATTGAAAGTTGCTGTACTAAGCCCAATAGACTGGTCATTATAAACTCGTGCAAGTTTATCCTCAAGTTTTGCAAACTCACGTTGAGGGATTCGACGAACTTCAAAAATAGCAGGTGTTTCCTCGTCACGTTCCAATACAGGAATATACTTTAAAGTATCCTCGTTTGATTTTTTAATTACTAATGCCATTAGCGGTAACTCCTTTTCTTAAATATTTAAGTGATTAATAGTATAACACAATATTTGTTAATAAAGATTATAAACTAGAGTTTGTAACAAATTGCCCATTATGCACAACATTATATGTAGTACCTCCAGAGGTATATGTTACTAAGTTCTGACCTGTAGCTGTTACTAACTGAACTGAGCGTGGATTTTTAAACGTAATGTTTACTTTGTAAAAACCACCATCACCTGCTAGTTCTGTTGATATATCAGATATTTTACAATCAGACATTATATAGTATAAACGGGCTTCATAAAATATACTAGATTGTTGGATATTACCTGCTTCAATTGTTACTTCAAACAGTTTCTCAGTAATTTTAGAATTATTTGTGTAAGGTTTTACTACTTTTTGGTACAACTCCTCTGTAATTATAAAAGAAACTTGCATTTCTGCGGACACAGCGCCTCTGGTAGCTTCACTACTGCCGTAC
>Ga0256829_1000929_pt1 | contig 25863 bp, 24 predicted proteins | sample 131447metaG_FD_185979 | JGI IMG/M metagenome (GOLD analysis project Ga0256829, IMG submission 185979) | Hydrothermal vent microbial communities from Lau Basin, Pacific Ocean - 131-447 | ecosystem: Environmental > Aquatic > Marine > Hydrothermal vents | place: Pacific Ocean: Lau Basin | collected...
CTGAAGCAAAAGCCCTAAGAAGGTTTAGCGTAGCGGCTGATTGATTATACGCTTTAATCATGCGCTCAGGATCCGGGGTTCTGTCTTTTTTTGTAAAATCAACACCATTTATGATATCTCCTCTATACGAATCAAGGGTTTTGCCATTAATAGTCTCCGTGTCACTGGAGCGAGGCTTTGCAAATTGACCGCCTAATCTGCCCACTTTTACAACAGGTAAGCTGCCTGCATAAGTCATAATAACTGACATTTGAAGCAATACTTTAAAAGTATCCCTGATATTATCTGCATGAAATTCTGAAAAACTCTCGGCACAATCTCCGCCTTGAAGTAAAAATGCCCGTCCTTTTGCAACTTCGCAAAGTGATTTTTTTAATTTTCGAGCTTCTCCTGCAAAAACCAATGGGGGATACCCTTTTAAAATATCTAATACCTTATCTAATTCTTTTTTATCCGGATATGTCGGTTGCTGCAAGATTGGCTTTTCTCTCCAACTGCTTTTATTCCAATTGCTCATCTTATAATACCTTTTTATATAATACGTGATTTTACTAAAATATTCTTAAAAGAACTCTGATTGCCATTCATAAAGAGAATTTTATGCTTAAAAATGTATAATACACAATTGTAAAATTATTGTGAGGATTCCACATGGATAAAGATAATGCAAAAAAGATACTCGATGAAGTATATAAAGATATCTTAGATCAGCTAGACCACAATCAAGAAGCAATCTCTAAAGATATCATTATAGATATTTTACAACAGGCCTCTTCTTATATATCGAAAATAGATTTTGATAAAACAGATGCCATAAATCTTTTACACAATTCACTGGACAACCATTTTGAAAAGATTGCCGAGTACAGTCTTGAGCATTATTCACAAACCAATCAAACCTTTAAAGACCTTACTGAAGAACAAGGCAAAATCATACAAGATACAGATGTAAATGCTATAAATACCCAAGAGTTGATGAAAAAATTTTCAAAGATTCAACTGTATATGTTAAATGAGGCCAACAAAGCAAATAATACCATCAATAAACTAAAAGAGCAGATGGAAGTCCTAAAAAATAATTCTGATATCGATTTTCTTACAAAAACATTAAACAGAAGAGCCCTCTCAAGAGATTTGGAAAAATTATGCAACTTAAAACATGAACGCAGTAAAGACACCTATGCTCTTATGATAGATATCGATGATTTTAAAAAACTAAATGATACTTACGGGCATCTTGTCGGTGATAAAGTTCTAATATTCCTCTCTGGTACCTTAAAAAAGATACTGCGTGATTCAGATAAGATATATAGATACGGTGGCGAAGAATTTACCATACTACTAAACAGAACAACCAAATCAGAATGTATGCATGTAGCAAACAGAATACTAACCATGATACAAAACAGCAAATTAATTTACAAAGATTTAAGTTTATCTATTACAGTGAGTATCGGTGTTACCAATTTAGCAGATTATGACGTTCCCGAGACATTTATTGACAGAGCAGATACTGGCTTGTATAAGGCAAAAACAAACGGTAAAAATCAAATCGTTTTGGAAGAAGCAGATGAGCATTAATTATTTTGATGTTATAATAGGTATTGTTATTTTATTGCTTGGTCTTAAGGGTCTGTTAAACGGATTTTTCAAAGAGGTTTTTGGCCTTATCGGCATCATAGGCGGTATTTTCGTCGCCTCAAGACTAGGTGGCTACATAGGAAAAATAATCAGTCATTCTATCCCATCTTTTACCAACACGACAGCCATAACCTTTACCGGTTTTGTTTTAACTTTTGCAGCTTTTTGGCTTATGATGATAGCTATAGGATATGGGTTTAAAAAGCTTAGCAGTTATAGCGGACTCGGTCCACTTGACCGAATATTTGGATTTGTTGTCGGTGCCGGTAAATTCTTTTTGATTTTTGCGGTTATTCTTTATGCGGCATACAATATAAAAATATTTAGAGCCAACATAAAACCCGTTATGAAAAATAGCATCTTGTTTCCTATTTTAATAAAAACCGGAGGATACATCATGAAGACAAGTCCGTCAAGCGTAAAAGATAAAGCTGTAAAAGATTTAAATATATCAAAGCCTTTTAAAACTATGCAACGAACAATAAAACAAACGATCGATAAGAATATAACGCAATGAAAACAAATTTTTCCATTACCTGCAAAGGCACAGATTACCCATCGTTACTTGAAAATTTTAAGGTGCTGCTTAAAAGAAACGGTTTAAAATATACTCTTCAAAGAGAACATATCTTAAAAATACTATATAAATCAAACAAACATCTCTCGCCTGAGTTGCTTCACAATGAAATCAAACTGGATGCGCCTGAGTTAAATATCGGAATTGCTACAATATACAGAACACTTACCCTGCTAGAAGAAGCAGGACTTGTCACATCAATTTCATTGGATAAACAGGGTAAAAAATATGAACTAGCAGATAAAGAGCATCATGACCATATGATATGTACAAATTGTGGTAAAATTATAGAGTTTATCGATAACGAAATAGAAGAGCGACAAAAACAAATCAGCAAACAACATAAATTTAAAATGACAGGTCATTCAATGCAGATTTATGGGCTGTGCCATGAATGTCAACAAAACAACAAGGAAAAATAATTGCCGTTTAAAAACAAATTTATTCAACAGCGAATCGAAAAAGCCAAGCAACTAAAAGAAGCAGGCTTTAATCCATACCAAAACCAATCTAATAAAAATATAACTATATTGCAATTTAAAGATGTGAATTCTGATATACAAACACTAGATAATAAGCGTGATGAGAACAGACACTACATCGTAGCAGGACGTATTAAATTATTCCGCATTATGGGCAAAGCCAGTTTCTTAAAAATAGAAGATGAAAATGATGTGCTTCAGATATATCTGGCGCGCGATAACTTACCTGAAGGCATGTATAACAATATCATTAAAAAACTTATAGAAGTCGGTGATATCATCGAAGTCGGCGGATACCCTTTTGTAACGAATAAAGGAGAGCTTTCTTTACATGTAAGCGAGTTTAAACTCTTAACAAAAGCGATAGCACCATTACCGGAAAAGTTTCACGGCATTACCGATAAAGAGATAAGATACCGTAAAAGATATCTTGACCTTATCATGAACAGTGATGTACGAAAAACATTTAAGATGCGTTCTAAAATCATATCTTTAACACGAAGATTTTTTGAAGAAAAGGGTTTTTTAGAGGTTGAAACACCAATGATGCATCCCATAGCCGGCGGCGCAAATGCAAAGCCGTTTGTAACGCATCATAACGCACTGGGTATTGATAGATATTTAAGAATTGCGCCTGAGTTATATCTCAAAAGATTAATTGTTGGTGGATTTGAAGCTGTTTTTGAGATAAACCGTAACTTTAGAAATGAAGGCATGGATGCCACACATAACCCTGAATTTACATCTATAGAGTTTTATCAAGCATATAAAACATACAAAGATTTGATTGTGCTTACAAAAGAGTATCTTTTATATCTCATTGAAAAAATGGATCTGCCATGTCTGCTTCCTTACGGTGAGTTAGAGATAAATTTTAATAACTTTATAGAAATACCCTTAATTGAGTCTCTAAGCAAGATAGGTAAAGTTAATGAAACGATTGTAAACGACAAACAAAAGATATTGGATTTTTTAAAGCAAAATAATCTAGAAGCAAACCAAAATATGACACTAGGACAGCTTCAAGGCAAACTTTTTGATGAATTTGTTGAAGAAAAGCTAATCGATCCGACTTTTATTACCGAGTATCCTGTAGATATATCTCCGTTAGCCAGAAGAGATGATGACAATCAAGATATTACGCAACGGTTTGAGTTGTTTATCGCCGGACGAGAGATAGCCAATGCGTTTAGTGAGCTTAATGACCCGGTAGATCAGCTAGAGCGGTTTATGAAACAAATCGATGCCAAAGAAGCAGGAGATGATGAAGCCCATGAGATGGATCAGGATTTTGTAGAAGCGCTTAGTTACGGTATGGCACCAACTGCCGGAGAGGGCATAGGCATAGACAGACTTATTATGCTCTTATGTAATGAACATTCCATAAGAGATGTGTTATTATTTCCGGCTATGAGGCCGACAACAACTGAAAATACAAATTAACAAGAAGGATAATTATGAGTTTTTTACAAGAATTTGATGAAGATATTTACAAATTGTGTGAGCAGGAACTAGAGAGACAAACAGATAATCTTGAAATGATCGCAAGTGAAAATTTTACACTTCCGGCGGTTATGGAAGCTATGGGAAGTGTTTTTACTAACAAATACGCAGAAGGATATCCAGGAAAAAGATATTATGGCGGATGTGAGTATGCAGATCAGGTAGAACAATTGGCAATCGATAGAGCCGCCAAACTCTTTGGATGCAAATATGTTAATGTGCAGCCTCATTCAGGAAGTCAGGCAAACGGAGCTGTCTATGCTGCACTGTTAAATGCCGGAGATAAGCTTTTAGGCATGGATTTAAGCCATGGGGGTCACCTAACTCACGGCAGTAAGCCTAGTTTTTCGGGTAAAAACTATTCAAGTTTTACTTACGGCGTGGAACTTGACGGACGGATAAATTACGATAGAGTTTTAGAGATTGCTAAAATCGTAAAACCAAAAATCATAGTATGCGGCGCTTCCGCTTATGCCAGAGAGATTGATTTTAAAAAGTTTCGTGAGATAGCTGACGCCGTAGGCGCTTATATGTTTGCCGATGTCGCACACATAGCCGGTCTTATCGTTGCAGGCGAACATCCAGATCCGTTTCCTCATGCCCATATAGTAACAACTACCACTCATAAAACACTAGCGGGACCTCGCGGAGGCATGATTATGACAAATGATGAGGAGATTGCAAAAAAAATCAATTCTGCAATTTTTCCCGCCTTGCAAGGTGGGCCGCTTGTTCATGTAATAGCTGCAAAGGCGGTAGGTTTTAAATACAATCTCTCAGATGCATGGAAAGAGTATGCGATACAAACAAAGAAAAATGCAAGTATTCTCGCCCAAACACTGATAAAAAGAGGTTACGATGTAGTAAGCGGCGGTACAGATAACCATTTGGTATTGGTATCATTTGTAGGGCGTGAAATATCGGGCAAAGATGCTGATACGGCACTTGGCAATGCAGGTATTACAATAAACAAAAACACAGTTCCCGGAGAAACTAGAAGTCCGTTTGTAACTTCTGGTATCAGAATTGGGAGTCCGGCATTAACTTCAAGAGGCATGAAAGAAAAAGAATTTGAGCTCATAGCAAATAAAATGGCAGATGTTTTAGATGATATCAGCAACACCCAATTACAAAAAACCATAAAAGCCCAGATGAAGGCATTGGCAAGAGAATTTATTATTTATAATCAACCGACATATTAGGCAGCTACTATGACTGCTATGGATATGAAGCTTATAAAAATGATTACAAATCACTACTGGCTTAAATGTGAAAGCGTTGTCAGTAAGATTGATTTTAGAGGTAGAATTTTTTATAATAAATTTAAATATATCGACAGTATGCTGACTCAATCGGTAATAAATAAACATCTAAGTGGTGAGATTACGGTTGCGCATTCACTTATAAGTGATAATGATATTGTAGAAAATATTGTTATAGACTATAATGGCATGGACACACAACGATTTTACCATAGAGCTCAACTTGTTTTACGCGAGGAGGGTTATCTGAATTTTACCGCATTTGCTTCAAAAACCAAAGGGCATCTACATCTTTATATACATAAAGGTCACACAACTTTACAAGAAGCAGTACAACTTGGTAAAATAATTTCTATGAAACTAGCGGCAAAGCAGCCTAAACAATGGAAAGTATTTCCAACCAATGATATGCCAAGAGAGTATAATATCTTGACATTGCCTTATGATGTTTACGCTAAAGAACGCGCCTCATCATGGTCAAAACATATGTAAAGGATCTATTATGGATGATAAAAACGAGTTAAATGATATTGTTTTAAACAAAACAGGTGGCTCTAAGCCGGCAAAAAAAATTATTTTAGTTATAGCAGTGCTAATCATCATCTTGATTATAGTGATATCATTATTTGAGACATTTTCATCAAATACAAAGCATCATGTTCAGGCTCAGCAGACAAAATTACCGACTCCGCCACAAGAGATCAATAGTAGTCAAAATCAGCTTTTTCAACCGGCCAAAGTTATAACACAAAACAGTACCAATGCCTCTTCCATTCAAACAACAACAGCTGCACTTAATAAAATAGCACAAAAGCTAAAACAACAAAGTATGCAAACGGCAAATACTGCCATCCACGCACCTAAAAAGGCACAAGAACCTATTAGCAGATCTACTCAACCTATACATCATACTGTAAATAAAATACATAAACAAGCAAAAATTGCAAAGCATTATTCTATAAAAAAACTATTTGCCTTTGGACATGATTATATACAAGTCGGTGCTTTTGTCAGATTTCATCCTAGTAAAAAATTCTTAGCTTCTATAAAAAAACATGGCTATTCATACACATACAAAAAACAAAATATTAAAGGTAAAATCTATACAAAGGTATTGATCGGTCCTTTCTCAACTAAAGCACGGGCAAAAAAAGCTTTAGTACATATAAAGCAAGAGATAAACTCTCAAGCATATATCATAAAAGTAAAATAAAGGAAAAGCGGTTTGATACACTCAAAACAGTTTACGTTAGATCAATTTGCACCGATTGCCGTATATCACAAAATCAAAAATCTTTTTGACGGTGAGATAAGCTATCTTTTTGAAAGCGCAAACAACGCAAACTACAGCTTTATTATAATAGGAGCCAGACAAAGGCTTCAATACAAAAACAATGCGACAATATATACAAACGAAGATGGAGAGAGGTCTATCTTAGATAAATCTGCATTTGAATTTTTAAAACAGTATTACAAAGCAATTGATAAAACTCTCTACAAGCAAAAATGCAAAGAATTGGACGTAGGGTATGTAGATGGCTTCATAGGCTATATCGGTTACGATATGGTCAAAATATTTGAGCCAAAATTACAATTATTTATGAATACTTTGACCGATGAATTGAACACACCTGATTTGGACCTTATCCTGCCAAAACTAGTTGTTGTGTATTCGCATAAAAATCATCAGATCTCTTTAATATCTGTCATGGATGATATTAGCAAACAATTTTCATTTTTAGAAAATGAGCTTAAAGGAAACTATGATTATATCCCGCTAAATCAGAGCTTCAAACAAGATGTCGGCAAATTTGCATTTTCTAAAGATAAATTTTTTCAGATGGTAGATATGTCCAAAGAGATGATAAAAAGCGGTGATGTATTTCAAATCCTAATGACCAACAGATTTACACAAGATAGTCAAGTTGACCCTTTTAGCTTTTATAGAATATTAAGAAGCAAAAATCCCTCTCCTTATATGTATCTTATGCAATATGAGGATTTTAATATTGTAGGAAGCTCACCTGAAGTTATGGTAAGAGTGTATGATGATCAAATTTTATTGCGACCTATAGCAGGTACTAGAAAACGGGGCAAAACCGAACTTGAAGATAAGCAGCTTGAAAATGAATTATTAGCTGATCCAAAAGAACTTGCAGAACATCTAATGCTTATCGATCTTGGAAGAAACGATGTGGGGCGAGTGGCAAAGATTGGCAGTGTAAAAGTAGAAAATATGATGCATATAGAACGATTTTCTCATGTTATGCATATCGTCTCAGACGTTGTCGGTGTATTGCGCAAAGACAAAGATATGTTTGATCTTTTTATGGCAACTTTTACGGCAGGCACGATGACAGGAGCGCCAAAAATCAGAGCTATGGAATTAATAGCACAATTTGAGGGACTTAAGCGCGGATTTTACAGCGGAAGCGTTGGTTATTTTGGTTTTGACGGCAACATGGACAGTGCTATAACTATACGTACCGCTTTAATAACCAAAGACAAAGTTGTGCTTCAAGCAGGTGCAGGTATAGTAGCAGACAGCGTAAAAGAATCTGAGTATCTTGAAGTAACCAATAAATTGGGAGCGCTCACAAGTGCTTTATATGAGCTAGAAAATTTAAAATGAAATATTTTGCTATTTTTGGAGACCCGGTAGAACACTCGATTTCACCTTTGATGCATAACTATCTTTTTTTACATTCAAATATCAAAGCATGTTATAGTCGTGTTCATTTAAAAAATGGCGCAAATCTAAAAGAGATGCTTGTCAAGCTAAAATTAAAAGGTGCAAACGTAACGGTTCCTCATAAAGAAGATGCATATTTGGCATGTGATGAAATCAGAGGTTTCGCTAAAATTGCTGGAGTTGTAAATACCATAATTTATGAAGATGGTAAGTTAATTGGGTATAACACTGATGCTGATGGATTTGTTAGTGCCTTGCAAGAGTTTGAAGGTATTGAAAAGGCATTAATTATCGGTGCCGGGGGAACGGCAAAAGCACTGGCGTACCGTCTGATTGATGAAGGTATAAATATAACGATTTTAAACAGATCAAAAGACAGGTTGCAATATTTTAAAAAACATGGGATCGCTTGTTACAACTGGGATGAATTTAATGTTTGCAAAACAGACCTGGTTGTAAACACAACAAGCGCAGGATTGTCTGATGAAAATCTGCCTGCACCAAAAGAACTGCTTGAGAAAATATTGGCTCAAACTTCTTACGTAAGTGATATAATATATGGAAAAACAACACCATTTTTAAAACTTGTAGCGCAAAAAAAAATACCCTACAAAGATGGCTTAGATATGCTAGTACACCAAGGAGCATTAGCCTCTTATCTATTTTGTGACAAAACAATACCTGTCGATAAAATTACAAATTTACTCAAAAAGGCCGTTTTGCTAAAGTAACTTCAAATATTTTTTTATCTGTTTTAAGCAATTTTGCATCACCTTGGTGTGCATTTGCTATCTGTTTTGACAAAACCAGCCCTAACCCGTTTCCTTTTACTTTTGTACTTGAAAACGCTTCAAAAAGCTTCTTATCATTTTCAATCTCTACACCTGAATCATAAATATAAAAATAATGAAATTTATCATCATTTTTATACTCAATTTCAACTATTCCGACCTCATCATCACCAAGCTCAATTGCATCAATAGCATTAATAATAAAATTTGAAAACATCATAATCAAAAGTTCCATATCACCATAAAGTTCAAAATCATCTTCAGCTATATAAAAATTAATATCTTTATCAAAACTATAATACTCTATTGTTGTCTCAATCTCTTGTCTTATATCTCTCCAATGCAGTATCTTAAAATCAGCCTGAATACCTTTGCTAAACATTAGTGTACTTTTGATAATGCCTTCTATCCTGTATATAGACTTTTCAATCTCCTGTACAATCTGCTCGTTTTCTTTAACTACACGTTTTTTCAAGATAGATGTAAGCAGTGAGATAGAGCCTATCGGATTTCTTATCTCATGCGATAAATGAGCAGCCATCTGCCCCATGGTGGCTAAGTTTTCTTTTCTTTTTTGCTCCGTAATATCTGTTACACTGACTAAATATCTATTTTGATGATGAGTTGTTTTAACAAGATATGCATATTCACCAAACATTAACTCATAATCATTTTGATCAAGTTTTAAAATTGGAAGCAGCTTCTCAAGCTCTTTAGCCTGTGAATTTTGCAAAAAAATTGTTTTATCATCTTCTAAGATCCAAATAGCGTTGGGTAAAAACTCAACAACCTCTTCTATTGTACGCTGAAGAGATGCGTAAGATTCTTTTAATTCTTTAAAATCTTGCTCTACTTTATATGTTTGATTGATCAGTAGCTCTAGCTCTTGCGATGTTATCTCTTTATTCATATCTGCAGACTCATTAACAGTTTATAAAGCGTATATGTATCATCTTTGCCACAACTTTCGCGAATCGAGTGCATGGCATATGTCGGCACCCCTATATCAATCGCATCTATTCCTAATCTAGCTGCTGACATCGGACCTATGGTAGAACCGCACCCCATATCGTTTCTTGTTAAAAATAACTGTGTTTTTATATCATTCTCACGTGCGGCTTTTATTATTTTAGATGCTGTTTTTGCATTGGTGGCATATCTTTGATTTGAATTTATCTTAATGACTACGCCTTGTCCAATGTTAGGAGCATATGCTAAGTCATGCTTTTGTGTAAAATTTGGATGGATTGCATGAGCATTATCACAAGAGACAAACAAAGAATTTCGCAAAGCTATAACGCGTTCTTGTGCATTTGTAAAAAGCCTTTGCATTACATCACTCATAAAAGAACCGTCAGCACCATACGCGCTCACGCTCCCTACCTCTTCATGATTACTACACACTAACATCATGGGCTTGGTACTATGACATATTGCTTGAGTGCCAGCATAGCAACTAAGTAGATTATCTAGCCTAGCGCCTGCTATAAACTCCTCTTTAAAACCAAAATAGGATGCTTTATTTATATCATAAAGCGATAAATCATACGATAAAATATCGACATCTTCACCAATATCTTTGCTTATGATATTTTTTAACTCATCTTGTATATCAAAATTAGCGCTCAGTGATACCACAGGCAGTATATCAGTCTGCTTGTTGATACTTCTGTTGTCATTAGCAGTAGAATCAAGATGAATAGCCAAAGACGGGATAACTGCTACAGCCTTTTTAAAGTCAACTAGCATAGATTTAATGCTTTTATCTTTACATGTAAAGTAAACAATACCGGCAATACTTAAGTCTCTGTCAAACCATGGATTTAGCAATATACCTCCATACGGCTCTACGCCCAATTGTGCCACACCCTCTTTGTAAATCTTAGAATTAGGTTTAATTTTTAATACCGGCGAATCAGTATGAGCGCCAACGATAATAGATGCATCATTTGAGTGTATAAAGGCGATAATAGAACCCTCGCCGCGCGTAACAAAATATTTACCGCCAATCTCAAGTGACCATTCATCAGTCTCGCAAATTTGCCTAAACCCGTGCTTTAGTAAAATATTTGATATATTTTGTACCGCATGATAAGGCGTTTTAGAATCGTTTAAAAACCTAATCAAATTACTGTTAAATTGCTCTTTATTCATCATTACACTACATCCACATACTGATTTTCTTCAAGTTTTTTCACTATATCGTTATTGACTCTTAGTGCAGAATTAAGTACAACATTTTGCAACTTTGACACGATACAGATATTTAGTTCGCGTTGACCGGGATGCCTTCTTATAAGATTATAGATCTTCTCAAGTTCATCTATACTGGTGTTTATCGGCAAACGCAGCATCAATGGCTCTTGAGGCTTTTGCGATAAGGTTGTTTTTACTTTTTTTGATTCTTTTTTTACTTCGCGCAAAGTAAAGATTTTTAAAACAGAGATACGTGTAAACATCTCCGTGTGCGTTACCTTAACTTTAAAAGCTACAGGCTCATCAAGGTTCATCTCTTGAAGTTCGTCAAGTTTATCAGAAAAAAGCATCATCTCAATATTGCCATGTAAATCAAGTAAAGTCACTATACCAAAAGGATTCCCTTTTTTAGATACTTTTTTTTGTATCTCCTCAACTTTACCTATGAAAATAGCGGTTGAGCCGTCTTTGACATTCTCAATATCTGAGGAGAGTGTATATTTTAAATCCTGCATCTCTTCTCTATAAGCATCTAAAGGATGCCCGGAGACATAAAAACCAAGCGTATCTTTTTCAAATTCTAAAATGTCATGCAGTTCATATTCATCAGAATTAGTAAGCTTTAATGAAATTTTAGTAATCTGTGCATCATCTCCAAACAGACTACCGATAGCATTCTTTTTAGCTGCTGACGCATCTTTGGCCACTTCTAGCAATAATTCTATCTGATCTAAAAGTGCTTTTCTAGAATATCCAAACTCATCAAATCCACCTGCTTTAATTATAGATTCTATAACTCTTTTATTGACCTTTTGTGGATCTATACGGTTTACAAAATCTTCTAAAGATTTAAATATACCGCCTTCTTTGATAGTGTCTAAAATTGAAAGCACAGCTGCTCCTCCAACTCCTTTTATAGCGCCTAATCCAAATAATATGATATCTTTACCATCCTTTGTGATTGCCGAAAACTCTAATTGAGAGTGATTTATATCCGGCGGTGAAAGCGAAATGCCCATTCTTTTGACTTCATCTATGTATTTAACCACTTTGTCGGTATTGTCTTTTTCACTGCTCAGTAGCGCCGCCATAAATTCATTTGGATAATACGTTTTAAGCCATGCGGTCTGAAAGGTTACCATGGCATAAGCTGCGGAGTGTGATTTATTAAAACCGTATCCTGCAAATTTTTCTATCAAATCAAACAGTTTAGAAGCTTTATCATAATCATAACCCTGCTCTTTGGCACCTTCGCTAAACTCTGCATTATATGCCGCCATATCCTTTTTTTTACCCATAGCACGGCGTATAATATCAGAGTAGCCTAGTGAAAAGCCGCCAATTGTCTGCACTATTTGCATAACCTGCTCTTGATACACAATCACACCGTATGTTGATTTTAAAATAGGCTCCATAGCATCAAAAGTATATTCTATTTTTTCTCTGCCATGTTTTCTCTCTATAAAACTATCAAGCATACCCGACTCCATAGGTCCTGGTCTATAAAGAGCAAGAACTGCAATCAAGTCCTCAAAACTATCAGGCATTAATCGTTTATTTAAATCCTGCATGCCAGATGATTCAATTTGAAACATCCCAACGGTATTGCCTTCTCTTATAGAGCTATAAACAGATGTGTCATTTTCATCAATCTCATGCCAAACTATCTCTTTTGCATATCTTGCTTTAATGAGCTTAATAGCATTATCTATGACATCTAAAGTTTTTAAACCCAAAAAGTCAAATTTGATAAGATCCACATCTTCCAAATAATTTAAAGAGTATTGAGTAATAAATGTATCTTCTCCTGTTGGCTTATAAATAGGTGTCTTTTTCCACAGCTCTTCATTGGATATAACAACTCCGGCTGCATGCATACCGGCATTTCTTTTTAGCCCTTCAAGTTTTTTGCTAAACTCCCATACGCGCGCTGCTTGCTCATCAGTCTCAATCAACTCTGCTAGTTTTGGTTCTTTTTGGTATGCTCCGTCTATCTTTTTACCATTTTTTACTTTACCGTTTAAGGTGATTCCAAGTTCATCAGGAATCAGTTTAGCCATTTTATCGGCTTTTGAAAGAGGCATATCAAGAACTCTTGCCACATCTCGTATAACACCTTTTGCAAGAAGTGAACCAAAAGTAATAATTTGCGCTACCTGGTTTCTCCCATATTTTTGTACAACATAATCTATGACTTCCCCACGACGCGCTTGCATAAAATCCATATCAATATCGGGCATGCTTACGCGCTCAGGATTTAAAAAACGCTCAAAAAGAAGATCATATTTTAAAGGGTCTATATCTGTAATCTCCAGCGAATATGCTACTAAACTTCCGGCCGCAGAACCGCGACCTGGACCCACGGCGATACCCTTTTCCTTGGCAACTTTAACAAAATCCCAGACAATAAGCATATAGCCGGGAAATTTCATAGAATTTATAACATCCATTTCAAACTCTAGCCTGCGCCTGTACTCTTCATGACGCTCTTGCGGTATATATCTTAATCTTTTCTCTAGTCCTTTTTTGCATCTGTATATAAAATACTCGGCATCATTTTTATCTGCAGCGGATAAAAATTTATCCTTTGACGCATCACGCTCATCATCACTATGATCAATGCTTAGTCCATCTTTAGCTGCATATTCTTTAGTAAATTTAAAATTAGGAGGAGTCGGATTACCTAAATGAAGTTCAAGTTGACACTTTTGTACAATTTCTTGAGTGTGTTGTACCGCCTCTGGAATATCGGCAAACAATCTTGCCATTTGCTGTGGTGACTTGATGTAAAACTCATGAACTGAGTGGCGCATCCTGTTTGGATCATCATAGAGCTTATTCATACCAATACACATAAAAGCCTCATGGTACTGAGCATCATCCGGATATGTATAATGGGTATCATTTGTAGCTACGATTTTAATACCCAGTTCCTGCCCTAGTTTTAAAATCTGCTCATCTATAAACAGTTGATCATTTATCCCATGTCTCATAAGCTCAAGATAAAAATCATCTCCAAATATCTCCTTATACTCAAAAGCGGCTGCTTTTGCTCCCCTATATCCTTTGGCACCATTTTTTATATTTCTTTCATTTTGAGTATTTAAGTGCCAGTTGACTTCTCCCTGCAGACATGCCGATGTACAGATCAATCCTTCGCTATGTTCTCTTAACTCCTGTTTGTTTATGCGCGGAAAATAGTAAAAACCGTCTATAAATGCTTTTGAAGAGAGATACATAAGATTTTTATACCCTATTTCATTTTTAGCAAACAAACAAACATGAAAACGCTGCTTTGAAGATTTATCGCCTATTTCAGTGCCGTTATGAATATAGCCCTCCATACCGATAATAGGTTTAATACCCGCTTCTGTGGCCTGATGATAAAAGTCTATCGCACCAAACATATTACCGTGGTCCGTCATGGCGACACTGTCCATACCTAGCTCTTTTACTCTATGTATAAGATTGGATATTTTATTTGCTCCATCAAGCAGAGAATATTCTGTATGAAGATGAAGATGTGTAAACTGATGTTGGTTTTCTCTCAAAATAGCTGCCTCACGTTTTAAATATATTTTTATATCAATATTATACCAATTCTAGTTAAAAGATAAACACTTACAAATAAGTGTGACGTAGTCTTATATCAGTATCTAAAAAATAGCTGTAACCTGATTACTATTTAAGTAAATTTTAAGAATACTATGATTATAATTACATAGTTTAGTCGTTATGACTAAAGATATTTAAATAATTTTTATAAAAGGAGTTGAACATGATGGTTACAAGATATAATCCGTTAAATGATTTTAAGAAAAGTATAGAGGTTTTTAATAGCTTGTTTAATATAAACAATAATGATATCCGTACGCAGGGGTTAGAGGTTGATTTTTTTCCAAATGTAAACAGTAGGGAGGACGATAAAGCATTTTATCTTGATGTTGATCTGCCTGGTGTCAAAAAAGAGGATATTGAACTAAATATTACAGATGGCGTTCTTACTATAAAAGGAGAGAGAAAGATACGCAAAACTCAAGAGGACAAAACCTATTATAAAATAGAGAGTTCGTATGGAAAATTTGAACGCAGTTTTACACTGCCTAAGGATATAGATGAGGGCAAGATTGAGGCTGAAGTCAAAGATGGCGTACTTTCATTAACTATACCAAAATCTACTCAAGATATACAAAAAACTAAAAAAATTGCTATTAAATAGGAGGTTGATTATGAGTACAACAAAAAATGATATTACACAAAAAGTTGAAGAAACAGTTGAAAAAGGAGTAGAGATAGCAAAAGAAACTTTCAATAATGTTGCAAGTCATCTCCCATTTGCAAATCTCGCAAAGAAAGGAAATGATGAGTTTAGCATAGAGGTTGATCTTCCCGGTATAAAAAAAGAGGATATTGATCTCAATATTGAAGATAACAGATTGACTATCAGTGCAAAAAGAGAGATCAAAAAAGAGACAAAAAAAGATGATTATTATCTTCTTGAAAGTAATTTTGGTTTAATTTCACGTACTTTTTTGTTACCTGATGGTATAGATAAAGATAAAATAGATGCCAAATATGAAGATGGAAGGCTCTATATAAAATTGGAGAAAGAGGAAGCTAAAAAACCTAAACGTATCTCTGTAAACTGATTGTTTGCCATCAAACCTCTTGTATAAATATACCATGTTATAATATATTAATGTTTAAATATAAGAGGTTTAAAGATGAGCGGGCAAGTAGATAAAAGCGTAGAGGCAAAAAATACATTATTGTGTCAAAATCTCGATACTATTGTTTTTCAAGATATGAATAATGATATAGAGATTTTAAAAATTTTCTATACGCTGATAGATAGTAGTTTTTCACATTTTCTTGATACAAAAGACAGCTCAGAATCAGTTTTATGTGCAGATAAAATAACTAACGCTATCGTAAAAGTTACACTCAGACACAAAACTTTTTTAAAAGACACGGTTGAGTATTTCTCTAAAATATACAGATTGGATTCTCATTCACTGCATGTTGCAATCTATGCTGTAAATCTAGCATATCGTCTGGGACTTGATGATGATGATCTCTCAAGCATCGCAATGGCTGCCATGTTTATGGATACGGGCTTATGCAATAAAAAGATAGATATCACAAAAGAAACTACCGTATTTGGAGATGCTAAACCGGACATTGTTTTAAATCATCCCAAAAAAAGTGTTGAAATAGCAAAAAAGAACCATATTTACAACCCCTATATTTTAGAAGCTATCTTGCACCATCATGAAAGATATGACGGTTCAGGATATCCTGAACATCTACATGGGCGTAATATAAGCACATACGCCACTATTTTGGGGATCTGCGATACTTTTGATGCACTCACCGTTGACAGACCACATAGAAAGAGCTACACATCTTTTCAAGCTTTGCAATTCATGCTAAAAGATGCCTCGATGTCTGGTAAATTTAATCAGCAATACCTCAGAAAATTTTTACAGCTTTTTATCTAATGCTTTTAAAAAGACTCAAGAGCCTGCTTCATATCAGTAATCAAATCAGCAATATCTTCCAAACCACAGCTGATACGAATAAGCCCCGGTGATACCCCGCATGCCTCAAGCTCGGTTGGATTTAACTGCTGATGTGTTGTAGAAGCCGGATGTGTTACGATAGATTTTGAATCGCCAATATTAACGACTAATGCATATAACTTTAACGCTTCTATAATCTTAACCGCACTATTATAATCATCTACCTCAAAACTAAGTAGTCCGCTACACATCCCATCATCAAAATATTTTATAGCATTTTCGTAATTTGGATTGCTTTTTAAGCCCGGATAGTTAACATGTTTTATCTTAGGATTAGACTCTAAAAATTCAGCCAAAAGTTGTGCATTTTTAGAATGTTCGCGCATGCGAAGCGACAAAGTCTCAACACCCTGTATAAATAACCATGAATTAAACGGAGAAACAACAGCTCCCAAATCCCGTAAAAGATTAAGTCTGGCACGCAGTGTAAAAAGCGGAAATGGCACATCAACATAAACAAGTCCATGATATGAATCATCAGGCTCATTAAAATGCATATATCTGGAATTTGATTTTATCTTATCTTTTAAACCCTCTCTCTCCACCATAATCCCGCCTAAAGCAAGCCCCTGCCCCGTTGTGTACTTACTGGCACTATGAACCACTACATCTACACCGCGCTCAATCGGACGGCACAAAACAGGAGTAGCTACGGTATTGTCTGCGACTGTGATTATATTATACTTATCGGCAATTTTTACAATTGCATCAATATCTGCTACATCTATGCTTGGGTTTGTTAGTGTTTCAAAAAATATAATTTTTGTTTTATCATCAACAAGACTGTGAATCTGCTCTGGATGGTGAACATCATAAAACCTAGCCTCTATACCAAAACGCTTTAGGGTATGGGATGTTTGCGTAAGTGTACCTCCATAAAGCTGCTTTGCACATACTATATTGTCTCCATTTTGAGCACAGTTGGCTATTGCATAAAAAATAGCACTCATCCCGCTAGCCGTCGCCAAACCGGCAGCTCCTTGCTCAAGTGCGGCAAATCTTTTTTCAAAAACATCAGTAGTGGGATTATTTAACCGTGTATATATATTTCCAAGCTCTTTAAGAGCAAAAAGATTGGCAGCATGTTCACAGCTGTCAAATTCATAAGCCGTTGTCTGATAAATAGGCACTGCCATCGTGCCTTGTGAATCTTTTTCATATCCCACATGCAAAGCTTTTGTCTGTTGTTTCATAATGTTACTCCTTTGCAGTAATTTTATCACAAAAAGATAGTATAATTTCTAAAAAAAGGGATAGTTTATGAAACTGATTTTGTTATTTTTATTGCCGATATTTCTTTTTGCAGATGCACATATCTTTGTTATGCACCGTATTAATGATACAAGATATCCCTCTACTGACACTACGACAAAAGAGCTTGTTAAGTATTTTAACTACATCAAAACCCATCATTATAAGCCTGTTAAACTATCAACGCTTGTTGCGATGATGCAAAAAAAACAAAATATAAACAAGATAGTGGTCTTTTCCATAGATGATACGTTTGAGAGCTTTTATAAAAACGGATTACCGCTGTTTATAAAATATCATGTGCCTTTTACACTTTTTGTCTATACGCAAGCTACCACCGAACATTTTGGAGATTATATGACATGGAAGCAAGTCAGACGCTGTGAGCAATACGGCGAATTGGGAGTTCACTCATATGCACACCCACATTTACCGATGCTAAGTAAGAAGCAAATAAACAAAGACACACAAAAAGCTATATGGTTGTTTAAAAAGTATATTGGTTATGTTCCTGATATGTATGCTTATCCTTATGGTGAGTATAACCAAAAAGTAAAAACGATTATAGAAAAATATTTTAAAGTCATAGCCAATCAAAACGTAGGTGCAATAACAGACAATACGCCTATTAATGATTTAGACAGGATAGCACTGACAGGCACTGTTAATATAGCTCAAAAACTACGCTTAATACGATTACATGTAAAAGATTTTACGGTAAAACGAGATAACAAAATAGTGACTAATATCAGCGGGATTGTGGATACTCCTTATGTTTATATTTATCTCACCACTATTGGCTGGAAAAAAGTAAAAGTTATAAATCATCATTTTTTATATATGCCAAATTTTAAGATGCAAAAATACAGAAACAGAGTAATAGTGCAATATAAAAATGCGCTTATTACAAAATTTTTAACAAGATAGGGTAAAATACAACAAAAATATCAAGGTAGCACATGTTAATACCGGACACTATTTTAAAAAATAAAAAAATATTAATTGGCGTAACAGGCTCCATAGCGATATATAAATCATTAGAGCTTATACGTATGCTTACGAAAGCGGGTGCAGAAGTTAGAGTTGTTATGAGCCCTTGCGCATGTGAGTTTATAGCGCCGCTAACATTTGAAGCGCTTAGCGGCAATACTGTTTTAGAGCAAAAAAGCCAATCATGGGCAACTGATTTAAATCATATTCAACTAACACAATGGGCGGATCTGTTTATAATAGCTCCCGCAACTGCAAACACCATAGCAAAACTAGCCAACGCAATAGCCGATAACCTGCTTTTAGAATGTGCTCTTGCATATAGCGGTAAAAAGATTATCGCGCCATCGGCAAACACAAATATGCTAGAACATCCCATCACACAAGCCAATTTGAAAATGCTGGCAATTGCAAATTATGACATAGTTGCGCCAAAGATAAAAGAGTTGGCTTGCAAAACTGTCGGAAACGGGGCTATGGCAGAACCTATAGATATTTTCTTTGCTGCCGCAAAGGAACTTTTACATGAACCGTTTTGGCAAGATAGGCGCGTTATAGTAACAGGCGGCGGGACTATTGAAAAAATTGATGACATTAGGTTTATATCAAATTTTTCAAGTGGAAAAATGGCATCAGCACTAGCTGTAGCACTGCACTGCAGAGGTGCTGATGTGAATCTCATAGCAACAAGATTTGAGGACGACCTACCCTCTGTGATGCATAAGATTAAAGTAACCTCATCATCTGAAATGTTAGAATTTGTGACTGATTCTATAAGAATAGCAAAAAAGGGAAAGCTGTCAAAACCCTCACTTTTACAAGATGCGCCGATTGAGCTTATCCAAAAAATACCATATCTTTTTATGGCTGCGGCAGTGAGCGACTATGTACCTGCATTTGCTCAAAGTGGTAAACTAAAAAAAGAGCAGCTTGGTAGCAGTTTTACTCTTGAGTTAAAAGAAAATACAGATATATTAAACACCATCAATAAACAAGATATCAAAACAGTAGCATTTAAAGCTGAAATGCAAGAAAAAAATGCAAAAGCAAAAGCAAAAGCACTCCTTAGTGACAAAAATGTTGACGGAGTATGTCTTAATATCTTACAAGACTCTAAAAGTTTTGGTGATGATTATAACGAGATAGAATTTATCTCAAAAACCATGGATATAAAATCAAAACGCAAAGATAAACTTTCACTATCTTTTGAGATACTAAATTATGCCAAAGAGTTATGAAACTAAATCCCCTGCAGCAGATACTAACTTCACTCTCAAAACAGAAAATAAAAGCGGTTATAAAGCTTATTAATATAGAAATCTTAGGCGCCTTAGGGGATAATAAATATCTTATACAGCAAGGCATTCATAAATTAACAGCAATTTCAGACCAAAACCTAAGTCTGCATGAAAAATATTGGGCGGTACTAAAAACTGATAACGATACAACGGTTATATCCAATCTAGTTAAATATCCGCATTTACTTAAAGATGTTCAATATTTATCAAACATACTCCAAACAGATGAATTAAACACGATATTAAAAAAACAAAATCCCATAGAGGCTCTAAAAGATGTTTTACTTCAAACCGCATCCCACGCAACATCAAAAGATCAATTTACACAGATATCGAACCTTTTGCTGCCACTATTGCAAAACATAATGACAATTCCTCTAAAATATAAAGGGCATTTTGGTGTTTTCCAATTAAAAAAACGATACAATAAAAAAAATAAAAAATTACAGATAGATTTTTATGCCGCCTTTTATAATCTAGGTCCAATATCCGGTGTTATATCATTGTTAGATGATATAACAATAATTAACATCAGTGTGGCATTTATATCTACTAAACTTTTCTTGGAACAGCATTTGAAAGATATAAACTATACAATAACTATAAGACTTAAACAAAACATAGATGCACTAAGCGATGCTGCTAGTAGCGGCATCTTGGATGTAAACGTATGAATGAAGCTTTGCATGTAGCCATAATTATGGATGGAAACGGCAGATGGGCGCAAAATCATAACAAAAGACGTGCAAAAGGACATGAAAAAGGGGCAGAAGTAGTTAGAGATATAACCAAGTTTTGTGTTGCGCATAAAGATATAGGCAGATTAACACTATATGCATTTTCAACAGAAAATTGGAAGCGGCCGAAACTAGAAGTAGAATTTCTTATGAAACTTCTGGAGAGATATTTAAAAAAAGAACTTAAAGTATATTTGCAGCACAATATCCGCTTTGAGCCTATCGGCGATATCTCTGTCTTTTCAAACTCACTTCAAAGCCTGATCCAAAGAGTAAAAAAGCAAACAGCTCACTGCAACGGCTTAATTCAAAGTCTTGCTCTAAATTACGGCTCACACAATGAAATTATTCGGACAATAAACAAACTCTCTGCTACAGACTATGTAACAGAAGAGATATTCGAAGATGCTCTTGACTGCAAGCAAAAAGTTGATATCATGATAAGAAGCGGTGGAGAGAAAAGGTTGTCAAACTTTTTATTATGGCAGTCAAGCTATGCTGAACTTTTTTTTACAGACACTCTTTGGCCTGATTTTAATGCTCAGGAATTTGAGATAATTTTACAAGAATTTAGAAAAAGAGAGCGAAGATTTGGAGGATTGAATTGATGATTTTTGTTCTGATTTTTATATTTGGCTTACTGCTTGGCTCATTTTTAAATGTAGTTATTATAAGAATACCCAAAGAGCAAAGTATAGCATTTCCGCCCTCACACTGTACCTCTTGTAACACCACTCTTAAATGGTATCACAATATTCCACTCTTATCATGGCTCTTTTTAAGAGGAAAATGTGCGTTTTGTAAATCCAAAATTTCAATCATATATCCGATTATTGAACTCTTAAGCGCGGCACTTTTTACTATTGTTTTTTATAAAAGCGGTTTTAGCCTCTCATCATTTTTTTTAGCGTCCATGTTTTTAATTTTACTTGCTTTATCTGTAATTGATTTTAAATACAAAATGGTGCCTGATAGTCTAAATCTGCTTGCTCTAGTTTTAGCACTTGCGGCATCACAATCTTTTGGTTTACTTATTATAAATTTTAAAGATGCTCTGATGTTTGCCGGCGGATTCACACTGCTTAGATTTGCGCTTTCATATCTACTTACTTCATCTGCTAGGATAAAGGCAAAAAAAAGATGGACAGCATGGAATAAAAACTACCATACCTACCCATATATAGAAGCTCTTGGTGAAGCAGATATCATAGTAGTTTCTACAATGGCGGCAGTTCTTGGGGTAGGCTTAACATTGTTTGCAATATTTTTATCAGCTGTTTTAGCACTCCCTTTTATGTTATTTTTTATAAACAAACCTGCACAGGATAACAAAATTCCTTTTATACCGTTTTTGGCTTTAGCTTTACTTATCACATATCTGTTTCACTCACCGATTTATCATTATTTAGTTGGTCTGTATGCATAAATTACAATCTTATATACAACATAATCTCTCGAGTCTTTTTTTATCTATCTTTTTACCGCTTTTTGCTATCGCATCCATTATCTTTATGATAAAATTAGCTACATATACCGCCGTAATTGAGCTCAGTGCTTTTGATATGCTTAAACTTTACCTGTTTGTTTTACCCGAAATGCTGTTTTACACCTTGCCTATCACATTTTTCATAGCCGCTACTCTTACACTTATGAAACTAAGCAGCGAAAATGAGATATTGGTTATTTTTGCGCTTGGTGTGAGTCCTGGATTTGTTTTAAAGACATTTTTAAAGCCGGCTATTTTACTTGGCACTATTTTAGTGTTTGATTTTTTTATACTATTTCCGCATTCCACTGTTTTATCAAGCAACTTTGTATCTTATAAAAAAAGTGAAGCAAAGTTCAATCTTAAAGCCTCGGAATTTGGCAATAAATTTGGACCATGGCTACTGTATATCGGTAAAAACAATTCTGACGGAAGCTTTGGAAATATTTTTTTGTTTAATAAAAAACAGAAAAAAGAGCTCTTAATAGGTGCCAAAAGAGCAGAAGTTATACATCAAAACGGCTTATTAAAATTGAAACTTTACAATGGTCAAGGATACAGCTACACACAGCGTAGTCTTTCACAAATCGATTTTAAAACTATGATAATCAACAATATGATGAGTATGCATTTGCAACAATATCTAAAACCGCTGCAATATTGGGAGAGCAAAAACAGAGCAAATAGCAAAAAACATATGATGATAACAGATATTTTGATATCAATTTTTCCAGCCATTAGTTTATTTTTTGTTCTTAGTATAGGTATATTAAACACAAGGCATCAAAAAAGCAATACATATCTTTATCTATTTTTAGCTATTTTGTTATATTACGGCGCCATAGTCGGGCTCATACCAATTATTGGGTATTATACAATCGTTGTCGTATCTATCGGCTGGATAGTTACTACATATTTTATGTATAAAAAAACGATTGCCGCGAGATTTTAAATGAGAATAAAGATAACTGTGGCTTATAACGGTGCATTTTTTTTCGGCTCACAAAAACAGACAAAGGTAAAAACTGTCAACGGAACTATTGAGAGTGCATTACATGAACTAAATATCACATCTTCCCTGCAAGCAGCAGGAAGAACGGACAGGGGAGTACATGCAACCAATCAAGTTTTACATGTAGATATACCGCCCTTTTGGAGCGATATAAAAAAACTACAAACTTCACTGAACTACAAACTTGGTAAATATATTTATATTAAAAAAATACAAATCGTAAGTGATTTGTTTCATGCAAGATATAGCGCCAAGAGCCGTACATACAGATATATATTAAAAGATATAAAATATAAAAATCCATTTGAAGAAGATTTTGTTACTTATGTTAGTGATATTAATTTAGACTCTATACAAAAACATATAAAATACTTTATAGGCTCACATGACTTTAGTAATTTTACAAAAAAAAACCTACATACAACCAACACGGTTAGAACAATCTATAAAACATTTGCATATAAGCATAAAAATGCGATAGTTTTATACTTTAGGGCCAATGGTTTTTTAAGATCACAAATCAGAATGATGACATCAACACTTATAAAAGTTGAGCATAATTTACTAAGCGTGCAGCAGCTAAAAGATGCTATTTCCTGCCAACACAAATACCAATTTGACGCTATTGGCCCAAGCGGTCTTTATCTGTGCCAGATACAGTACTGATAATGTTGTATCCTTGTAGCAGTTAAGGTATAATTTCAAAAATACTTTACAAACTATGGAGAAAATATTGGAAAATCTAAGTTACTATGAAATCTTGGAAGTTAGTCAAAGTGCCGACAAAGCTACTATTAAAAAGGCATACAGAGCTATGGCTAAAAAGTATCATCCTGACAAAAATCAAGATGATCCTCAGGCAGAACAAAAATTTAAATTATGCAATGAAGCCTATCAAGTTTTAAGTGACGACAATCAACGGTCTGTATATGATAGATATGGAAAAGAAGGTTTACAAGGCATGGGAGGCGGGGGTCGCTCTGCCGGTGGCTTTGATGATCTTGGCTCTATATTTGAAGAGATGTTTGGCATGGGACAAAGAAGAAGATCACCAGAAGATATGGATAGTTATGCGCTTGATATTAATCAAGAATTAACCATCAACTTCAATGAAGCTGTTTTTGGTTGTGAAAAAGAGATAAAATACCAATATAAAACAGCCTGTAAAAGTTGTAACGGTACCGGTGCAAAAGACGGTAAACTCTCAACATGCCCACAATGTGACGGGCAGGGGCAAGTATTTACAAGACAAGGCTTTATGACCTTCTCGCAAACCTGTCCAAAATGCCATGGCAGCGGAAGAGCGCCGACAACCAAATGTCCAGACTGCAAAGGCAGAGGATACCAGGAAGTTAAAGACAATATAACAATCAGCGTACCAAAAGGTATTGATGATGGCAATAGACTCAGAGTATCAGGTAAAGGCAATATTGGAAAACATGGCAATAGAGGTGATTTGTATATAACATTTAATATTTTACCGGATAAACATTTCATCAGACGTGACAATGATGTTTATATTGAGATACCCGTATTTTTTACTCAAGCGATACTGGGAGAATCAATTACCATACCTTCACTAACAGGCGAACTGGCCCTAAAGTTGGATATGGGGACAAAAGATAAACAACAGTTCAGATATCCAAATGAAGGTATTGAAGATGTGCATGGACATGGAAAAGGCGCTTTGATTGCACAAGTAAACATTATCTATCCAAAAAAACTGACAGATGAGCAAAAACAGTTATTAAAACAGCTACAAGAGAGCTTTGAACTAGAATCGAAGCCTCATGAAAATGTTTTAAACAGTGCGATAGACAAAATGAAGCAATGGTTTAAAAAATAATCTGAGTCAAAGGTATATCAATAATTTATTTTTTCAAGGTTGTCAGCAGGCTGTTAAAAAAATTATAATATCAAGATATTCTTAAGCTATCAGAGGAACACTCTCACATTGAAAGAGAAAATCTCTGAATAACCTGCTCTCCCTCGTCATCAAAAAACAGATAATATAAAAAATCTTTTTTTACGCTTAGTCCGGCTAAGTATCGCAATGCCAAATTTGCCTGCAAGGATGCTATTTGCATCACCATGGGGCATGTTATGCCTGCCGGTGCTCTTTGAGTAATTTTAAACAGATCATTAAATGACGCTTTTTCAAACAAACAAACTTGTCCGTGATATGCCTCAGCACTACCATAAACCCATGGAAGCTCGTTATCTTTGGCGTAAGAGTTTATCTGCGCTCTTGTATCAAGATTATCGGTGGCGTCCATGATTAAATCCAGCTCAACACCTGTCTGGGCAAATGTTTTAAAATCACATTTATGCACTACCGTCTTAACGTACGGTGATCGCTGTTT
>Ga0256829_1000930_pt1 | contig 25797 bp, 34 predicted proteins | sample 131447metaG_FD_185979 | JGI IMG/M metagenome (GOLD analysis project Ga0256829, IMG submission 185979) | Hydrothermal vent microbial communities from Lau Basin, Pacific Ocean - 131-447 | ecosystem: Environmental > Aquatic > Marine > Hydrothermal vents | place: Pacific Ocean: Lau Basin | collected...
CTCTCTAATGAGATAGTAGAAAAACTACAAACTTTTAATCCGCCAACTCTGCAAGCAGCATCCCAAATCAGCGGAATAACACCGGCTGCAATAGAGATACTACACATATATATCCAAATAGCTGCAAAAAATAAAAAAACTTAGGCACTCAATTGCCATTAAAGAAAGGAAAATCGCGATGAAACGACCACAGCCCATAGATGAAGAAGTTTTATTTGATGGCAGAAGTCTTATATCAGAAACTGATACAAAAGGTATCATAACATTTATAAACAGAAAATTTACCCAAATGACTGGATACAGCAAAGATGAGGCAATAGGCCAACCTCACAGTATTTTAAGACATCCTGATATGCCAAAACAAGCTTTTAAACAGATGTGGGATACAATCCAAAAAGGAAAAACTTGGGAAGGATTTGTTAAAAATCTTCGTAAAGACGGTAAATATTATTGGGTTATTGTAACAATAATACCAAAATATGATTCAGACAACAACATAATAGGCTACACGGCATCAAGAAAAATGCCATACAAAGATAAACCTATGCTAGAAAAAACAAAACTGCAATATCAAGAGATGTTAAAAGAAGAAAAAAAGGATAGATAAATATGCAAAAATTTTATTACGTTCAAACCGGTCATCGTATAGGACTTGACCGCTTTAGACGGGCACTAGCTATACTAAACATACTTCAAGATGACGATATAACATTGCTCTGCTCTGATTTTCGCATAGCGCACGAAGCAAGGGGCATGGGTGTTAAAAACAGTGTAGGCATTGACGTTGTAAGAAATATTGTAAACATTGCAAATCGTGGCGATAAGCTGATCTTTGACAGCGATGAAGCCAATTTGATAATGCTTGAAGATATGCGCTCATATTTTTCAACATTTGTAAGAATTAGCGATAACCCGTCAGACAAACGAGCTGATAATGAGTTTTTAATATCTGCATATTATAAAGATGAGCTTACATGCAACTGCACCATAATAGATGACAAATATTTTAAACAATTTGACAAAACTATAGATATAGGTTTCTTCTTTGGTGATGATGATTATGAAAAAGATTTGATGAGACATATCAATTTTATTGAAGATATTGATGCGGTGCTATTGTTGGGTTATTACTATTTTTTAGACTATGAAGATGAGCTTAAGCAAAGATTTAAAATAACATATGAATTTGATGATTATGATAAATTTATAACATCTTGCGGCATTTTAATAACAGCCTCTCCCCAAGCAGCATTACAATGTCTTGCTAGCGGAGGAATGCCTATATATTTTCAAAGAGAGGATTATTCTACAAAATATTTTGAACTGTTTAAATCTTTAAATATTCCAATAATTAACAACTATAATAAAGATAGATTAAATGAAATACTTATGAATCCAAAGGATTACAATCCAAAAAAATTATATCAAAACCGTGACAGGCTATTAGCATATATGCGCAATATATCACGTTTTTATCAAGATTAAAGAAATAGTAATGTAGTATGATAAAGCTATTTACAAGATAAACAAGGAGCATTATATGGGAACCGATAGAAGAGGTTTTATAGGCAAAGCCTTTGGCGGTGTTGCCGCTGTTGGCGCAGTTGCATCATTATATGGCATGAAAAGAACATGGGATATGTTGCCGTCTGTTAAAGCCAACGGCTTTACAACGCTTGATATGACAAAATATACCAAATACAATCATAATTATATTGAAAAGTGGCGAGGCAAACCTATATTTATTATAAGAAAATCTCCACAAATGGTAGCTGAGATGAAAAGCAATAGCAATAAGTATAAAAAACAGGATCAACAGCGCGATATATTTATAGCAGGTTCACATTTTTTAATGTGTATAGGCATATGCACACATCTTGGATGTATTCCAAACTATCAACCCGAAGATCAGAATTATTTATGTCCATGCCATGGCTCTATTTTTGATTTTTCCGGCATGGTAACAAAAGGACCCGCGCTCATAGGATACAATATTCCTCCATTTAAACGAGACGGCAATAAGTTGATTCTCGGTCTTGACAGTCCTGAATATCAAAAGCTCATCAGAGAGCATGCAACACAAAATGAGATGTAAAGGAAATATATATGGCACATTTTACTAAAGCTACAAGCTTACACGATTGGATGAATCAACGTCTAGGCATTGATACTGTTCGCCGTGTTATGGCAACTGAATATTGGATACCCAAAAATATAAACTTTTTATGGGCTATGGGGATGGTATTAGCCGTAACATTTGCAATGCTGCTAATATCTGGCTTATTTTTATTAATGTATTATCAACCAAATATTCATTTAGCATTTGACAGCGTAAATGATGTAATTATGCGACAAGTTCCCTTTGGATGGCTCTTTAGAGATATCCATGCCGTCGCAGCATCTATAGTCTTTTTAGTGATATATATACATATGCTAACTGGCATATATTACGGTTCATACAAAAAAGGCAGAGAGATGATATGGATCTCCGGCATGCTTTTATATGTTGCCTTTTCAGCAGAAGCTTTTAGCGGGTACATGCTTCCATGGGGACAACTTAGCTACTGGGCAGGTACTGTTATTACGGATTTATTTAGCTTAGGTTCGCTTCATGCAGAGTGGCTTTTACATTGGATACGCGGTGGATATACACCTGGCCAGCCATTTTTAGATCGCTTTTTTGCACTGCATGTAGTTTTGCTTCCGCTACTTGTCATAGGACTTATAGGGCTTCATTTTGGAGCTCTTCGCATTCCACATGTAAACAATCAGGAGGGTGAAGAAATTGACTTTGAAGCTGAAGCAAAAAAATATAAAAGCGGAGACAAAAAAGGCTCAAAAGTAATAGCTTTTGCAAATGATTTTATGAGTAAAGACATGTTTGTTGTAGGAGTCTATCTTATCTTTTTCTTTTATCTTGTTTTATTTCATAACGGATTTGCACTAGATCCTATCAACTTTATTCCGGCAAATCCAATGCATACGCCAGCTAGTGTTGAACCGGAATGGTATTTTTTATGGTCTTATGATATTTTACGCGGTTTTTCTACCAATGTAGGTCTAATAGCTTTTGCTTTTGCACAAGGTATATTTTTTGTCTTCCCATTTTTAGACAGGAGTCCAAACGCCAAACCAGCAAGCAAACGCGGTATCTTTTTCCTATGGTTTTGGATATTGGTTATTGATATGACAGGTCTAACTATTATGGGTAAACTGCCTCCTGAGGGCATGTATAGAGAAGTTGGTGTAATGTTTGCTTACATCTTTATTGCTCTTTTTATTATCTTGCCGTTTATAACAAAATTTGAAAAGAAAGTATAAGGGGAAAAAATGAAAGAGTTTATAAGTTTAATTATTATTATAATATTTACCGGTGTTATATATTACGCTATAGGACCTGTTGCAAAAAAAGTTGAGGGGCACAAGTTTATACCAAATCATCATTTTACATATTCTGATATCCCGCCATTGAAGCTCAAGGGCAATGTTGCTAAAGGCAAAGCTTTAGTTTTTGGAGCTGGTGCATGTATAGGTTGTCACAGCATCAAATCAGTAGGCATTGCCGCACCTATGTCACCTGTTATGGCAGCTAAAACTTACGGTGTCGTTCCTCCTGATTTAAGCGATGCAGGAGTTTTATATAGTCCAAAATTTCTTGCTGCTTATATAGCCAATCCTGTAAAAGCCATGTTGCTTCAACATAGATATAATGCTAAAAACGGTAAAGTTTTTCCTATGCCGGCATTTGCAGGCGCAGGTGGCAATAAACAACAAGAGATAGCTGATATGGTTGCATATTTTAAATCTATTGCATTTACCAAAAAGATATCTCCAAAAACTGCATTTGTGGATTCATGCGGTCGTTGTCATGCTATAAGGTTTGATAAATGGACCCAAATTGGATTTATACCGAAATTTAAAAATAATTTGCAAAAATTAAAATTTGAATTAAAAGTTACACAATATCAAAAAGCGTTGAAAAAATACAAAGGATCATTGCCGCCGGATTTATCGACTATCTTAGAATCTCGTAACAAGCATTTTGTAGAAGGCTTTATGGAAAATCCTCAAAATTATATAAAAAATACAGCTATGCCTCGTGTCGGTGTTACAGCAGCAACAGCTAATCAAATTGAAAAATATCTATTTCAAACATCAAACCCAGAACATGCACAGCGTGAATCTCTTGGCAGAGGCATCATGATATATCTATTTATATTTGCATTCTTTGCCTATTTATGGAAACGCTCTATCTGGAAAGATCTTCACTAATTTTTAAAACTAAAGTATTCTGAGGGTTACATCAGAATACTTTATGTAAAAGCACTGTCACAACTTTTTAAAACCTACCCTTTTGATATACATCAACTTTTTACAAGGCATATACTGATATAATCATCATATACTTTTTAAAGGATGCTATTTTGCTAATTGACAGCTACGATAGAGCCGTAAATTATATCCGTGTCTCAGTAACAGAGAGATGCAATTTTAGATGCCAGTATTGTATGCCGGAGAAACCCTTTTCGTGGGTTCCAAAAGAAGATTTACTCTCCTTTGAAGAATTATTTCTATTTTTAAAAGTTGCAATAGATGAGGGTGTAAACAAGATAAGAATAACAGGCGGAGAGCCTTTATTGCGCGAGAGCCTTGATAAGTTTATCAAAATGATATACGATTATAAGCCAACCATAGACTTATCAATGACGACAAATGCTTTTTTATTAAAAGGTGTAGCTCAAAAATTAAAAGATGCAGGCTTAAAAAGATTGAATGTCTCTATAGATACGCTCATACCTCAAGTTGCACAGCGCATAACAGGAAAAGATGTTTTAAAAAATGTCTTAGAAGGTGTTAATGAGGCACTAAGGGTAGGTCTTAAAGTAAAAGTAAATATGGTGCCCATGCAGGGTATCAATGATAATGAAATCATTGACATTTTGCAGTACAGCAAAGAGCGTGGCATGACAGTACGTTTTATAGAATATATGCAAAACTCTCATGCGTCAGTTGATATTAAAGGTATGAAAAGCAAGCAGTTACTGCAAGTCATTAAAGAAAAATATAACTTTATTGATGATGGATTTGACGGTCATTCTCCGTCACATTATTATAAGTTAGATGATGGATATAAATTTGGTATTATAGAGCCTTCCGGTGATGATTTTTGTAAATCTTGTAATCGTATCCGTTTAACTGCTGAGGGAAATTTAATCCCATGTTTATATTTTGATGAAGCTATGAGTATTAAAAATGCTGTAAAGCAAGGCGATATACAAGGTGCCGCTGAAATTTTAAGAGAAGTTGTTCGCACTAAACCGGAAAAAAATCGATGGAGCGGCAACGATAGCGAAATGTCCACTAGAGCCTTTTATGAAACCGGCGGTTGATTCTAAGTTGATATTATCATGCTTTTGCTTGTAGAACATTTTTATTCTATCCAGGGTGAAGGACGCTATTGCGGTGTGCCATCACTATTCTTTCGCTTTGGTGGATGCAACATGCAGTGTATTGGATTTGGGTGTTCTATGATATCGCCAAGTGGCGCTAAAATCTTAGGATGTGACACTGTATATGCCGTAAACAAAGAACACTTTGCAAAAACATGGATAGAGATAACACAACTAGATCAGCTTTTACAGATTGTAGATACTTACGACTTGCCGCCTAAAGTAGATATTGTCTTAACAGGCGGTGAGCCTTTGCTAAATTATGATGATAAGAATTTAGTTGAGTTTATTACATATTTTATATCACGCAATCATCGTGTAACATTTGAAACAAATGCGACGATTAATATCAACTTTGATAAGTATCCTATATATAAAAAATGCACATACGCTCTCTCTGTTAAGCTGTCCAATTCAGGGGAAAACTTCTCTAAACGCATCAAACCACAAAGCATAATCTCTTACGAACAAAATGCAAAAGACAGTTTTTTTAAATTCTCGATTGACAGTAATTCTATATGCTTAGGACTTGACGAAGAGATAGATGAGATTATCTCTTTAGCGCCGTCTTTACAGGTTTATTGTATGCCGGTGGGAGCAAATAAGCAAGAACTGGAGGTAAACTCTAAGCCTTTGATTGAGTTTTGTAAAAATAAAGGATATACTTATTCTGATAGACTGCATATTAGAATATGGGATCAAATTCATGGAGTATAAAAGAGTATGATAATTAGAAAATTGTTTAAATTTGAAAACGCACATATTGTGCGGGGATGCAGTACCGTAAAATGCAGAAGTTCTTTACATGGGCACTCATATAAGGTGGAAGTTTTGTTCCAGTCTAATTATTTGGATAATGGACAGATGGTTTATGATTTTGGATTAATGAAACAAAACATAAAAGATCTTGTAGAGAGTTTTGATCATTGTGTAACTATTTGGAACAAAGACTCCCAAGAGTATATTAGTGATATGAAAAAAAATTCGTCACGCTGGATAGAACTCCCCGTATCACCATCAGCAGAACAATTTAGCCGCGTAATTTTTGTACTAATAGATACTCTCATGAAGCTTACATGTAAAGTAAATGGCGAAAAAGATGTATCACTTTACAGTGTCATAGTGCATGAAACAGATACCGGTTACGCACAATCTTTTAAAGAAGATGCATGCTCAAAACAGATGGGAGAAATACTCTTAGAAGATATTATTTTTAGCCAAGAAGTAATAAACAGCTTCCATGACACAGAACTTTTGTTAAAACTACAGCAAAAACAAACTTTCAAAAATCCTGTGAACGTATAACTGCGACGAATTTGCATCAAGAACAAAGCAGTATTAAATCATTATTAATATTTTTTTAGATAAAATTCGGTCAACCAAAGTGTTAAGTAGGGAAATCTAGGCATTTATGTCTAGGTTGCTACGCTAAAGGCGTGGTTACGCTATCCGAACAGGCTTTGTATTTTTTAGGAGAAACTTATGAAAAAGATTTTATTTTTACTGATAGCTTTTGCAGGTGCTGCATTTGCTAAAGATGGTGGCGCTACTGCAAAAATTGCGTTAGATACTGCTAGTGGTGCTAGTGTTGCAGGATATGCTTTGGTTGGTGCCGGTATTGGTATCGGTTTAGCTGCTTTAGGTGGTGCAATAGGTATGGGTCACACAGCTGCTGCAACAATAGCTGGAACTGCTCGCAATCCTGGTCTTGGCGGTAAGCTTATGACTACAATGTTTATAGCACTAGCAATGATTGAAGCGCAAGTTATATATACACTTGTTATTGCTCTAATCTTACTATATGCGAATCCATTTTTAGGCTAAATGCTTTATATTATCTAGTTAGTCAGGCTAACTAGATAATCTCTTTTTTAATGCGATTGTGGTGGAATGGTAGACACGCAGGCTTGAGGGGCTTGTGCTTCGCGGCGTGGGGGTTCAAGTCCCCCCAATCGCACCATCTTCTTTATTTTAATATCTCTTTATTACTAAAAATTGTTTCATGCCCTTGCTCTGGATTTCTTGGTATTAAAAATATCAATATAAAAGATATAGCCGCAATACCGGCACCTATTAAAAATACCATATAAGGTGACTTTAACCATACAAGACCTAAAATAAACGGTAAAAATACTGCTGCAATATGATTAATAGTACCGCTAATGGCACTATTTGTAGATATATCCTTAGGATCTGCAATCTTTTGAAAATAGGTTGCCAGTGAAAAAGACATAGCAAAAAGAAGGCTGTCTAACAAATATAGCACATAAGCAATTTGCACATGACTTACATAGGCGTAGGAGACAAAAATAATAAAAAGTCCTACATATTCAAGTTTTAAAATCATAGCCTCGCCAAATCTAGATATCAGTCTTCCTACTTTTGGAGCTAAATAGATATTTAAAATGGCATTAGCAAATAATAAAACAACCATGTGGTGGATGCTCACACCAAATTTTTCTACCAATAAAAAAGCTGCAAAAACAACAAATATCTGTCTTCTTGCTCCGCCAAAAAACGTAAGCAGATAAAATAACCAATACCTCTTAGTCAGCATCAGTTTTTTTTCTTGTAAAGCACCCTCGTTAAATTTTTTAAACCCTGTCCATGCTATAATACCCAGCAAGATAGTAATGCCTCCAAACAATGTGTAAACTGTTTTATAGGTAAATGCAAAATAACCCATAAAAATATAGATAAATATAAAAACCGATAATCTTGCAAATGCTTGAGTAGAACTAAGTCTGCCTAAAACTATCGGTGCTTGATATTTTGGTATCCATTGTAAGCTTAAAGACTGATTTAAAGTTTGAAGATAATGAAAGCCCACAGACATAATGATAGTTGCAAAATACAATCCCACTGTAGAGTGCAAATAGCCTGTTATCAATGTCCCGACCCCAAGTAAAATAAGTGATATATACGCTAATCTCTGCTGTGATACAAGCAGCAATACAAGTACAACAGAAAAAGACATCAATCCCGGTATCTCGCGAACACTTTGCAGTATCCCTATTTCCGATCCGTTAAAATGAGCTTTTTCAACAACAAAGTTATTAAGCAGTGCCATCCAAGCGGCAAACGAAAGAGGCATTGCTATTGCGACCAAATAAAGAAGGGCTGTTTTTGAGTTAAAAATTCTTGATATCATATACACTATCCTTAAAAAGCGCAATAATAACATAATCTTTTTATAGTATAATCTATTTATGAAATTAAAAACTTTTATCGGTATAGCTGTGATTGCGTTTGGCGTTGTAAGTGAGGTTATGTGGCTTGGTGTCTGTTTTGGTACCGTGGTCGTTGGCATTTTGCTTTTAATTTTTGCACCGGGTATTTTATTTTTACCTTTTAATTTCTTTTTAACTCTAGGACTCTCTATTATAGGTTTGCAGACATATAAAACCAACTTCAGATATAATGAGCAATATCACCAGCAATACAATCAGCAAAATGCAAATGCTCAATTTTATTCTTTTGATGATATGAACAAATATTATGAAGTTCTAGAATCAAAGAAAAGCGATAGCCTAGAGGTTATCAAAGCAAATTATAGACGCTTAATTAAAAAATATCATTATGATTCGATAGTAAGCAAGGATTTGCCACAAGAAATGGTTCAATTTGCAAAAGAAAAAACTCAAAGTTTAAATGAGGCATACGCAAAAATCAAAGAATCAAGAAAAAACGGCAGAATCTAATTAGCATCTTTTTTTAATCAAAAAATATTGCACTGCAAGAAAAGCAGTAGAAATTAAAAGCTGTTTTTTCCCTTCTTTTACCGACCATAAGCCCATTTTTAGTACAATATTTTTAATATCTGCTCTATCAACAAGCAATCCGATCTTTGGAAACTTAGCATCTTCGTCTAATTGCAAAACATACTCTTTAGCATCACTTACCGATCGTTTAGGTCTAGTTATTGTATGTTCACTTGTTAAGTTTTGTAAATTACTGCGCGCAATATCTACTGTTTTTGCCATTTTACAACTCCAAAGATTATCGCAGCAACAATAACACACATACCAAAAACACTAACACCGGCTAATGCCGGATTCATAACAGTAATAAAAAAGCTATAAACTCCCCACATTAAAAATAAAACAGCAATAAATAAAATGCTAAAGCCCAGAAAAATAAGCCCAAGCAGTATTCCTGTTTTTAAAACCTGACTTTTAAGATTACGGCCTTCTGCTTCAAATAAATCAAGCAGGGCTACAATATATTGGGAAATTGAGATTTCTTTCACTTATTGCTTCCAAATAATTTTGTAAGCAATACGCCTGCTCCAAAAGCAATAGCGATACCAACAAGCGGTTTTTGTTTCAAATCATCATTTATAACATCCACCAAAGAAGCGCTTTGCTCTTTATACTGTGCAATTTTATCTTCTACGAGCTCAAGCACTGAAGATACCTCATCTCCAATCCCATTTTTCGCATCTTTTATTTTTTTAGCCGATAAATCAGCAACACTTTTTTTCAAATCTGTAAAATCCTCATGTAATGCACTCAATTGCCCTTTGAGCTCCTGTAAATCTTTTGTGCTATCCATCTAAATCTCCTATTTATCCAAAGCAATCTTTAAAATATTATTATATCATTATAATCAGCTTTACTTAAATCAAAATAAGCATTATAATACCAAGAATTAGATAAAATATCTCATGTTCAAACAATATATTAAAGCTATAGAAAAAAGTAATATTGTCTCAAAAACAGATACAAAAGGCATCATAACCTTTGTAAATGATGAATTTTGTGCTATCTCCGGATATACAAAAAAAGAATTGATCGGCAAAAATCACAACATTGTCAGACATCCTGATGTGCCGGCTTCAACTTTTAAGACATTATGGAATACGATTAAAGCAAAAGAAATCTATAAAAGTACCGTTAAAAATCGCGCCAAAGACGGCTCAACGTTTTATGTAAACACGACAGTAGTACCGATTTTAAACGATAATAATGAGATAATAGAATTTGTTGCGATACGATACGATGTAACAAAAGAGATTGAGTCACAACAAGCACTTGAATTAAAAGAGATTGAGCTCCAGGAACTAAACAAGACGCTTGAGCAAAAAGTTGCGCAAAAAACAAAACAGCTAAAACTGTTAAATGAATCTTTGCAGGAGAGAATTCAACAAGAAGTAGCTAAAGGCGAGGAGAGACAACGTATTTTATTTTGGCAATCAAGAATGGCTAGTCTTGGGCAAATGCTTGCAAATATAGCACATCAATGGAGACAGCCGCTAACGGAGCTCGGATTGATTATTTTTAATATGAAAACCAGTATGCTAAACCATGATAAAGCACAGATGATGAACTTTTATGAACAAAGCAAAGATATCATAAAAAACATGTCAGCAACTATTGATGATTTTGCTAATTTCTTTAAGCCGAACAAGGATACGACTATCTTTGATGTAAGCGCATGTATCAAGGAGGCTTTAAATATTATTCAAACACTTATTGCCCAAGAAAATATAAATATCAATTTAAATCTAACAGATGTAAAGATAAACGGAATTCCAAATGAGCTCATTCAAGTCCTCATTAATCTTGTAAAAAATTCTATAGATGCATTTGTTATAAACAATATCACGACACGAAATATCGACATAACCATGTTGGAGGAAAATGATTTTGTCACAATAAAGCTTCAAGATAATGGGGGCGGAATACCAAAAGATAAACAGGAAATTATATTTGAACCTTACTTTACAACCAAACATGCGAGTCAGGGGACAGGGCTTGGCTTATTTATATCTAAAATGATTTGTGAACATGGCTTCAACGGTTCTTTACATGTACACTCACAAAACAGTACAACCACTTTTTATCTCAAATTTCCCGTAGCGTCAGCAAAATGAATAGCAAAAGATTAAAACAGTTTACAGTTTTACTAGTAGAAGATGAAAAAAAACTCGCTTCACTGCTAAAAAATGCAATCAGTAATTATTTTTATAATTTTGAAACTGCGCAAAACGGCGAAGAAGGTATAGAAAAATTTCTCTTGCTAAAACCCGATATCGTCATAACAGATATCACAATGCCAAAAATGACAGGTCTTCAAATGGCTTCAAAAATCAAAGAAATAAATGAAAATATACCCATTATTATTTTAAGTGCATTTAGTGATACCGATAAATTAATAAACGCTATTGATGTCGGGGTAGTCAAATATTTTATAAAACCTTTTGACCCTGATGAGTTGCTTGAATATATAGACAAACTAACCTTACAGATGCAGAGTAAAATTATACAGCTTTATGGTGGCTACTCGTTTAATAAGGCAACTGCTAGTTTATATAAAGATCAAAAATATATACACTTGTCTAAAAAAGAGAGGCTTTTTATCGGATTGTTGCTTGAAGCAGATACGAATGACTCATGGCAGAGCAAAATCATCACAAATAAGTTTATTAAAAATACGCTCTGGGGCAATCAAGAGATTACAGATGCTGGAATTAGGGCATTTATTAAAAGATTAAGAGCAAAAACTTCCAAGAACCTAATAAAAAATATTAAAGGAAAAGGGTATAAAATAGAGTTAAACTAACCATAAAATTATTATCTAAAGACAATATTTAGCCGGTCGTTTAAAAGATTTGCTTTACTGATTGATTTTTCTGGTGCTTTTATATTGCCTATGTTGCTCTTTGTGGTTAAAAATTCCTGTATAAAATAATCTCTTTTGTATCCTCTTTTTGCTAAATCCACTATTATCTCATTGATATCTTGTTCATCTAGCAAATCTGCATGAACAGTCGTTCTTACTTCAAAAGCGATACCGCTTTCAAGCAGATAATCCAGGCTTTTAGAAAACTCGCCAAATCTATTTGATAATGTAAGTGTTTGAAATTTATATTCTGGAGCTTTATAATCAAGCGCTACATAATCGATAAAACCCGATGAGCAAAGTTTAAGCAGATTATTAAAATTGGTTCCATTTGTGTCAAGTTTTATTGCAAAACCCAATTCTTTTACTGTTTTAACAAAACTAGCCAGATTATAATTAGTTGCTTCTCCGCCGGATAAAACAACACCATCTAGTAATCCTTGACGAGATTTTAAAAACTCCAACACGTCATCTAAGGAAAAATCTCCTTTATCGGCATAAACTATATCATCATTATAGCAATAAGCACACCGCATGTTGCATCCGCAAAACCACACGATACATGCAAGTTTATCCGGATAATCAAGATGTGTAAATTTTGTTATATCATAAACAATTTTATTGCTCAATAAACTGTTTTCGCTGTTTATGCTCACCAGTTTTGCCTATATTAAAGCTCTCTACCGGTCTGTGATAACCCATAACTCTAGTATAAACTATACACTTCTGCCTTTTAGCATGCAATATATTTAATAAATTACTTTTAGTCATAACAAGTCTCCTGTAAAATTATTTTTTAGTTCTATCTGCTGAGAAGTCCTAGGAGGCTATTACTAAAACTTCTCAGTAAATTTAACTTACGTCTAAATTAGACTTAATATATTCATCTATTATCTCATCATCACATTTTGGACAGTATTCATGCTCTCCTGCAATATAGCCATGTTTTAAACACACTGAAAATAGCGGGGTTACGGTAATATATGGCAATTTAAAATTTGATATTACATTGCGTACCAGCTTCCTGCATGCCTCAGTTGAGCTCACCCGCTCTTGCATGTATAAATGCAACACCGTACCGCCTGTATATTTGCATTGCAGATCATCTTGCAATTGCAATGCTTCAAACGGATCATTGGTCAAATCAACAGGCAACTGCGAAGAGTTAGTATAATAAATATTATCATCCATTCCCGCTTGAATAATTTCATCTTTATATCTCTTTTTATCTTCTTTGGCAAACCTGTATGTAGTCCCCTCGGCAGGCGTAGCTTCAAGATTATATAAATTACCCGTTTCTTCTTGAAATTTTATCATCTGATTTCGCATAAAATCTAACACTTCTATCGCAAAACTTGCTCCTTTTTCTATACTGATATCATATTCATCATTTGTAAAATTTCTAATCATTTCATTTATACCGTTAACGCCAATTGTTGAAAAATGGTTTTTAAAGCCCGGCAGATATCTTTTTGTATATGGAAAAAGTCCCCTGTCGTACATATCTTGTATAAAAATACGCTTTTTCTCCAGTGTAGATTTTGCGAGATTCATAAGTTCCTCAAGCCTGGCAAACAGCGCTGCTTTATCATTTTTATACAAAAACCCAAGCCTTGCCATATTGATGGTTACAACACCGATACTCCCCGTCATCTCCGCGCTGCCAAACAATCCGCCGCCTCTTTTTAGCAGTTCTCTCAAATCTAATTGCAGTCTGCAACACATGCTTCTTACATGCCCGGGTTTATAGGCCTCATCATTTACAACAATATTGCCGTTTTCATCTTTTTTATACTGACTGCCGATAAAATTTTGAAAATATGAGGAGCCTATTTTAGCGGTATTTTCAAATAAAACATCTGTATTTTCTCCATACCAGTCAAAATCTTCTGTAATATTTACAGTAGGAATTGGAAAGGTAAAGGGTTGTCCTGTTATATCGCCTTGCGTTAAAACCTCATAATACGCTCTATTGATTTGATTCATCTCATTTTGAAAATCTTTATATGTCATACCCTCTAGCGACTGACATCCCCTTGTAGCTGCGATATGCACAAGCTCACTATCGCTAATACCGTAAAACAGATGTTTTTGATTGGAGGTTGGTATCTGATCTTTAAGATCATCTGGAACAGTCCAATCAATAGTAATATTTGTAAAAGGAGATTGTCCCCATCTTGCAGGCACGTTTAAATTATACACAAAGCTCCTGATTGCTTTTTTTATCTCTTTATATGACAGCTTATCTTTAAAAACATACGGTGCTAGATATGTGTCAAATGATGAAAATGCCTGAGCGCCGGCCCACTCGCTTTGAAGTATGCCTAAAAAGTTAGCCATCTGTCCAAGAGCTTCGCGAAAATGTTTAGGAGCGCTGCTTTGTACCCTTCCTCTGACTCCGTTAAATCCCTCATCAAGTAAAACCCTAAGACTCCATCCGGCACAATATCCAGTCAGACAATCAAGGTCATGTATGTGATAATCGCCGTTTCTGTGAGCATACCCCTCCTCTTTTGAATAAATTTTATCAAGCCAATAATTTGCTATCACTTTGCCTGCTGAGTTATTGATAAGCCCTGCGCTTGAATAGCCTGTGTTTGAGTTTGCTTTTATTCTCCAATCACTTCCATTTATATATTCTTCAATTGTTTGAGTTGAATTAATGTATGTTGTCTCATCATCTACAACTTTAGTCCTTTGGAGTTTGTGCAGATGCCTGTAAAGCATAAATGAGCGCATCACTTCAAAATACCCCGATTCAAACAGCTTCTTTTCAATGACATCTTGTATATCTTCAACTGCCGGTGCATTAAAATAGTACAATTCATTAATCACATAAATATAAGCAGAATCATCATACTGCAAGCAAACGCTTTTGAATGCCTTTTTTATGGCATCTTGGATCTTAAAGGGAGCAAAATCTTCAAACGAACCGTCTCTTTTTATAACTTTTTCGATCACAACGTCTCCTTATAAAATCTTAGTGTCATTTTATATAAAAAAATTTTAAAAACTGCTCATACAAAATGTCACTATCTCGTCACAAAAAGAACTCATAATAAATTTAAGAAAAAACACTATAAGATATTTATATACTGATTTAAGAAAGAAATACGATATAATAATTTCTAATTTAAAAAAATAAAGGATATAAAATGTTTAAAACAAGAAAAATATCATCAGCTGTAGCTGGAGTCGTACTTTTAGCAGGTATCTGCACAGCCTCGGCTATGGCAAAATGTGGAAATATGGCTGTTGCAAAACCTGCTCCTAAGTGTGGTGCCGGCAAATGTGGTGCGGCAAATACAATGATACAAGGCAATCTCCAAAAAATTAAAGCAAAGATAAATCGTCTTCAAAAGTTAAAAAAAGAGGTAATAAGAGCTGATAATATGAAATGTGGTGCAGCAAAAGAAAAAGCTGCAAAAAGCGTTAGAATCAGATAATATAAAAATATATTCTCTTATGTGAGCTTATCTTGCCTAAGAGGATCAAATGTGGGTCGCTTTAACCTTTTTGCTTTTTTTGCAAACTCTATTAGCTGTTCTACGGTGATGATACTTTTATCTAAAGCATCCAAAGCTTTTATAAATAATTCGGCCGTAGTTGTTGCATCTGATAATGCGCGATGATGGGTTGCCTCTTGATTTAAACACAGCAGATCATTTAAGTAGCCAAGCCCATAGCGATAGGCAGAGATAGTTCTCTCTGCTAAATCAATGCTGCACAAATGACGATTTAAAATTTCTTCAAAGCCGCTACGTTTCATCATAGATGAGATAAACTTAAAATCAAATTTTGCATCATGTGCTACAATAATAGAGTCCTGCAAAAATGCCTTAAAACTTTTCATAACCTCTTTTTGTAACGGCGCATTAATGGTATCTTTAGAAGATATACCTGTGACTTTTGTGATATTTTCATTAATAGCGTCACAATGAACTAAACTCTCAAAGCTGTCAATAATCTTGCCGCCCTGAATTTTTTTAGCCCCTATCTCAATAATTTGGTGCTTATCTGTATTTGAACCGTTTGTTTCTATATCGACAACACAAAATACAGCCTCATTTATCGGCAAAAATGTCGTTGCATAAAAACAAAGATTATCTTTTTTAACAATCTCCAATCCCTGTGCCAGGTACAACTCCAAAGCCAACTCAATAGAATCTTCTTCTATCTGCTTTAAAAGTTCATCTATAGTTGCACCGCTATGGGCTAATTTATAGCGTATTTTTTCATTAAGTGAGATATTTGTTAACATTATCTATAAAGTTCCTAATTTTTTGATGATCTTTAATCCCTTTGGATTTCTCGACTCCGCTGCTTACATCAACTCCGTAAAAATTATACTTTGCCAGCCGGAAAATATTTTCCGGCGTTAAGCCTCCTGCTAATATCATTTTAGAGCAGTCTATATCATTAAACCAGTCTAGATTTAACAATTCTCCACTACCTCCGTACTCTTTAGTGTAAGTATCTACTAATTTGTACTCATAAGGATACTGAAAAATCTCATCTCTTGTTTTTGCTCTTATCACTTTTACATGCTTGGTTCGTAGGGCATCAAACAAATCTTTATCTGCTTCAAAATGGATTTGGGCAAGTGATGCATTTACATGTAAACATACCTCATCTATAAAATTTGCTTTTTCATTAACAAAAAGAGCAACACGTTCAACAAAAGGAGGCAGTTTTTGAATAATTTTAGCAGCATCATCAGGAGAGATATATCTAGCAGAATGATTATAAAAAACAAAACCAAGAGCATCAGCACCCGCATCAATGGCAGCTACGGCATCTTTATAAGATGTAATACCACATATTTTAACTCTCATATCTTTAGATTGTCTATTGCTGTTTTAAATGAATCATGTTTAAACACATAACTTCCCGCCACACAGACATCAACACCTACATCTTTTAAAAGTTTAATGTTTTTATCACTAACCCCGCCATCAATCTCTATAAGACATTTTGGATTTATACTATCGCGTAATTTTTTTAATCTTTTAATTTTCTCTAGTACACTTGGTATAAAACTTTGTCCGCCAAATCCAGGATTTACGCTCATAACAAGTACCATGTCTAGATCTTCAAGCAGGTATTCAACGGACTCTGCCGGTGTATGAGGATTTAAAACTATGGCCGGTTTAATGCCAAGTGAGCGTATTTTTTGAATCAATCTATGGGGGTTCTTCTCCTCTTCAATATGAAAAGAGATATATTCTGGTTTAAGAGGCGCGAAAAGATCAACAAAAAATGAGTTATTTTGCACCATCAGGTGAATATCTAAAGGCTTGGTAGCAGCCTTTTTAATAGACGTGACAACAACAGGCCCAATTGTAAGATTTGGTACAAAATGACCATCCATGACATCAACATGCACAAAATCACATCCGGCCTCGCATATTGCCTTGACATCTGCTGCTAGATTTCCAAAATCAGCTGAAAGAATACTGGGTGCTATAAGCATAAATTACCTTTTTGAGTATTGTAATGCATATTTTATCAAAATTATTTACTATAAATAGTAAAACCTAAACTACATTATGTTAAACTTTTATAAATTTCAGCCGATATCTTATGCATCGACTAAATATTTATTGGAGTGTAATTTTGGATTTAACAGTTATCTTGGGTATGTTATTGTCTGTTGCAACATTATCGATAGGAAATGTAATAGACGGTGGAAACCCGCTTCATTTAGTTCATATATCATCTATTATTATAGTAATTCCAACGGCTATGGCGGCAGCTATGACCGGAACAGCCGGAGGTAACGTCAAAGCAGCATTTAAGGAATTAAAAACTGTTTTTAAAAAACCGCCCGTTGATTTTTCCAAGCGTATAGCCCAGATTGTGGAATTTGCTACAATCGCACGAAGGGACGGTATATTGGCACTTGAATCACATGTAGCTGAAATTGATGATGAGTTTTTTCAAAAAGGACTAAATATGACAATTGACGGCATGGATATAGACGATATCGAAGAAACTCTTGAGGTACTGATAGAAGAAACGGAAGAGTATTATCATGGAGCCGCACATTATTGGTCATTAGCCGGTGAGACATGCCCCGTAATGGGGCTAGTTGGTGCTGTTATGGGTTTGATTTTAGCTCTTCAAAAATTAAATGACCCAGCAGCCATGGCAGAGGGTATTGCCGGTGCCTTTACGGCAACTGTTACGGGAATATCCGGCGCATATCTTTTCATTGGACCGCTTGGAAGTAAACTAAAGGGAAAAACAAAAGTATTGATGACTGATAAACAGATTATTTTAGCTGGAATTATCGGTATTGCGCATGGGGACAATCCTCGCACTTTAGAGGGTAAACTCTTCAATTATCTCTCACCGCTTGAAAATAAAAAAAGCCAGTTTGACTAACGAGGCGGTGACAGATGGCCAAAAAAAAATGTAAAAAATGTGAATGTCCTGCAGGTGAAGCGTGGGCGGTACCTTTTGCAGATTTTTTAAGCCTTTTGCTTGCGCTGTTTATTGCTTTGTATGCATTGGCATCAGTCAATAAGGCAAAACTAGCTGCCGTTAAAGCCGCATTTGTCAAAATATACAACTTTCGTCCTCCACCTGCACCCCAATCATCAACTAAGGCCAGTAAAAAGACAGGTAACTCTAAAAAAATATCTAAAAACGGTATCCTTATGGGGTCTAAAGGTATTTTAAAAAGTGGATCGAGTGCTGTTTTTAAAACACACACTCCGTCAAACAATATGCAATCAAATATCCTAAAACGTGCCGAAGTTAAAGTGAGTAAATTGCTGTTAAAACAAAAAAGCGGGGCAAATATATTTTTAAAAAATGCACAAGAGGGATTTATTATCAACCTTCCCGCCTCAATGCTGTTTAAACCCGGAAGTGCCGCGCTTGTCAATGAAGATACCTTACTGCTTTTAAAGCGCATCGTATTAATCATAGACCAAATGCCAAAAAATATAAATATATTGGTAAACGGATATACCGATAACACTCCTCCCGCTCGTGGGTCTGTTTATAAAAATAATTGGCAACTCTCAAGCGCCAGAGCAGTTTCTGTTGTGCAAGTCTTGCAAAAAGACGGAGTACCTGGCGGAAGATTGGCTGCTGTAGGATATGGAAAATACAATCCTATAGCAAGCAACAAAACAGCATCAGGACGTGCTAAAAATAGACGGGTAACTATTAGTTTTATAGTAAGCAAAATTCAAACAAGCACACAAACAAAAAATATTTTAGATAAATAAGATTATCTTGTTAAAAAGAAGATAAAATCACTGTTTTCAAAACTAAGATCTACCTGTACTCCTTTTTTGTTTTCTACTGCGCTTTTTAAATTGGTAATATTTGCATATGTTCTAGGTAGTGTAATATCAATATCTAAATCATAGTCGCGAAGTAATGTTTTAATGCGACCTCCGATAATATTTACAAATTCAGCCAAAGCGTCTAAAATATCATCAACGTTATCAGTATTCTCTCCAATAAGCAATTCACAACTTTTTTTAGCAAGATTAATAGGAAATACAAGCACCAATATACCATCAACAGCACCGTAAAATCCTATGGAGCTTGAAAGCAATTCACCTTCATGTTTATCAATTGTAATTGGTTGTATATTTGCACTCTTTTTAACAGCTTTGATGTTTGTCATCATTTCAACGGTTGTTATAACCGCATTAATAAATTCGGGTAACCTTTGAACGACAACTCTGCTAAGTGATCTCTTTGCTGATTTTGATACCGTACTTCTGGACAATTTCACAACTTCTTGATTTTCTTTTAAGGCTATATCTATAGAATCAAAAAATAAAATTCCTGAATCCTCCAACTCTTCTTGAAACTTAATAGGTGTTTTTTCAAATGACATTCCCGCAAAACATATCACAGCATCATACTCTGCTGCGCTTGTGCTTAATTTCGTAAAAAAACGCAAGGCATGTATGTTTATGGATATTACTTTGTATGCGTCAAAAATAAACAGTCTAAAACCTACATGTAATGAACTGTTGTGATATGTAATGTCAAAATTTTCAATAATTTCGGCATCTAAAAAACCGGAAATCGTGTATATAATGGCATTGCCTTTTACTTTTGTTGCTATTCTTTGTCCCAATATATTTAAGTAAGTGTCTTCTATGATAAAGTCGTACTTGGCGTCATTTTTTTGTTTTTGCTTAAAATCATCTTCGGTTTGTGAAATAATCGGATTATACCCTCGTTCAAAAAGCTCTATAGCCATGGCTGAACGCTGGGAAGGATCTTCGTGATACAATAAGACCGTTTTTGTCTTGGCATTAAACGATGAACAAAAAAGTGAAGCGATTTCAAATGTCTTAAACAGTGAAAATGTCAGCTTGTCTTGGTAAAAAGAGTTTATAGCTATGTATTTTTTATCATCATAATCACAAAAGCCTATAATAACATGATTTTTCAAACGCATTTTAAGCAAAAATTGAACAAAAGTATCAATACCGTTTTTATTGAAAAAAATCACTTTTTTTAACGATACCAGGAGCATCTCAACTTTCAAATGCTCAGTAGCCTTTATATCATCTAATGTAAAAAAAGCCTGTGTATTATTACCGTCTAAAAATCCTTGCGGAGTAAAAATCCCAATATTATTTTTAATAACTGCTCTCATGTGATATCCATAAGTTTGGCAAACTCTTCATATATATCACTTACAAAATCAGGTTTAAACTCAATAAAATCATTTAAGCCGGCTTCAACAAAATCAGATTTTGAAAATTCAAAAAACAATAAAAGATACATCCATTTAGCAAGTATATTTATTTGTGGTTGCGCTGATGCTTTTTTAAAGGCAATAATAAGCTCCTGTGAAGCTTTAGACATTCCCCATATTTTGGCAATCTGAGCTGATATATCAAATAAATCTAAAGAGGTTAAACGATACAATATCTCGTTATAGCTTAAATTATGTGAACTTTTTAATAGATTTACCTCTTGGATATGATCTTGAAATAAAGACTCGCATATAATTACGCTAGCCGGTGCTAAAATGATAGCAGTTTCTATATCAGAATCATCTACATCTAAATATTGTAAAATTTTATGCCAGCCAATGCTAAGTGATGCCTGCAAATCATAAAACAAAGCCTTATTGAGGGTAAATACCCTCCATCTATCGGGTAATAGTAAAGATAACGAATAGTTATATAAAGATTGTTTAGCCAACCCAATACCTAAAATGCTAAATGCCTGAGCAATATTGGTAATTTCGCTCTTAAACCCATATATAGGCTTATTTACTAAGGACTTTATATAAGATGACAACGCTCTGTCTTTCTTTGCGGTCTGTGCGGCTTTGGTTAAATCATTGGTATTTAGATATAAAAGTGTTTGATTTAAAATTTCCGGTGTCGGCGGTAGGTGCTTTATATACTCTTGTATATCATTCTTATCAACCAAAGTAATCCCTTATAAAAAGATATATAAATTTTATCTATTTTATATTTAAGAAACTTAAATATGCATTAAGCAGATAGTTCCACTATGGATTTTCTAACTTATATTTTGTTATACTTGGTATATTGCTTTTTTAAGGACATATATGAAAACTCACACACTATTAATGCCCCTTGATATGCATCTTCATTTAAGAGATGGTATTATGCTGGAAAATATCGCACCTCTTAGCGCGTACAGCTTCAGCGGTGCACTCGTAATGCCAAATCTTGTGCCCCCGCTTACTACAAAACAAAATATAATAGCTTATAAAAAACGTATCTTATCATCTGTTGCCAATGATTATTTTGAAGTTTATATGACTCTTTTTTATCAAAATTACAGCAAAGAGTTTTTAGAAGATATTCAAGATGAGATATTGGCGGTTAAACTGTATCCTGCCGGTATAACTACAAACTCAAAAGAGGGCGTAAAAAGCTTTGACATAGAAGCTATGAGACCCACTTTAGAAGCTATGAGCGAGCTAAACATTCCTTTATGCGTGCATGGAGAAAGCCATGGTTTTGTGATGGACAGAGAGGCTGAGTTTATGAGTATTTATGAGCAATTAGCCAAAAACTTTCCAAATTTAAAAATTATTATGGAGCACATTACCACCAAAGAAGCAGTACAAATGCTTGAGCGATATGAGAATCTTTATGCCACTATTACACTGCATCATCTGCTCTTAACGCTAGATGACGTCATAGGAGGCAAAATGCAGCCCCATCTTTTTTGCAAACCCATAGCCAAGCGTCCACAAGACAGAGATGCTCTGTTACAAGCTGCGCTAAATGCTCATCCAAAAGTTATGTTTGGTTCTGATTCTGCACCCCACCCGCAACATGAAAAAGAGTCAAGCGGATGTGCCGCAGGTATTTTTACGGCACCAATTGCTATTCAGATGCTTTGTGAACTGTTCGATAAATTTGACGCGCTTGAAAACCTGCAGGATTTTATAAGCGATAATGCCCAGCGCATATACGGGATATGTCCGGAGTTTAAAGAGGTCACACTTTCAAATACTCCTTTTACAATTCCTAAAATATACAATACCGTAGTTCCAATGTACGCAAATGAGACCATAGGATGGTCGATAGATGACATTGGCTAATATTTTACTACTTGAAGACAATCAACTCTTTGCACAAAGTGTAGATGATCTTCTAAGCGATAGCGGATATAGTGTTACTTGCTGCTTTAATTCAAACGATGCACTAAATCAGACATATTCCAATCAATTTGATCTATATTTGCTAGATATCAAGGTACCGCAACTAAGCGGAACCCGGCTTCTGCACGAATTACGTGCATCAGGCGATACTACTCCGGCTGTTTTTATTACATCATACAAACAACAAGATATGCTCCAACAAGGCTTTGCCAGTGGCTGCGATGATTATATAAGAAAACCGTTTGATAATGATGAATTGTTACTGCGTATTAAAGCACTGCTTAAAAGAACTATGGGGGAAAACACACAATATATAGAAAACTTCTGCCATGATAAAAAACACAAACAGATATATATGGACTCACAAGAACTTAGCTTAAAGCCAAAGGAGTATCTTTTACTTGCATTATTGATAAATAATAATCAAAAAATAGTCACCAACGAGATGATTGCAGATACTCTCTGGATGCATGATGAAGATATCAGCAAAGGCGCTATACGGGTATATATTAACCGTATAAAGCGTATTATAGGTCATCAAAAAATACAAAATATAAGAGGGATTGGCTACAAGCTTGTTTTATCATCTTAAGAGAAATATTTTTATCTATTACATTATCACGACACTGCTGTTTACCGGTGGTTTTTGGTACGTGAGCAGCATTGTAAAATTTAACCATTTTTATGTATTGTCTGCTGTTGTCCTTGTTCTTATCGTAATCTCTGCTGTTGTTATCTCAAAACTCTCAACAGAGCCGCTTGAAGAGTACGCAACAAATCTCGAAGAACTCTCAACAAACATTTTACATGAGCTCAACCTGCCTGTTGCCACTATCAAAACAAACACTCAAATGTTACAAAAGGAGATAAAAACTCAAAAGGCGACGACAAGACTAAAACGAATAGAAACTGCTTCAAAGATGATAGAGGCATATTATAATGAATTGGATTATATGATAACCAAGCAAACGAAGCATGAAGCAGTTGAAGATATTGATCTGAAAAATCTCATAATCCAGCGACTTGAATTTATGCAGGCTTTGTATCCTTACGTAAAATTTACCACACTTTTAGAAAGTTTTTGGATAAAAATAGATAAAATAGGACTACAAAAAGTAATTGATAATCTTATAGACAACGGAATCAAATATTCAAAAGATATTTATCAAATCGATATAAAATTACAAAATGGTTTGCTTTGTATCAAAGATCGTGGAATCGGTATGGATGAGATTGCTCTTTTGAAAGTATTTGACAGATATTATCAAAGCGATAGCAGTATGCCGGGTTTTGGAATAGGGTTATCAACGGTAAAACATTTTTGTGATGAAAATAAAATAAAAATTAATATTAAATCAAAGAAAAATAACGGTACTACGCTGTTTTTAGATTTTAAAGGTAAAAAATGCATACATCCAACTTTATAACATATGCTGAGGGAGTATTAGATTACGGTATTGTCGGAATACTAATTATTATGAGCATTGTGACATTATGGCTATTTATCGAAAGATTGATGTTTTATAGAAGTATCAGACTGGAAGATTATCAAGATAAAGACATATTGGAGCTGGATTTAAGTAATAATCTTGGAACCATAGGGGCAATGGGAGCAAATGCGCCGTATGTCGGTCTTCTTGGAACGGTTTTAGGCATTATGCTTACTTTTTACAGTCTTGGAGATATCGGAACTGTTGACGCAAAAAAGATTATGATAGGATTAGCACTTGCCCTAAAAGCAACAGCTCTTGGCTTAGTAGTAGCCATCCCTGCCATAGCTTTTTATACGATATTATTGCGTAAAATGGAACGTATTTTAGTTCAGTTTGATATAGCCCAAAAAAGTAAAGAAAAATGAAAGCCAGAAAAAAATTTGACCAGATAAATGTTATACCTTTTATCGACATCATGCTGGTACTGCTTGTTATGGTACTAACTACTGCAACATTTATAAAACAGGGCGTAATACCGGTTGCTCTGCCTCACGCTTCAGCAAATAAAAATAAAAGTGTTCACAAAACAATAAATATCTATATAGATAAACACGGCAGTATCTATATAAATAAAGGCTTAGTCACGCTAAAGCAGCTCAAAGTCGGTTTATCAAACATACCAAAAACGCAGACAATCGTTTTAAGAAGCGATAAGGCATCAACTTTTCAAGATTTTGTAAATGTTATGAATGTCTTAAAAGAGTTAAATCTTCAACAGCTATATATCGCAACTAAAAAATAAACTGCTAACAAACACTCTTTTTTGATTAGTATAAAGCATAGTCTATGGGTATTACAATTTGAAGCGGTTTACGTGAAAGTGCCTTGGGAATAGGTTTGATTTTGTGCAGATGCATTAATATCTCTTTTGCGGCATTATCAAGAAAAGTAAAGCCTGATGATTTAACAATCTTTACATGTAATATTTCGCCATCATTTAAAAGTAAAAAACCAACCTTTACAACTCCTGTTTGCTCCAATTTTCTTGCAATCACAGGATACACTTTATGCGAGTTAATCATCTCATATAAATAATCAAAATAATTATGCTTTATTCTTTGTGCCATAACAGGGTTTATAATAGATTTTCTATACACTTTGTCAGTCTTAATCATTTTTTGTTTAATATTTTTCTTTTTAATAACAGACTTTACATGTGATTTGACTAATATATGTTTTTGAGTGTATTTTGGCTTGATGGCTGTGTTTTTCTGCAAAATCTGCCCAGTGGCTCTTATATGCTTTAACACAGGTTTTATCTTATGATAGTGATGCACAACTCTTTTATGTTTATCAATATGCTTGGTTTTGTGGGATTTATATATAATCTTTTTATGCATGCTAATATGTTTGATAGCTTTATGCTTAGATATATTTTTTACATGCTGTTTATGTATGCCCTTAGATGCTCTAAACAGCCGTACAGCTATAAATATTTCTTTTTTTTTATATTGCTTATGAATCAGTAAAGCCAATAAGACAACTAAGCAAAGAATAAACAAATGGATAAAAAATGAATAAAAAAAGCTTTTTTTATAGTTTTGCATTCATAATTATAGCAATTTATCTAAAGAGCACCTCTAAAAGTAATCAT
>Ga0256829_1000931_pt1 | contig 25783 bp, 30 predicted proteins | sample 131447metaG_FD_185979 | JGI IMG/M metagenome (GOLD analysis project Ga0256829, IMG submission 185979) | Hydrothermal vent microbial communities from Lau Basin, Pacific Ocean - 131-447 | ecosystem: Environmental > Aquatic > Marine > Hydrothermal vents | place: Pacific Ocean: Lau Basin | collected...
GTTTTTTTTTGGTAGATAATTATAACATTTATGAGGGTTTAAGGGCTTTTTTGAAATTCAATTTAGCTTAAATTGTGGGTTGTCTTTGGGAATCTGCAAGTGGCTCTAACTTTAATGATTTGTCTATATTTTGATTAAACTCCAAATATTTCGTATATGCAAGAATAAACCAATAGTCTTCTCTTCGTAAATGGATTTTAGGTATAGGAAATCTATTTTTTTTTGTGCTTATTTCTTTTTTAAAAGGTGTTTCAATCTTCTCCAAAATCTCAGGCATAACTCTTTCAGCCGTAGAAACAATCAAATTATTCAAAGTCTTATTCGTGTCACTCCATCCATTCTTTACAATATTTTCAAGTTCGGCTTCGTTAATATTATTTGGAATATCTAATTTAAAATCTGCCCACACTCCCAAACAAAGAACTAAAAATAATTTGATAATTTTCATAGAGTTCACCTTTTCGTAAAACATTTTACCATTGATTCACAATTATTGTATAATCATTCTCCAATTTTAATATAAAAAACCAAACAACCACAACGGTATTTTATTTTTAAATCCCATTTCAATGCCATCTGCCACCACATAAGAATTTTTCATATCTTTTATCTGCTTAAAGCCTTTGTCTTTTCCACCTATCTCGAAAATGTATTGTTCATCAACCATAAAGTCGCCTTTTTTTGGGTAACTTAGTTTATGCTGGACAGTGAGCATATTGAGAAGATATGCCTCTCTTATAGTGCCGATTTCACTCTCTTGACAATAGCAATTGTTTAAATTTGGATTGTTCAAATAGAGCTTTGCTGGTTTTGAAAAGACAGTATCACCTTTACCTTTTGCCTCAAGCCTACTAAAAATATTTCCCAAGGTAAGGTAATGTATATATTGATAGAGTGTTTTTCTGTTGATACCTATCTTCTGTGCCAATGATGTGAGGTTTAACTCATAAGGTTTCGACGCACAAATATAGGCTGTAAGCTGTTTAAGTTTGTATATATTTGAGGGTTCTATGTTAAAAATGATAGGCAAATCACTCTCTATCACTGTATTGATAGTCTCTTCAAGCTTTATGCAATAGTTTTGTTTGGTTTCAAAATAAAATGGGTAATACCCAACACTCAAATACTCCTTAAAATGTTCAAGAGGCTTGATATTTTGTGCTATATCTTTGGCTATACTGATATGATTATCTAAAATATCTTTGAGTGAATAAGCAGGGAACTCTTTACCAAGTTTAAAGGCTAGAAACTCTCTGAAACTAAGCCCTTTAAGTCTATATATCATTGCCCTACGACTCAAATCTGCTTTTTTATGTTCCAAAACAATAGCGCTACTTCCACTAAAAATGACTTTGAGGTCTAAAAAGTCGTAAATCTCCTTGAGGGCTATCTCAAAATCTTTGTATTTGTGTATCTCATCGATGACCAACACTTTCCCGCCGATATTATAAAAGTCTTCTGCTATCTCAAAAAGTTTCATGTTACTCGTACTAATACTGTCCACACTAAAATATAGTTTTTTCTCCTCATCAATATCTAAAGATTTAAGGTACTGAAGTAAAAAGGTCGTTTTACCAATCCCCCTTGCCCCGATGAGACCTATAAGCCTCTCATCAAAATCCACCACATTAAAAAAATATCTTTGATATGATATATTTTCTATTTTTTTATAGATATATGCTTGTTTTCTAAAGAGAGTTTCCAACATTATGCATCCTTTTGTATACTATAGACAACAATATTGTATCTTTTTGTTTCTTAAAATATAAATATGTTATTTTTTGACAATTTTCATAGAGTTTTCCTTTTCGTAAAACATTTTACCATTGATTAGCTATAATCACATAATTATTCTCCAAGGATACCCATGCAACATCTCGTAGATACCAATAACTTTTCTGACAGCCAGATAGCACAACTCTTGCATGATGCGGCATGCTTTAAAGCACAGCGCCCTCCCCAACTTCTTCATGACAAACTGCTCATTACACTTTTCTTTGAGGCAAGTACAAGAACACGTAGTTCTTTTGAAGTAGCAGCAAAACGTTTGGGTGCTTCAGTGGTGCATCTTGACCCTAGTAGATCTTCTGCAAAAAAAGGGGAGAGTTTAGAAGACACCTTTGCAAACCTTTGTGCTATGGAGCCCGATGGTGTCATCATCCGTCACTCTGAAAATGGAACACCACAACTTCTAGCAGACATGCAGACTACGCCTGTCATTAACGCTGGAGCAGGAAACTACGCACACCCTACCCAAGCATTGCTTGACCTCTTTACGATGGTAGAGCACTTTGGTGGTAATGTCAAAGGTAAAACCATCGCCATAGTAGGCGACATCGTAAGTTCACGTGTGGCAAGTTCTGGCATACGCCTTATGACACGTATGGGTATGAATGTCTTACTTGTAGCACCTGAACAGTTTATGCCAGAGAGTACATTGCCTCAGTACAAAAATCTCAAAGACGTGATGGACAAAGTAGATGTCATTATGAGTCTGCGTGCCCAACTCGAACGCCATGAGACAGAGCTTTTTGAAGACTACGATGACTACGCAAAACAGTACTGCATAACCTCAGAGCGTATGAGGGACAGAGACATTTTAGTACTTCATCCAGGGCCGGTGATGAGAAACATAGACATCTCAGATGAAATGCTTGAAGACCCTCGTTGTAAAGTCTTAACCCAAGTAAAAAATGGTGTCTTTATGAGAATGGCGATACTCAAGCTTTTACTTTTAGACGCATAATATGTGGTACGAAAAAGAGGAAGGGTTTAACCAGATTAACACACTTGGCAGGTCGCGTACCCCTTTTCTCTTCATCGTCTCATATGAGCAAAACAAAATATTCGCTCAAGCACTTGATTCACTTGACAATGACATCTACTATAAACTAGAGTCATGGCGTAACTACCCTGTTCAAAAAAGAGAAAAACCTTTTACCTTTTCCAAGTATCCTGTTGCATTTTCTGTCTATCAAAAAGCTTTAGAAAAAGTCATAGAAGAGATACGCTCAGGCAACACCTATCTACTCAACCTCACCTTTAAAACACCTATAGAAACGAACTACTCTATGAAAGAGATATTTACCTATGCAAGGGCTAAATTTAAACTCTATTATAAAGATGAATTCATCTGTTTTTCACCAGAACGTTTTGTAGAGATGGAGGGTGACACCATAGCAACCTACCCTATGAAAGGCACCATTGATGCCAACCTTCTCAACGCAAAAGAGCGTATCTTAAACAATGAAAAAGAGATGGCAGAACATGTAATGATAGTAGACTTGATGCGTAATGACTTAGGCATCATAGGCTCAGGGGTAAAGGTGAAGAAGTTTCGCTTTGTTGAGAAGATAAAAGCAGGTAAAAAAGAGTTGCTTCAAGTCAGTTCCAAAATCACAGCAAAACTCCCAGATGACTGGCAAGACACTATAGGGTCACTACTTTCTCAGCTTCTACCTGCTGGTTCTATCACCGGTACACCTAAAAAAAGTACTGTACGCATCATAAACGAAGTTGAAAACTTTGAACGTGACTTCTACACAGGTATCTTTGGTGTCTTTGATGGAGCATCACTTCGTTCAGGGGTGATGATACGCTTTATAGAAAAAGAAAATGAGAAACTTTACTACAAAAGTGGTGGGGGCATCACCATTGACTCCGATGCAAAAAGTGAGCATGAAGAGCTTATCGACAAGATTTATTTGCCTTTTTAATACTCTCTTTTAGGTCGGTGTTTCAAATGATACTTATGGTCATCTTTTACCTTTGAAAAATACAGCTTTCCAGAATTTCAAACTCTTTTGTAAGTGCTTCTGTTTTTCAAAGATATCTTTTGAAAGTTGTAAAGCTTCTTCTTTTGGTATAGAGGTATCTAAGGTGTATAGAAGATGAGAAAGTGCTTCAATACGTGTATGACTAGAAAATGAAACTTTCACAGTACAACCAAAAATAAAAAATGCCCAAAGAAAGGCAGGTAAATAAAGTCTAAAAAAGTACTTGTGTATATTGACTGGAGAGATATGGCATCCATGCTACCATTACAAGTAACATTACCGAACTGTAGAGTAGACAAAACTTTGGATTTTTTGAGATTAAAAACCCACCTAACATTCCCACAAACAAACCACCCACATGTGCGGAAACATCTACAGCAGGAATGGAAAACCCTATCACTAAGTTGATACCTATAATGATGGCAAAATCTTTCATGAAAGATTTAAAGTGTGTACCTATTTTATCTCTATGTGCTAAGAAAAACCCTGCTAAAGCACCAAAAACACCAAATATAGCACCCGATGCCCCCACACCCACACTCTCAGGGTGCATGCTTAATGAAGCCAATCCTCCGATAAGTCCAGAAAAAAGGTAAATACTCAAATAAGATTTTACATCAAAATACATCTCAGCCGCACGTCCAACAAGATAAAGTGAAAACATATTCATAAGTATATGCGTCATGCCACCATGTAAGAACATTGCAGTAAAGAGTCTCCACCACTCACCCTTTTGTACAGCATAAGGACCAAACAAGGCACCCATATGTACTAAAGTTTCCATGTTCATATCGACAATACTATGGCTGAAAAAGGCCGAGAAAAGATACACCAGCACATTGAGTGCTATGAGTGTATAGGTGAGTTTATAACGTAAAATATCTTGCAACATATGACTTAGCAGATTGCCTCTGAAAAAATCACACCATCTACACCACCACGAGCGATTTTACTTATCTCTTTTTCACTATGGATAAGTACTAAAATACGGGTATCAAAAAGATACTCTTGGGCTATGGGTTGTATCATTAAAGCATCATCTTCTTCACAGATGATATACTTTGCACCTAAAGCGTTGGCAAAAAGTGCATCATCAAGAGTATTGGCAACAACAGCAAATGCGATGTTATTGGCTTGACAATGTGCTGCATAACTATGAGAGTCTACTAAAGGTTCGAGTAGTACGATGTCTTTTGCTTGACTATTTTTTATATCTTCTATAGAAAACACTTTACAAAAGCGGCTATTTTTTATCCATGGGTGTCCAACAATTATCATAATAATCCTTTACAAATTAGGGTGTGCACTCTTTGGAGCAGTAGTATTCACCACTCACAATAATGCTCTCTTTTACGGTTACATAGGTGTTACAGGTTTTACATTCTACAAGTGTATCATCATCTAGCTTTTTTTCGTGTGGCGTTTTACCTACTTTTGGAAGTTTACCCCCAAAGAACTTGTAAATCATCACACCTATAATAGCAAAAATAAGTAATTTAAAAATCATTCTTTAACTCTTTATATATAAGTAATTTCGTTGGTTTTTCTGTACTATATCATAATCTAACTGATGTTGTACATCTTCTATCTCATCAAAAACACGAGAGCCTTTATAGAAAAGGTATTTTGTTTTTGCATCACTTATCTGTTCTGTTAAATCTAAAAGAAGTTTAGTATTTGTAACTGCTCTTGACGTGATAAGAGCAAAGGCATCATGCACTACATTCTCTACCCTTTGTGCTTCTACTTTGACATTTGGAAGTTCTAGGTCTATAGCAGCGTATTTTAAAAAGGAAACACGTTTTTTAAGTGGTTCTGCCAAAACTACTTCGGTCAGAGGCAAGGCTATAGCAAGCACCAGACCAGGGAAACCTGCACCTGTACCAACATCTAGTACACTTTGTGGTTTTTCTATAAAAGTCAAAGGGAAAAGAGAATCTATGATATTTACATAAATAGCATCTACCGTTTTAGCGCCCGTCAGATTATGGATTTGGTTCCATTCATGTAAAAGTGAGGCAAAGTTTTCAAGTTTTATGATGATTGCCTCGTCCAATACAATGTCTTCTTTTTCTAAATATTGAGTTAAATTCACAGTTATCCTAAAGTAATAAGTTGATGTTCTACTAATCTTTTTACAAAAATTTTTATATCTTTTTCCAGTCTCTCTTCTTCCACTTCATACTGCTCTAACATGTATGATTTTAAGACATCAAGCCAAGGGTTTTCTACCAACTGTTGCCACATTACCGTACCTATGGCATCGAGTCCGAAGTAGTTTTCACTTTCTGTATCTAACAAGACCATCTCATCGTCAACGAGCTGTGCAAACACACTAGAAGGGATGATTATTTTTTCTGCATTGTTCATAAATGTATTATATCCCATTGTGTATGAGTAATGCTTGATACACTTCTTCTAGTCGTTCCATATCCCAAGGTACAGAGATTTTAAAAACCTGTGCCTGTTGAGCCATTTTGGTAGCAAAATTATAACGTGATTTTGTCAGATTTTCAAAGGTAACAAACTGGCTTTGATACAGTGTTTCAAACTTCTCTACTCCATGTAATTCTTCTATCTTTATTTTAGAAGTTTCGCTACTTTTATCAAGCCTATATACTCTATACAATGGTTTCACTTCTGTCGCAAAATTGTCAATAGGGTAGCCTAAAACTTCTGCTTTTCTATAGGGTCGATGAAAAGGATAGGAAGCAACAACCTTATAACTACCATCTATCTCTTCTATAGCCACTGTATCATCACCATAGATACGATGTCCTTGCTTTAGAAAATAGTTCAACAAGGTAGATTTTCCACCTCCTGAAAGTGCCGAAAAGAGTATCGGTTTTTTATCTATTTCGACTGTGGAGACATGTAAAATATGGGAGAGGTTTGCCAACTCCAACACCAAAGGGAAAAATGTATGTAGTACCCAAAACTGTAAAAGTTCTGCTGTATATTTTTTACCCTCTATATAACGTATGGTATTTGTTTTCCCTTGCCAGATAAGCGTGACAACATCTTCTACTTCTAGTGCCCATTCATCTACGCTAGAGCTATCTTCAAATACTACATTGGCATAGTAACGTACCCTACGTTCTGTTATCTCAACCCAAGGACTTTGTAGTGTAAAAATATCACAAAGCGTAGAGATATTTACCTGACAAACAATAATGCCATTAAGTACATCACACGGCATATCTGTTAGTGACGGTTCATCTAAAAAAAGAAAAATTCTATTAAACGCAATCATTTAAAACGTATACACACCTTGCATTAAAAACCACCCCATGATGGTGGTCCGGGGGGAGGAGTACTAAGTGCATACACTTCAGTAGGTTTTAGAAGTTGTCCCAAAGTTAAAATGATGGGTGCGGTGTACGCTGCTTTTTTTAAAAAGGTACGTCTTGCATTTTCTTTTTTTTCAACATTTTTATTTGTCTTTGTTTCTATCTCGTCTATCTTTTTCATTTTACCAGTACCTCAAAATTTGGGGGAGTCATCATATCAAAGTTTTTTAACCTTTTCCTTTTTAACTTACCCGGTGTTGCCTTTGCATCTTTACGTAATGCTTGCACTCTTAATGTTTTTAAAAATTTTATCTGTTTGGGTACAATAGCCGTTACTACGGGAGTATCTTGCAGTACCCATCTAAATGTTTTTGACTTTCCTATCACTATAGGATTACCAAATCTATCTTTACCCATAATATTAACACCATCTATCATAGCAAACGTATAGACTTGCGATGTACCATTATCATCTGCTGGAGTGACTGTACCACTTGTTATATCTACTAATTTCATATGCCTTATCAGAGGATTTGTACGAGAAAGATACTCTTTATACTTTGCTCTATTTTCTGTATCCATATAAGGAGTTAAAACATATAGACCTCTCCAACTTAAAATAATTATAGCATTCGCATCAGATGATTTTACCGTAAATTCCCAACTATCATTAGGGGTTGCAGTATGAAAATTTGAGCTATACTCTCCTGTAGCTAAACCTACAGGATTTTTAAAAACCACATCTATAAAAGCAGTAGTAAATGGTGCGAGAGCCTTTAAGGAATGTTGTACTTGTGCATTTGCAATACTTAACTGTCCCAATTGACTAGACACTGTCTTCATGTTGTTAGTTGTATCTTCTGCAACAATACGAATATACCATTCTTGAGCAGGAACATTCACCACACTACTTTTACGAGGTAACACACCACCAGGGAGAGGACTACTACTCGATACCCCTGTATTACTTGTACTATCACACCCACTCCAAATAAACAGACTTAACATCAAAATTATTATATGCTTTTTCATATCTTATCCTTTAGGTAGCAACAATTGTACCGTTGTTCCTACTGTTTTTGAAAATAATATTAGCCAAAACCCTTTATATGGTTCAAGTTTACATCCTCCTGGACTTGTGTCTGTACAGGTTGTATATCCATTGGCATTTGAACCAAGTAAACCAGGGTTATATTGCCAAACTTGGCTATCTATATATCCAGATGCTGCTGCTGCACTTGGCGTATAAGCTACCGTACCATTAACATCAGTAACAACAATACGACAATCGGCCCAATTTATCGGTTTTTGCCCAACAAATCCAAGCATATTAATACGTTTTCCTCCTGTCCCGTTACCAATATTTGGATTGGGTACCGTTAAATTCATCTCAACACATGGCTGTGTTACACACGCAATATTCGTAGAATTATAATCAACTTGAGGTAAACCATTTTCACTCCATGCTCTACCTACTTTAGAAATCAGCCAATACCCTTCTCCAAAAACAAGAGGTGTACCCGTGTAGGGAAGAATAGTATAGGAGCTATTATTATCTGTTGCACTATAGGTACGTTTTTGAACAACCCATCCATCCACATTTGCAGGGACATTGTAACTTCCTATAGGAAACTCATCAAATACTGTAGCTACATCTTTTACTGCTGCGGTTCTAAAATCTGCAGGAACGCCAACCAATGACCAAATCCCTGCCGTAACATTTGTATCACAAAGTGGGCAAACTCTTAGGGTACCATCATAGTTTTTACCTGCTAGTTCATTGGTGTAGATGCTTGTAATAGCAGCAGGAGTCAATGTCGTATTATAAAGTTTTACTTCATCCATTGCGCCATGATATTGGTAAAAGTTAAATGGATCTTTCCCTATAAGTAAAGGCGTATTGACATTTAAGATACCGCCAACATAAGGATTAGAGAAAGCCAACACACCGTTTAAATACAGATTAATAGTTGCACCATCATATGTCGCGACAACATGAGACCATACATTTGCATTAATTACCGCATAAGATAACTGACTGGTAGCTCCATTACCAATCAAAAAAACAATAAAACCAGTAGCACCATTCCAATAGGTATAAAATGAAAACCCATCTACAAAGTTACTGGTTTTTGAGACCAAAAGCTCGTATGTTGACGCAAATGTTTTAGGTCGTATCCATGCAGAAATGGAAAATGTATTTGTAGTTGTTAACAAAACATTATTAGGTACATCAACAAAATCTCCCGTGGCATTAAAATCAGATGCCATACATATAGGTGCAGTATTAAGTGCTGTACCCAAATAGGTTTGTGCCGTTCCGTATGATGTACCATTGAGGCTATTATTACTCTCTTTTACATCCCCAATAATACCTCCAGCATTATCTAACCAATAACACTCATCCATACGATAATCTGCAACTACACTACTATAGAGAGTGGTACTAGCTAAGAAAACTACTATGATTATTTTTTCTATCATCTTGCTACATCCTTTCTTTCGTGTATACATAGTATACTCATCACCTAAATTATACTATATATTTGTTAACAAAATGTTACTTACCTAAAAATAGCTTTACAGGTGATAAGATATTTCACTTACAAAAAATGCCCAAGCTGATTTTTTTTAACCTTTAAATAGGCTTCATTATAAGGATTTGGCACTATTTGTATGGGTAGACGTTCTATAATTTCTATTTGTTCTAAACTCTCTATCTTTTTAGGATTATTGGTGAGAAGTTTTAGTTTTTTAATGCCGAAATGTTTTAAAATAAACTCTACTACCTCATACGTACGTTCATCTGCACGAAAGCCTAACTGATGATTTGCCGCTACTGTGTCAAAACCTTTATCTTGCAAAGCATAGGCATTCACTTTGTTTAACAAACCTATATTACGCCCCTCTTGCCGATGGTAGATGACCAATCCACCTTCTTTTCCTATTATCTCGAGTGCAAAATCTAGCTGTTCTCCACAGTCACATTTTATGGAACCTATGGCATCTCCCGTTAAACATTCAGAATGTACACGAACGATGGGTGTATCTGACAAGTCATCGGTAAAGATAGCCAAGTGTTCTTTCTCATGTTCTTTAAAAGCTTGTATCTTAAAGGTACCATGTTTGGTGGGTAAAGTAGCGATTTGTGATATTTCAATGTGTTTCATGGTACAATTATACTCTATGAATGAACAATTAAGAGTTAAGCGTGAAAAATTTATGTAAAATGAGTCAAATTTATTTAGACTTATTGCAAGAAGTCTATTACTAAGGTACCTTATGTTTGCACGTTTTAGAAGAAAAAGAATCAACCCAGTCCTTCGTGACCTCCTCCAAGAGACACATCTTAGTGTCAATGACTTTATCTACCCTCTTTTTGCTAGAAGTGGGACAGGCATCAAAGACGAAGTAGCCTCTATGCCGGGTGTCTACCAAATGAGTATCGATGAGATTGTCAAAGAGTGTGACACACTCAAAGCACTTGGCATCAAGTCTATCATCCTCTTTGGTATTCCTGACACTAAAGACTCTGTAGGCTCTGATGCCATGTGTGAACACGGTATCATCGCCCAGACAGTACGTGAAGTAAAAGCAGCACACCCAGATATGTTTGTGACAACTGACCTCTGTTTCTGTGAATACACAGACCACGGTCACTGTGGTGTCATAGACCCAGTACTAGAAACTGTAGATAACGACATCACCCTAGACAACCTAGCCAAACAAGCAGTTGTCCATGCCAAAGCAGGCGTAGATATGATAGCCCCATCTGGTATGATGGACGGTATGATACAAGCCATCAGAGGTGGACTTGATGCTGCAGGGTTTGAAAACCTCCCAGTCATGAGCTACTCTACCAAATTTGCCTCAGCCTACTACGGCCCTTTCCGTGATGTGGCAGAGTCTAGCCCAGGAAAAGGCGACAGAAAAAGCTACCAAATGAACCCAGCCAACCGTAACGAAGCCATAGCAGAGTCCGTAGCAGACGAAGCAGAAGGTGCAGACATCCTCATGGTAAAACCAGCACTTGCTTACCTAGATGTAGTAAGAGATGTAAAGAACAACACTACTTTACCTCTAGCAGTTTACAATGTAAGTGGTGAGTATTCTATGTTAAAAATGGCTGCTAAAGCTGGTGTGATTGATTATGATGCTGTGATGATGGAGACTTTACTTGGGTTTAAACGTGCGGGGGCGGATATTATTATTACCTATCATGCTAAGGAAGCGGCGGAGTTGTTGAGGAGATAATTTATACTAAAAGAACATTTAAAGGAAGCCATTATGAAAAATTTATTTATGATTATTTTTGCAATAACCATTGTTCACTCAGAACCTCTAAATGTTGATGGGTTACTTGATATTGAAGATATGACAAAGACAATGGGAAGTATGTTATCTGATGGCTTATCTAAAGGACTCAGACAAATAACAAACACAAGAACGCCTGAAGAAGAATGCAACCGTGAATGGTGGAAATATTTTAGAAAGTCAAGTCATATTATTTCAATACTTTCAAATGAAAATCGAAAAATAGAACGTATATTATCTAATCATTATATTAATCACAGATTGATTACGAAACAAAAAACAAAAAATGTATATATTGATATAAATGAACTAAAAAAGCGCTCATGTTCTCAAAAATATTTTGACCAGCTAGTTCAAAAAGAAACTAGAATAAAACAAGAAAAAGTAAAAAATGAAACGCTAAGAAAACTTCTAATACAAAATAAAATTATTGTAAAAAAAGAGCGTGCATTTACTATTGAAAAAAATGATCCTACACAGGACGGAGAAAGAGAAACTGCAAAAAAGACTTAAAACTACAAATGCAAATGTAACAAGGTATATTTGAAGTTAATTAATTTTTTTATTTGACTATTAGAGAATTTTACACGGAAAATCACAAACATTAGTATATTCAAATTATTGTCGGGGAGAGGACACCCCGACCTACAGCATCATTTTTTCCTCATTTCGCTATAATCCCATCCATGAACATCAAAAACAAACCCGCAACTTTTTTTGCCCTACTCATCATATTACTTATGGCTTTTATACTCTATTGGGGTACTACCAAGCCAATAGATGTCGTCATACAAGCAGGACATGAAGGACGTACACATGGTAACACTGGTGCGGTAAGCAAACACTATAGTGAAGTTAAATGGAATATCTTGGTGGCAGATGAAGTGGCTAAGACCTTGCGTTCTTGGGACATTGAGGTGAAACGTGTACCTGCCAAAGTAGGCATACTCCGTGCAAAAGTGGCAGTGGCGATACACTTTGACTCTGCACATACACCTTGTCATTCTGGGGCATCCATAGGATATGCTTCTATGGATTCTTATGACTTTGCACAGAGCTGGAAAAAGCTCTATAGAACGTACTTTCCTTACCAGTGGCATGTCGATAATTTTACCAAAAATCTTGAAAATTACTATGCCTACAAGTGGATACGCGCAGATAAGTTCTTAGTACTTGAACTAGGGGAAATCACCTGTGACAAACAGACTAAATGGCTGAAACCTCGCCTGAAAAAAATAGCCCATCTCATCGCCTATTCTATTGCTAAAGAGTTAGGCAAAGACGTAAAAAAACCTTCTTTATAATTTTACAATCCAAATTATGGTAAAATAATCTCTTTTAAATTTTACTATCCCACCAACGATGATGGTTGGATAGATAAGAGGATAGTCCTATGAGACACTTTTTAACACTCAAAGATTTCAGCAAAGAAGAAATCTTGGAGATGATAGCACTGGCACAAAAGATTAAAGTACAAACCAAGCAACGCAAGTTTGTACCCTATATGGAACATCAGACACTTGGGATGATATTTGAAAAGTCTTCTACACGTACACGTGTGAGTTTCGAGACAGGTATCTACCAGCTTGGTGGTGTGGGCTTGTTTTTGTCCAGTAATGACATACAGCTAGGTCGTGGTGAGCCTATGAAAGACACGGCTCGTGTCATCAGCCGTATGGTGGATATGGTGATGATACGTACTTTTGAACAGTCTAAACTTGAAGAGTTTGCCAAGTACTCCAAAGTACCAGTCATCAACGGTCTTACAGACTCTTACCACCCTGTACAGCTTATGACTGACTACCTGACCATGATAGAGTTCGGTAAAGACAAAAACCCAGTAGTTGCCTACGTGGGTGACGGAAACAACATGACACACTCATGGCTCATGCTTGCAGCCAAACTGGGTTTTGAGTTAAGAGTAGCCACACCTAAAGGGTATGAGTGTGATGCAAGCATCGTAGCTGAAGCTATGGAGTTTTCCAAAGAGAGTGGTGCCAAAATCATCTTTGGAAACGACCCTGTTGAAGCAGTCAAAGGCTGTGATGTTGTGACCACTGATACTTGGGTAAGCATGGGGCAAGAAGATGAAAAAGAGATACGTGTAAAAGCATTTGATGGCTACATCATAGATGAAAAACTCATGGGTCACGCAAAATCAGATGCCATCTTCCTACACTGCCTTCCTGCCTACAGAGGGTATGAAGTAAGTGAAGAAACATTTGAGAAACATGCAGATGTTATATTTACAGAAGCAGAAAACAGACTCCATGCACAAAAAGGTGTCATGGTATGGCTAGACGCGAAGCGTAATGAAGCATTAAACATTAAATAAAATATTGTCAAGGCAATAAGTAATCGTAGGGTGTTGTACCCTTACAACACCAATAGATACAAGGAAAACCCATTGAGTCAAATAGATTTTGAAAAGTTCAGCAAATACTCCAAACCAGGACCAAGATACACCTCTTATCCTACTGCCTTAGAATTCAAAGATGAATTTAAATATGATGACTACATCAAGTACCTAGAAAATTCTACAGAACAACTCTCACTCTATGTGCATCTACCATTTTGTAGATCTGCATGTTATTTTTGTGGATGTAATGTTGTTTTTACCTCCAAAGAAGAGAAGCTATCTGTGTACATAGAGTACTTGAAAAAAGAGATAGACATCTTGGCAAAACATATAGACACAAACCGTGAAGTAATACAATTTCACTTTGGTGGTGGTACACCTACTTACTACAAAGCATTTGAGCTTGATGAGATAGTCAATTACATCAAAAAAGCATTTCCTAACTGGAGTAAAGAGGCAGAGATAAGCTGTGAGATAGACCCACGATTTTTCAATGAAGACCAAATGAAAGTCTTTCAAAAGCATGGCTTTAACCGTATCAGTTTTGGTGTACAAGACCTTGATGACAAAGTACAAAAAGAGATACACCGTGTACAACCTCTGGAGCTTACACAAAATGCTGTAAAACTTGCTAGAAAATATGGCATCAACTCCATCAACACAGACTTCATCTATGGACTACCGTACCAAGACCTAGAGACCTTCAAAAAAACACTTGAGCTTTCTACTGTGCTTAACCCTGATAGAGTAGCAGTCTTTAACTATGCACACGTGCCTTGGCTCATGAAAACACAACGTAAGTTTGATGAAACTACCCTGCCTAGCCCAGATGAAAAACTGAAAATCTTCCAATACACTATTGACTTTTTTGAAAACAAAGGCTATAAGATGGTAGGTATGGATCATTTTGCTAAACCTGAAGATGAGCTCTTCGGAGCCATAGCCAAAGGTGAGTTACACCGAAACTTCCAAGGCTACACCACAAAGGGTGGCGCAAACTTGGTAGGTATAGGACTTACAAGTATTGGTGAAGGTGCAATGTATTATGCACAAAATACCAAAAATATGAAACTCTATGAAGAAGCACTTGACGCAGGAAAACTTCCTTTTGAAAGAGGTGTAAACCTGAGCGTTGATGACTATGTGCGAAAAGCGGTTATCATGGAACTTATGGCGAACTTTTCCATAGACATGAAACGTGTCAACAAAGAACATAACATCAAGTTTGATGAATACTTTGCAGATGCACTCGATGAACTGCAAGAGTTTGTAAAAGCAGACCTCGTAACCATCACAGAAGACAAAATCACAGTAAGTACCACAGGTACTTTGCTGATAAGAAATATCGCTATGCCATTTGATGCCTATATGCACCAATATGGTGGAAATAAAAAAAGCTTTTCGAAGACAGTTTAAAAAATACACCATAAAATTTTGGGTATTTAGCAAAAAAACACAAAAGGAAATCGACTTCTTGCGACAGCAGGCATTGCGCTTTTTTCTTTTTTGGTTACTTTTTTCTCTTTTGTCGCAGTACAAAAAAGAAAAAAGTAATAGAAGAAATATAACATTCACGAGGAAATATGAATAAAAAAACTGAAGACATCTTCAATTTCTCAGCAACAAGTGATGACTGTATCAAATGTGGAAAATGTATCCCCGTTTGTACCATCCACCAAGTAAACCCCGATGAAACAACCTCACCTCGTGGTTTTATAGACCTACTTGGTGCGTATGAAAAAGGGCATTTGGAACTTGATAAAAATGCCAAAAACATCTTTGAGTCTTGTTTCCTCTGTACCAACTGTGTCGATGTCTGTCCTAACTCACTTGCTACAGATATGGTCATAGAAGAAGTACGTGCTGACATTGCAGAGAAATTTGGTATGCCTCTGTTTAAGAAGGTTGCTTTTTACCTTCTTGAACACCGTAAAGTTATGGACATTGTCATGAAGTTTGGTTTTATGTTTAAGACCTGTGCCTTTAAAGCAGATGAGGAAAAAGGTGGACTCTTAGCACGATTTAGAATGCCTATGGTCAAAAAAGGCAGACTGATTCCATCCATGCAAAAAATCAGTTTTTTAAACAGCTTTCCTGAAAATATACCTGCACACAAACAAGAAGAAAAACCATTACGTGTAGCTATCTTTATAGGCTGTCTTGCTAACTATAACTATGGGGGTATTGGTGAAAGTTTGGTAGAGATACTCAAAGAACTTAATATTGATATCTTTATCCCAAAAGATCAACTTTGTTGTGGTGCGCCTGCCTACTTTACTGGTGCTGTCAAATCTGTAGAACGTATGACCAAAGCAAACATAGAGTACTTTGAAAGTTTTATGGATGAGTGTGATGCTATGCTCATCCCAGAAGCAACTTGTTCAGCGATGGTGAAACATGACTGGCAAGTCTTTTTCAAAAACCATGATATGCCAGAGTGGGAAGTGCGTGCGAAGAAAGTGGCTGAAAAAATCCATATGGCTACAGAGTGGCTGGATGACAATACTGCACTTCAAGACGTTTTAAAAGCCAAAGGGAAGAAGTTTGATACACCTGTAACCTATCATGATCCATGTCATGCAAGAAAAGTACAGGGTATCTACGAGCAACCTCGTAATCTCCTTGCTCCTAACTATCCGATGGTAGAGATGTCAGATCCTAACAGATGTTGTGGATTTGGCGGTGTTACCATGCAAACAGAGAAATTTCACTTCGCTGAAGCTGCAGGTAAACCAAAAGCAGCGATGATCAAAGAGACAAAAGCGACCTATGTCAGTGCTGAATGTTCTGCCTGTCGTGTACAACTCTCTGAAGCACTAAACAATGCAGACGTAGAGACAGTCTTTAAAAACCCCCTAGAGCTCATTGCAGAGGCATTAAAAGACTAATACACTTCTCTAGGTAAAAGCATGAAGATGTTTTTACCCTCTTCATGCTTATAGCCTAATTGATACCCTAATTTTTCCAAAATACTATGGACGATATAAAGCCCTAAACCAAAACCTGAACTGCGTTTTTCTGCTTGTGAAAATGGTTCTGTATAGTAGGTCAACTCATGTTCTAGCGCTTCACCTTTTGAGACGATTTCTATTTGTCCTTTATGATTCGTAAGCATAACACATTTATCTTTACCATATTTCATACCGTTGTCTAAGAGATTTTTAATCACCAAAGTCATGAGTTTTACATCTGTGGTTAGTGCGATATCTTCTATCTCCACTTTAACACATGAGTTTTGTGTCATTAGAAGTTCTTTACTTTGTGAGACTATCTCAGAAAACGTAACATATTCAAAATTTGGTTCAAAACTTTGGGTCGTGACCCTTTCTATCTCTGCGAGTTCAGAAATGAGCTCATTCATACGTTCAAAGGCACGCACAAGTACTTTTTTTGTCCCCTCATCTTCCATCATTTCTACCACTATACGCCCTTTGGTAATAGGCGTTTTAAGCTCATGCATCAAGTTACGCATAAAAAGATTTTTAGAGGTACTAAGCTCATTAATATGTACAATGGCATCATCAAAACTTTTTGCTATTTTTCCAATCTCATCTTCGTATTCATACGTAATACGTGTTTTCATATCACCTTGTGCAAAACGTTGGATTTGCTTATGAAGTGTCTTGAGTGGATACAGTTTTTTTAACACTGCAAGATAAAGAAGCAATAGCAAAAGAATGAGAAAGACCCCTAATCCAATCGCTATCTCAAAATAATGATTTGGAGGTCTGGCATCTACGAGCATAAGGTTATGCTCCATACGTTGCACATAGATATAGTCTTGACTATCTACTCTAAAAACCCGTACTTGTCCAAGGGAAGAACCCCCATTAAAAACCGTCTTACCCTTTGTGATTATTTTCTCTTTCATACGTGTAAACTGTACACCTTTTAATGCCCGCACATGCAATTCTTTATACAGTTTATCTAAAGCTTCATCTTTAGAGTTAAGTTGCAAGTTAGATAAAAAGGTAATGGCAATGAGTTGATAACGTTTATAAAGTTCTATCTTTTGTCTATCTTTATCCCAAGATAAAAAGAGTAAGAATGTGGCAATCAAAATGGTGATTGCCACGGAAAATAAAATGTGAATAAAAGCATGGACGGAAAGGTTTTTCATCTATATCCTGTCTGTCAGTAGGTACCCTACCCCTCGAATAGGTTTAATATATATATTGTCAGGGTCAACTTTGGCTATCTTTTGTCTGATACGAGAGATAATAACGTCAATATTTTTAATAGATGAATCATCATCTATATGTTCACTTTCGTAGAGAAGTTGTTCACGAGAGACAGAGCCATTTTTATGTTGCAGTAACATGAGCAAGATATCATACTCTGCTGCTGTAAGTTCTAAAGATTTTCCTCGAAAGCGTATCTCTCTGGCTTTGGCATCTGCTATAAAATATTCTTCTGCTTTAGGTGCTTTTTCTTCTACACTGTGCGTACGACGTAAAATAGTCTTAATACGCGTCACCAGTTCTCGTGGGTCATACGGTTTTGGCATATAGTCATCTGCTCCACGCTCCATGCCTATCACCTTGTCGGTAATGTCATCACGCGCCGAAGAGATGATAATAGGGATATTTGAAATATCACGTATCTTAGGAATAACCTCTAAGCCATCCATCCCCGGTAAAGTCAAGTCTAAAATGATAAGATCAAATGCATGTTGCGTGAGCAAAGAAAGCCCTATGTAGGGGTCTTCTGCACCTATAACTTCCATATCATATTTGGTAAGGTAATTTGTCAGAAGCAACGCCAATTCTGGGTCATCTTCTATAATGAGTATCTTAATAATGCCAACTCCTTTGTTTTGTCCATACGATTATCCTCCATTTAGTTTAATGGGTGGTTAACCTACTTCATTATAATCTAAATAGACCTTTGTCATCGCAATGATAAAAGAGGTAATCGCAGGACCGACAATCATACCCCAAAAACCGTATGTACTCATACCTGCCAAAATAGAAAAGAAGATAATAATTGAGTTAATCTTAATCGTACTCTTTAAAAAGTCCTCTTTGATCACTTTAATAATCATCGGCTTGATAATCGTATCTGCTATGATGGAGATCATCACAACAGAATATGTCCCAATGATAATCGCTGTATGTGCATCTACCTTTGTCCATGCATACAAAGAAACAGGTGCCCAAACGATGATACCACCAATGATAGGAATAAGCGAAGCAAAACCATAGATAACACCAAAAAGCAAGCCATTAAATCCAAATGCCGCCATAATAATACCAAATAAAAAGCCTTCAAAAATAGCGGTAACAATCACAGAATAAAAAACAACTTCCATGGTTGCTGAAACCTCTTGCATCATACGTGCACCTTTGGCAGGAGAGACAGGCAGGAGCGCTAAAATAATGTCAAAAAATCGGCTTCCGTAGTAGTTGATAAAGAAATAAAAGACCACCACAAAAAACATATTTTTCATAAATCCAAGCCCTACTCCACCTGCTAAAGTAAGATAACTCGTTGATTCTTCTATATAGAATGCTATTTTTTCATCATTCAAATATTTGAGACTCATCTCTTTTAAAAATGGTATGTCTTGTACATTAGACTCCACAAAATGAATAGTCTCTTTTATCCCCGCACTGTCTATCTGGGAAACATACCCTACACCAATAGTTGCCAAATAGACAATAGGTGCAAAAAGCAATAGCATTAAGAGTGTGGTCGAAATCGCTGCAGAAATATGTGCAGAGTTTGTATAGTCTACCAATCTTTTCGTAAGGTTAAACGTCGCCATAGTAAGTAACATTGCAACAACCAAAGAGAGTAAAAAAGGTTTATAAACAGAATACGCTCCAACTATCCCAAGGACGAACAATGCTGTTATCATCAAAGAACTTTTACTCAGCAAAAAGTCCATCCTTCCCACCCAATTTAAAGTGTTCATAGGACTTTTGTGTAGCTATACGTCCACGTGCTGTACGTTCAATGTACCCATTGGCTATCAGATAAGGCTCTAACACATCTTCTATCGTTCCCTCATCTTCACTAAGCGCAGCACCAATAGTACTAAGTCCCATAGGTTTATTTTTCGCAGAGACTAAAAGTTCAAGCAGTTGAATATCTTGCTCATCAAAACCGAGGTTATTCACACCCAATTGGTCTAAGGCATACTTGGCACGCTCTAAACTTATCTCTTCCTCATCTAAAACTTCGGCAAAATCACGCACACGTTTAAGTAACCTAAGTGCAATACGTGGTGTCCCTCGACTGCGTCTTGCCATCTCAGTTGCTGCTTCTTTTTGCGCTATTTTTTCCAATTTATGTGAGGCTTGTGTCACAATCTTAGCTAACTCTTCAGGCGTATAAAACTGCATTCTAAAATGCATCCCAAAACGTTCACGTAGAGGATTTGACAACATTCCTGCTCTAGTTGTTGCACCTATAAGTGTAAAACGTGGCAAATCTATCTTTACAGTCTGTGCCGCAGGGCCGGAACCTATGATAATGTCCAGTCTAAAGTCTTCCATCGCGGGGTAGAGTATCTCTTCAATGGCAGGAGACATACGGTGAATCTCATCAATAAAAAGTATATCACCCTCTTCTATGTTAGTAAGAAGTGCTGCCAAATCCCCTGCCTTTTCTATCATCGGAGCAGCCGTTGTTTTAATGTTTGCACCCATTTCAGTAGAGATGATATTTGCAATCGTTGTTTTACCAAGACCTGGAGGGCCAAAGAATAAAATATGGTCTAAGGCCTCTTCTCTTTTTTTACTTGCTTCAATGAAAACTTTGAGGTTCTTCTTTATCTTCTCTTGACCGATATACTCATCCCATGAACTTGGACGAAGTGTGACTTCATACGAAGCCTCTTCATCAAAACGTTCTATCTCAACCATGCGCTCCATTAATACGTAGTTTCCTCTGAAGGGAATTCTCTGGATTTCACATCATTTCGATAGTTTTCTAAACCTTGACGTATCTGTTTTGCACCATCCATGTATTGTTTTACAAATTTTGGCTTGAAGGCTTCAAAGAAACCAAACATATCAGACCAAACAAGCACTTGCCCATCTGTCACATTTCCTGCACCTATACCAATGGTTGGTATGGACACTGCATCCGTAATAGCTTTCGCTGCTTCTTTTTTTACACCTTCTACAACAATAGCAAATACGCCAGCTTTTTCTAATGCTATAGCATCTTCCACAAGTGATGCGATATCTTCTGCATCTTTTCCACGTATCTTGTAACCACCATCACTACGTAAAAACTGTGGCATCAAACCTATATGTCCTAGTACAGCAATCGAATTTTGTGTGAGTACTTCTACGATGTGTGCACGCTCTTTACCACCCTCTATCTTCACTGCCTGTGCATTGGTTTCCTGATAACAGCGTGTGGCATTTTTTACCGCCAATTCAGGACTTGTGTAAGAGCCAAAGGGCATATCTAGGACTATCAGTGCTGACTTCGCACCGTTACAGACTGCCTGTGTATGATAAATCATCTGATCCATCGTTGCACTTAATGTATCCTCTTTACCAAGAAAACTCATATTGAGACTATCACCTACAAGTATCATCTCTACTTCGCCGTCAAAAAGCTGTGCAAAAAGTGCATCATAAGCTGTAACCATAGTAATAGCTTCGACACCTTTCATCTTAGCAATCGTTGTTAAAGTGACTTTTTTTTCTATCTTTGGGGTATGAATACTCATCGCGTCCTGCTATATAATCTATAATTTTACTCATTTTATCATATAATATTGAAAATTTATTACATTAAGAAGAAATATTGAAAAAATTAGTCGCATATATCACCACAGGTTTCCCATCTTTAGAATTTACAGTGGATGCTGCTTTGGCACTTGCTGATGCAGGTGTAGATACCCTTGAGCTTGGTATGCCATTTTCTGATCCTGTAGCCGATGGTCCTGTCATCGAAGCAGCCAACTTAAAAGCTTTACAAAATGGTTTTAAACTAGAGCATCTCTTTGATGCCTCTGCTAAAATAGCACCCCATATAGACACGCTTTGGATGGGTTACTTCAATCCTTTTTATCACAAGGGGATGGAGCACTTCATCAAAAAAGCCAAGGAAACAGGTGTCAATGGATTTATCATCCCTGATTTACCCCTTGAAGAAGCAAAACTTTACAAACCCAGCGTAGAAAATGCAGGACTTAGCCTTATTGACTTTATCGCGCCTACAGACTCTGAAGCACGCATAAAAGAGATAGTCACAGATGCGAAGAAATTTATCTATCTTGTTGCCTATGCAGGGATTACTGGAGCAGGAAAGAGTGAAGATTTACAGCCTATTATTACAAATATTAAAAAATACTCACAAACGCCTGTATATGTAGGTTTTGGGGTAGACCAAAATACGGCTAAAGAGAAAGCACAAGGTGTTGATGGTGTGATAGTTGGATCTGCCTTTGTAAAAGTTTTACTCGATGAGTCACTCAGTAACACGCAAAAAATCACTAAAATTTCTGCCATTGCAAAAGAGATAAAAGAGAAGATAAACAGTTAAGGAGACTTTGTTTCGTTAACTTGCTTGCAAATGCCCAATCTCTGCTTTTAGTCTCTCCGCAATCCATACTTTTATAATAGACTGTCTTGTAACACCAATCTTTTTGGCTTCTTGATCTAAAGACTCTATTATCCATTCAGGAAAATCAACATTCACTTTTTTAGTTTCAGTTTTTAACTTTTTAATATCTTTCAATCTTATAGCAGTTGAAAAATCCAAATATTCGGTAATGTCTTCACCATTGTCAAACTTCTCATCAAACTTCTTAGCTGTTATTGTTTTCATAATTTCTTTCCTCATTTTTTCTACATCTTCGAACACTAATAATTCGATGTATTTCATTTCTAAGCGTAAAAATGGCTACATAGCCTTTATTTTTGAATATTGAAACAAGAGCATATCGAACTTCATCATCAATAATATTGGCGGGAACAATAAGTGCATTTTCATTTTGCCATAAGTTTTGAGCTTCAACAAAATCAATTCCATGCTTTTCTTTGTTTATCCTACTTTTATTATCGTCATATTCAAATTTCACAAAAAACCTCTTTCAGTATAGAAAGTATACTTTAATTATATCTTACTTGTCAAGTCTGCATAATCTCTCCACTCTCTCCAACTCTAAGCTTGCGTATAACACTGTCACCTGCAATGGCTTGCTCTTCTGTTCTTTGGGACGAGGTAGCCAACATACCTAATGCTGCGGCCGCCACTGTTTTTGGTTTTGCTCCAGAAACGGTTTGTAGTTTTTGTTTTTCTTGTTCTGGATTCATTACTGACTCTGTAGCCAATCCCATATCTATGGCTGCACTTGCCAAAGTACCGATGCCTGGAACCAATGAGGTTACTCCACTAAGCATCTCCATGGTGGCACGTCCGTAGTTTCCCTTATCGAACTCATCTGAAGCATATTTTGCACCATAATACAATCCTACTCCAGGTATCAGCTTCCCTGCCATTTTCCCTAAAAGTTTCCCTCCGGTTTTTTCAACTGCTTTGGTAGCAACTTGTTGACCGGCTTTAAGCTCTTGTACTCCAAAGGCGGCTGTTACACCATTAGCCACAGTAGCTGTACCCATAATCATCGCTGTGTCCATAGTAGACATAACAGGAGGAATATTGGGTTGTGAAGGTTGTGAGCCCATGTCTCCTGAAGGATAATTACCCTCTTGTGGCTCATCTGCACCAAGAAAACTACTCATTCCCACAAGCCCACCTACTACTCCCACTGTTTTACCTGCCTTGCTTTTCATGAAAGATTTTCCCATTTCTTTGTACCAGCTTTTGGCTTCTGGAGTTTTTATGGTAGAATTTGATATTCTAGAATTTATTGAAGGAGAATTATTATGTTGTTTACTAACAGTTTTATCGCCGATGTCGGAATTTGGATAGCTATTATTTTGGGAATCACTTGGATTGCCGGATTTATTCATGGCGTTGTTAAAGGCTGAACCTTTTTTGCCTCCATCCCCATAAACCCTCTCAATAATCCCTCTTTTAGACGGAGAAAAAGTTTTCACTGCTCTATCTGCACCTGCCACTACGCCTCCTGCGGCTAGGACGGCTTCACCAAAACCTAGATATCCTTTCCACGCATAAGATGCATCTTCACCTCTTTTTGTGCTATCTTGTGAAGTCGCTTGCATTCGTACTTCACCACCTCTTCCTCTATCCATTGTCATGCTCGTACCTGCGACCATAAACTGTTTTCCACGTTCCATATCTAAGGCACCGAGTGATGCAAAGGCATTAGAGAAGGCAATGCCAGTGGTGGCTTTGTATTTGCCATTTTCATCCATTACAGGATTACCATTACTATCTGTTTGGAGTGCACCTACTTCAGTTAATTGTTTAACAGCTTTTTGTCTTTGAGCTTCTATATCTGATCCAAAATATAGTTTTGTAGCAGTTTCTATAGTTTTGTTTACAACATTATCAGTAAGATCTTGATTATTATCAAGTGCCAGTCTAGTTTTGTCTGCAGTAGCTTGAGTTCCTGCTTTTTTTCTTTCACTCTCTACATATTCCTCAGTGGAATCAAAGTGGGAGAGTCTTTCCTTGTCCCCAGCTGTCTTACCTTTCGCCATAGATGTAGACAAAGCCACATACCCGTCCTTGCCTCCAGCCTGCTCCACACTAGCCATACCAGTGCTTGTTTTGGCAGCAGACGTAGCCGATGCCAAAGATGCTGCGGCTCCAGTGATGCCTTGCGCCAATAGTTCTTTTGCAGCCATAGAGCCTGTCATGATTTGTTTAGCAAACTCTTTAGCAGAAGCTGGATCCATTTTCATTTTTTTCGCAAATTCTTCTATGTCTCCTGCTGTAGAGCCTTGCTCCATTGAAGACTTTATTGCTGCCGAAGCAACATCAGAAGCCACAGCAGCAGTTACACCACCCTTTTGAGCAATCTGGGTAGCCGTTGATTGTGCTGTACTCATCTCTTTATAGAAAGCATTTCTCGTATACATTTGAGGGTCAAATAAGTATTTAAAACACCTCCTATAAAACCATTAAATAATTTAGAGTATAATACTCCTAATTAACACAAGGCACACATTATGGAACACTTTATTTGGGATATCAACCCAACACTTTTAACATTGGGACCTTTACAACTACGTTGGTATGGGCTACTATTTGTAGGCTCCTTTTTTCTCGGGCTTATGATACTGCAATGGATTTATAAACGTGAAGGACAAAACCCAGATGAACTGGATAACTTTCTGATTTATATGCTTATCGGTACGGTCATTGGTGCAAGACTCATGCACTGTTTTGCTTATGAACCAGAATTTTATCTTTCTCATCCACTCGAAATATTCAAAGTCTGGAAGGGGGGACTTGCAAGCCATGGTGGGCTTATAGGAGTGGTAACAGCACTCTACTTTTTCGCCAAACGGTATCATCGTTCTTTTTGGTGGCTCCTATCAAGACTCACAATGCCAGGAGCACTTACGGCAGCCTTTGTACGTTTTGGTAATTTCTTCAATTCAGAAATACTTGGATTACCTTCAAATGAACCTTGGGCAATCATTTTTTCTCGTGTTGATATGATACCAAGACACCCCGTTCAACTTTATGAAGCATTTTCTTACCTTATTTTACTCTTTATACTTGTGAGCCTCTATAAAAAAATCTCAAGCACTATGGCAACAAAACTGCTTCCTGGTATTTTTTTAACCTATATGTTTACCGCACGCTTTTTACTCGAATATACCAAAACACGTCAGGCAGACTATAGCACATCTTTACCCTTTACCACGGGGCAAATGTTGAGCATACCTTTTATACTATTGGGACTTGTATGGTTACTTTGGGCTTTTAAAAGTCTCAATGCTCCTCACAAGGAATAACATGACACAAAGTATGCAAAAGAAAAAATATGCACTTGGTATCGACATTGGTTCCACCACAGTCAAATATGTTGTCTGTGATGAAAACTTCAACATTGTAGCTAAAGCCTACACTGCACACGATACCAAACAAGCACCTACACTTCTCAGACTTCTTGAAGCACTCTCCCAGACCCATCCAGA
>Ga0256829_1000932_pt1 | contig 25765 bp, 21 predicted proteins | sample 131447metaG_FD_185979 | JGI IMG/M metagenome (GOLD analysis project Ga0256829, IMG submission 185979) | Hydrothermal vent microbial communities from Lau Basin, Pacific Ocean - 131-447 | ecosystem: Environmental > Aquatic > Marine > Hydrothermal vents | place: Pacific Ocean: Lau Basin | collected...
CTCGGGTCAGGAAATAGTTCGACCACCTCTCCGACTCTCACGCTAACATCGTCATGTCAACGTGGTCAAAAGAACTTTTTTCATGACATCTCATTAAAAAGCAAAACGCGGGGCAGGTTAATCTACGTGGTGTATGTGAATCCCTTTACCCTTATCCTGCCCCTCCCTTTTTTAATAACTTTGACTGTTTCTCTGCCCCTGTCTATGGCTCTCAGGATGAGTCTGTCAACAGCCAGAGAAACACTATCATGTTGAATTTTTTCCAGCATAGGGTTGTCCACACTTTCCTTGAGAGAGCTTTTTATTTCCATTCTAAGCTGGCACATTCCATCGGGGCATGGGCCCTTCTCGGAATGGAGCTCAAGAATGAGCCAGTTATCCCTCAGATCAGGAAGGAGCGATCCATCAATGATTATTGATCCGTTACCGCTCCTGATTGTAATCTGATCCCTTGTCAATGTTTTCACCTCTCTCCGGTGATCGAGCTATTAAGAATGGATATAAATGTATAGGGGTTAAAAAAGAGAAATTCATGATCACAAAAATATGCAAACGGCAAATGATGTATAATCTCAGATCTCAACCTCCTTTACCGCTCTTTCCCTCCTTCTGAGATCTTTTGCGCAGTTGGGGCAGCACGCATAGTACTTTCTCCCCCTGATATCGACAACAATAGGATCACCCGCGATCTCCTTTCTGCAGTAATCGCAATGCAGAATGCCCTTTCGCTGCATCCTGTCCGTTATTCTCCTCTCAACTGCGATCTGGATATCCCTCACGGGCGATCCCTTTAGCCTGAGGAGATCTTCAAAATAGACTAAGACCAGATAACTTCCGTCAAGCATCCTTAGGTACTCAAGGACCAGCTCCATGGGGATATCGGTGAGATCATCAACGCGAACAAGGGCCACGTCCCTCTCATCATCCTCCAGAGTTATTGTGAATCTCTTAATCCTGCCGGTGGAGACGAGTATATCCATCATCTTCTTTGCGGTGATCCTGCTTATGCCAAGCTCCAGAGCGATATCATTTATGCTCTTTCTGGAGTTTGCCTTCAGGATATCTATCATTCTCTGCTGAAGTTCTAGTGCATCCAGTTTCATATTGTAAATAAAAACTATCATCTATTTAACGTTATGTATTCATAAGACCTTTATATTTAACAAGAATATACATCTATGGCAATAGACGTAGTATGTGGAATGAAAGTTAAAGAGACGACAGACATAAAGGCCGAGTATTCAGGCAAAACCTACTATTTCTGCAGCACCCACTGCAAAGAAGAGTTCGAAAAGAATCCCCTGAAATACACAAGGTGAAGATAAGTGCCTACAGATCCCGTTTGTGGGATGTTCGTTCCAGAAACCAGCGATCTCTTCTCTATCATTGACGACCAGAAGATATACTTCTGTTCCAAGGCTTGCCAGGAAAAGTATACCTCGCCTGAAAAAGAGCACAGAAAGCTGAAGAGGAGGCTGACTGTTGCATGGTCGCTGGCCATACCAATCATCCTGATTGAGTATCTGCTCCCCGCGGGAGATGTTTTAGGCCAGATGAACAAAGACCTTATTCTCTTCGCCCTCACATTTCCCGTTCAGTTTTATTCTGGACTCGGATTCTATGATGGTGCCTATCACGCATTTAAGAGCAGATCCGGCAACATGGATCTTCTCATATCCATAGGAACTCTGACAGCATTCATCTTTTCCACATTCATCACATTCTTCCCCGGATCGATTCCAGGCTCCGAGGTCTTCTTCGATGCTTCTGCCTTCATAATCACGCTCATACTGACCGGCAACTTCATAGAGAACCTAACAAAGAAGAGGGCAAACAGGGCTGCTCAGAAGCTGCTTTCCCTGATCCCCGATAGCGTGCATCTTCTGAAGGAGAATGGGGAGGTTGAGGATGTTCCGGCCGGTGATGTGGAAGAAGGTAACATACTTGTTGTAAGGGCTGGGGAGACCATTCCCGCCGACGGTGTGATCGTGGAGGGCAGGAGCGATATAGATACATCAACCCTCACAGGGGAGCAGAATCCCGTCCTCGCAGAGGAGGGGAGCAAAGTGTCCTCCGGAACGGTGAATCTCAATGGGGTCATAAAGATCAGGGTGACGGGAGCCGGTAAGAACAGCACGGTTTCACAGATATACGATCTCATTCAGAAAGCTGCATCGGGGAGGGCAAAGGTGCAAAGAGTTGCAGATGCCTTCTCGGCCATTTTTGTTCCGGTGGTTATGGCCCTCGCTGTGGCGGCCGGACTGTTCTGGTTCTTCTATCTAAGAAGTACAGGATCCGGCCTTCCGGTGGAAATAGCCATTCTTGCGTTTGTATCCGTGGTGGTAATCGCGTGCCCGTGCGCCATAGGTCTGGCTGGACCAATCACCCTACTGATCTCCTCCAATAAGGCATCGCAGAATGGCATCATAATAAAGAACGGAAGCACCCTCGATCGCCTCGGAAGGGTGAACAGGTTCATCTTTGATAAGACCGGAACGCTCACCGATCCTGATCCGGTTATATCCGATATCAGCGTTGCGGATGGCCAGGATCTTAAGGAGGTTATGGCATATGCTTCAGCAATAGAAGCATCATCCAACCACCCGATAGCAAAGGCCATCGTAAACCACGCAAAATCGCTGGAAATCAATATTCCTTCCGCAAGAGACATCAAGGAGCATCCAGGTAAAGGAATAAGTGGGACCGTTAACGGTAAAAACATAAACATCACAAGGGCCAACACTGCTGGTGGCTCATCCGTTTCGGTTGAAATCGACGGCACCCGTGCAGCAGTGATATCTCTGAGGTACAGGGTGAGAGAGGATGTGGAGAAAACGGTGAGATATCTCCTGGGAAAGGGGATAAAGGTCTCCATGGTCACCGGAGATTCACGTGAGGAGGCTGAGCGGGTGGCCGGAATACTTGGAATCAGGGACATTCACGCAGAGGTGCTCCCCTCAGACAAGGCCGACATAGTTAAGGAGTATCAGCTCAAGGGTGACTACGTTGCCTTTGTTGGGGACGGAATAAATGACGCTGTCGCACTGGAGGTGGCAGACACCGGAATCGCGATGGGCTCCGGCTCTGATATAGCACAGGAGAGCGGAGACATTATTCTGTTGAGGAACGACCTGAAATCTGTTGTTCTGGCCAGAACGCTCGCCAGAAGAACGATCTCCAAGATAAAGCAGAACATAGGATGGGCCATAGGATATAACGCCGCTCTGATTCCCGTTGCCGGAGGTGCTCTGGTCCCGATTTTCGGCCTTTCGATGTATATGTTTCTTCCCATCCTTGCCGCATTTGCAATGGGAATGAGTTCATCCTCTGTTGTTATGAACTCCCTGATGCTCAGCAGGGCCCTGGAAAAGGAATGGAAGAAGGAGAAGGTCCATTTGTGATGGTCAGAGGAATGAGAGGGCCTGATCGATATCCCAGATCAGATCCTCAACGTCCTCAATTCCAACAGAGAGCCTTATCAGACTATCCGTTATACCATGCGCCTGCCTCACGCTCTCCGGTAATCCTGCATGTGTCATGAGTGCCGGGACCTCAATGAGGGATTCCACCCCTCCGAGGCTCTCCGCGAGGGCTATGTAATTAAGATGGGAGAGAAACCTCCTCACACCATCAGCATCAGATCTTATGGTGAAGGAGAGCATTCCACCGAACCCTCTCATCTGCCTTGCCGCGATTTCGTGTCCCTGATGCTCTGGCAGACCGGGATAGAACACCCGTTCTATCATTCGGTGGGATTTCAGAAAATTCGCGATTTCTGCTGCATTCTTCTCGTGTTCCTTCATTCTGACGGAGAGGGTTTTCAATCCCCGCATGGTGAGAAAGCTGTCAAAAGGAGATAGAACGGCTCCGGTTGCATTCTGATAGAATTTCAGTTGTTCGTAATGATCCACATCATTTGTGACCACCGCGCCACCGAGAGAATCGCTGTGGCCATTGATGTACTTCGTTGTGCTGTGGATGACAACATCAGCTCCCAGATCAAGTGGATTTTGAAAATAGGGGGTTGCGAATGTGTTATCCACAACAATCAGCAATCCCTCATCCCTGGCCTGGGTTGATACCTCTTTTATGTCAACAATCCTCAGGAGGGGATTGGAAGGGGTTTCAAAATATACCATCCTTGTTCTCTCAGGAATATCCTTTAATGGTTCAGTGCCGGTCAGATCACGCATTTCGTATGTTATGCCGGTTTCAGAGAGAACCCTTCTGAGGAGCCTTTCCGTTCCTCCGTAAAGATCATCGGAGGCAATGATGTGATCCCCACTCTTGAGAAGAGCGAGGAAAGTTGTTGTTTCCGCTGCAAGACCGGATGAGAAAACCAGTCCATGCCTGGCATTTTCAACGGAGGCAATCTTCTTCTCGAGTGCGAGGCGAGTGGGATTGCCGCTTCTGGTATATTCGAAACCACGGGTTGGTTTTTCAGGGTCATTTCTGGCGAATGTCGTGGAGAGATGAATTGGTACCACAACATCTCCTATTCCGCGGGCAAGATCCGGCTCCTCTCCTGTGTGAATGGAACGTGTTGAGAATTTCATGATGATTCCACCTCGAAACCGTTGTCTCTCATCCACCTATCGTTGAAGATTTTGCTCAGGTACCGCGAGCCGGAATCCGGAAATATTACCACAACGTTCTTCTTTTCCATGCGAGATGCATATTTCAGAGCCGCTACCATGGCAGATCCAGAGGATCCACCGGCAAAGATACCCTCCTCTCTCGCAAGCCTCCTTGTCATCTTAAAGCTCTCGCCATCGGAGACCTGAATGATGTCGTCAATAACCGAAAAATCCACAGCCTTCACAAGGTAATCCTCGCCGATACCCTCAACCTTGTACGTGTGTGGTTCGGGTACCTTTCCATATTTAAAGTAATCGTGGAAAACTGAACCGAGGGGATCAACACCCACGATCTTTACCCCGGGATCTCTTTCCTTAAGAAACCGGCCAATGCCGGATATGGTGCCCCCCGTACCAATGCCGGCAACCACCACATCAACATTCCCACCCATCTGATCCCATATCTCTGGACCGGTGGTGAGGTAATGGGCCTCTATGTTCAGGGGGTTGTTGTACTGGTCTGGATAGTAGAGGCCCCTTTCTTTGGCGATCCTTCTGGCAACGCTGTAATAACTCTCTGGGGAGTCATATGGGACATTGGTGGGTGTTATGACAACCTCAGCACCGAAAGCCTTCATGAGGTTCACCTTCTCATCACTCATCTTATCGGGAATGGTGATCACCGTCCGGAAGTTTTTGACCGCAGCTATCATAGCAAGTGCAGCGCCGGTGTTTCCGGAGGAATTTTCCACAACTCCCTTTCCAATCTTTCCATCTCTTTCCGCTTCTTCAATGATGAACTTTGCCATCCTGTCTTTTATGCTTCCACCGGGGTTGAGGAACTCGAGTTTGGCAAAGAATCTGTTCCTTCCATCGGTTATTTTATTCAGCCTGACCATGGGAGTATTGCCTATGACTTCCAGGATATTATTAAACACCTTCATTTTTTATCACCGGTAGTATAGTTTTAGTTTAAATAACCTTATTGAACTATGCAATTCTTTTCAGGTGGAATCGTTCTGATACAGGAATAATGCACGATATGTATGAATCATTAAGGGGGCTTTTTATGAACATGCTTCACGGTCTTTTCACTGATACATCACTTCCTTTACAGATGGAACCGATAACTGAGACTTGAAACATCCTTCGACTGTCTATGAATCCCCTTGGCCTTCAGGAAAACGTCTGATTTAATCCTCTCTTTTCCGATGCGTTTGGACTTTGTTGAATATACATGCGGTATTTTTCAACAAAATATCCAACAACGAAATTTATTTATACATGGGTGAACATAACTTCATGTGCTGAAAGGAGAGGTGAACCGATCGAGTGAATGTGAGAGGGCCCTCAGCAATGCGCTTACTGGGAAGAGAAGAGTGCTGATAGGATCGCCACACAGAGGCGCTTTTTATATCACCACTGTGAGTGTTTATGGTGGATTCCGGGTGCTGGAATTCACGGTTCACACTGCATCGGAAACCTTTTACGGAATAAGTGTGAACGGGATTGAGGAAATCTTCAGCTTTCAGACGTCAGGCAATGTGAGAGTAACCCTCGCTGAAAGCCCGCGTGGAGATGTGGCTGAGAAGAATCCAAACATAGGGTATACTTCTGAGGTTAGCCCACTGACCGCTCGGGAGTATGGCTGGGGGCCTTATTCTGCGTTTACAGGAGATTTGATTCACGAAATGTTACTTTCGGTGAGGGGGTGAAGAGCCGTTATGGATTCTAAAAATGAAAGCACCGCTGGTGTTAATATCCCGGGGAATCAGAAAAACACTGTATTTGATAGGAAGAGTGGACAGGTATTCTTGAATGGAACATATGAAAATGAGAAATATCTCTGGAATAAGGATGTTCATCCTACAAGCAAGGAGGCAAGGCACTGGGGAGCGTGGTCCTTTTTTGCGGTATGGTTTGGCATGACGATTCAGGTAGAATCGTGGGCCCTTGTTTCCGTTGGATATGCCTTTGGCCTTAACTGGTTCTGGTCTGTGGCGTCGGTCTTCATTGGAAATATCGTGGTTCTGGTTCCCATGCTAATACAGAGCCATGGAGGAACAAGGTATGGCATTGCTGAAACACAGCTGACGAGGAGTAGGTGGGGAATCTACGGTAACTGGATTCCCTCAATAATAAGGGGGAGCATCGGAGCCGGATGGTGGGGCATTGACACCTGGATCATAGCAGAGGTGGTTGGTGCAATGTACATTGTTTCCACGGGCCATGTGGGTTCTCTATTGACATCAGTGGAGAACGGGTCTGCAAACCCTTTCACCATTGCGACAGTTTTTCCTGACCTCTTCTGGGGCATCTTTGTTGCAACCATAATCATAAGACTCGTAATTCTGTATTTTGCTCCGCCCACGGGCGGGCAGAAGGTTCTCAAATACTTTTCATGGATAGTGCCATTTGTTGGTTTTATAGGATTTTTGATTCTGTTCTTCAACATTATGTCGGCTGGTCACTGGAATTTCGCCCCTATAATGGCGATTAAAGCAACCGTTTCCGGCAGTGCGTTTTACTATGCGGTGATAGGTCTTGTTAACGCCAATATTGCTTACTGGGCCACCATGGCCATAAGTATGCCGGATTACACACGATATGCAAAATCGCAGTATTCCCATTTCATGGGCCAACTCACACTGCCATTCCTCATGCTGGGTATAGCAGCCCTTGCTCTGGTTACCACCGGCGCTTCATACGTTATCTATGGAACTCCTGTTTGGGATCCCGTTCTTCTTGCTGCCATTTCCCTGAAGGGTCCGATCATATATGCGGTCCTATTCTTTCTACTGCTTGGCGTGGTGGTCGTGAACATATTCGCAGATACGGTGGGTCCTGCATATGATTTCTCAAACATATATCCAAGAAAACTCACCTGGTTCAGAGGAGTTCTGATCGTTGTGGCCATTGCCGTGATTATTCAGTCGTGGAGTTACTATTTCAGCGCTCAAAGCTATGTTGAAAACTGGCTTCTTACCTATGGAGCGCTCCTTGGTGGTGTTGAAGGTATAATCATTTTCGACTATGCAGTAATTCGGCGCTTCAAGCTTGAGCTGTACGACATATTTTCATCGAGAGGTGTTTTCAGATACCTTAAGGGCGTTAATCCAGCGGCCGTGATAGCCTTTGTTGTGACAATGTTTCTTGTGTATCCGCCCTCACTGTTGTTCCCGGTCACGATGAACCAACTCTATCCTTTCCAGAGCTGGGTGTTCCAGAATGCCTGGGTCTCTTCAATATTTATTTCCGGGATAATATACACGATCCTTATGGTACTCTGGATAATTCCGAGATATCAACCACAACTTAGGGGAAGTCTCAGAAGGGGTTACGCATCAAAGGAAACAGAGGATCTTTTCAAATGAGGTATGCGTCCTGGCAGGGTGAGAAGGGTTAACCCTCTGAAAAACTATAACTAACCTTCCTTTTTGAAGCGCCTTCGAAAACCACAGCATTCTGTGGCTCCGTTCTGGCCACAACGGTACCGTTTTTAATAACGAAAAGTCTGCTGGGAGACCTTCTTAACACCTCTCTCTCACTATAAGCATCGAACAGAATCAGGTCTGCCCTCTTCCCCGGTTCGATGCCATAGCTCTGAGACACACCAAATACCTTTGCGGAATTGTATGTGATCAGATCGAGAGCGCGGGAGAGATCCTCTTCGCCGGTCATGTGATCTGCCAGGATCGCCGCATTCAATGACTGCACAATATCGCCAAATCCCAGTGGATACCATGGATCCATTATGCAGTCTTCACCGAGAGCCACATTTACACCCGCAAGCAACAGATCTCGAATTCTGGTCACTCCTCTCCTTTTGGGGTATGTATCAAACCTGCCCTGAAGGTTTAGATTTATCACCGGATTTGAAATTATGGAAACACCCGCTCTTCTTAGAATTCTCAACAACTTTGATGCATACGCATTGTTGTAGGAGTGCAGGGCGGTTGCATGTCCAGCTGCGACCTTCCCCTGATATGATCTCCTGATGGCCTCAGCAGCGACGACCTCCAGAAATCTGGAGTGCTCATCGTCGGTTTCATCAATATGGCCATCGACCCTCTTTCCATATTTTTCTGCCAGATCAAAAGCCACCCTGACAGACTTGACACCATCTTCACGTGTCAACTCGTTATGTGGGATCAGCCCCACATTATCGGCACCAAGTTCCATAGATTTCTCTAGGAGTTCGAGATTTTCATCATCGGTCAGTATCCCATCCTGTGGAAATGCTGTTATCTGAAGGTCCACCATGCTTTCTTTCTCTTTTTTTAATTTTAAAGCCTCTCTCAGGGCGATTAACCTTGGTTCTGTGATATCTATGTTTGTCCTTACTCTCGTTATGCCTAAAGATACAAGCCAGTCAATCACCGTTGTAGCACGCTTTCTGAAATCAGATGCGGTCAGTTCAGAGGTTTTATAGTCCTTCCATATCTGTATCCCCTCGTAAAGGGTGCCGCTGCTGTTGTAACGTGGTCTTCCAAGGGTTAGCGCAGAATCAAGATGGATGTGCAGGTCAGAGAAACTCGGAAGAAGAACCCGTCCCTCTCCCTCTATAACCATGTCGGCGTCGTTGCTCAGATGTTCTGAGATTTCAGTTATAAAACCCTCTTCAATATAGAGGTGAGTAATTTTCTTGAGAGAACCAATCCTAACATCTTTTATTAAAATGGACTTTTCTGTCGTACAGAAGCACCTTCTTTGTTAGTAAACACATTCTTCCACCCAATAATAAATTTTCTGGAGGTGTTGGCATCATGTTCCGGAATTCTCTTGAGAGATTATCTGATATTATCCGGTATCCCTAAGCATTCAGTCTTCTTTTGTTTGTGTGGCAGGAATCTAACAAACCATCATTAGCCTTAAGTGCTACATCTGAAGAAAATTAGAGGAATTAACGATCCATCGTAGTGAGATATCGCAGAAATTATATCGTGGTTCGACCAAAAGATGCAGTGAAAGAGAGATGCATCCACTCAACTAATCGAAACTGTAGAACAGGGAAATATCCTCGAATATTGTTGTGGTGCTGAGAAATGTGCTACTCCTCTCTATGGATTCTATACATGAAAATTTGCTGATGATGCTATTAAGCTCCTCAATTGTTTTAGCCTTGGACATCACTATGAAGTCGTAATCCCCAATAACGAAGTAAACGGCACACACACCCTTTATGGATGATAACTCCTTTCCAATCCTTTCAGCGTAATCAGGGCCATACTTACCCCTCACAAGAGAGATGGCGGTAAGCTGATCGTCCACCTTCTTGTAGTCAATCAGAGGAACAAACCCCTTAACTATTCCCTCATCTGTCATCTTCTTCAATCTCTTCTGTATGGCCGACTTCGAGAGGTTGAGTTCCTTCCCTATCTTGGTAAGCGAGTTGGTGCGCATCTCGTTCATTTTCCGTAAGATTTTTCTGTCCGTATTGTCAAGGTTGCTGCTCTTAACCACACTGTGTAATTCGTTGACAAGAGATAAAAGTAACTCTTAACTCCTTAGATATTTGATCCCCATGCCTATCTTCGTGAGATTGACTGATACACTCTGCAGATCAGTGTATGAAACAGCAATTCACGTGATGTTATCAAGATCTATCACCACGCAAAACTGCCATCTCCGATGAGTTAAACATCATTCACAAGAAAAAGTATCATATTAAAGCCACTTTCAATTAACATTTGTTGAAAGAAAAAGGTATATTATTCAACAAAATATCCGATAGCGAAATATATTTATACATCGTTGAGCATTACATGCTGTGTTGGAAAAAAAGGTGAACCAATCGAATGAAAATGGAGACGCCTTAAAGAACACATTTGTAACATGGAAAAAACAAAAGGGATGGTCACCACTCACCATTGTTTCTGCGGAGGGAGCCTATTTCACTGATTCTTCGGGAAAAAGATACCTCGATTTCTCCTCTCAGCTCATGTGCTCCAATCTCGGCCATGGAGACAGGAAGATAATAGAAGCAATTGAAAAACAGGCCGAAAAGCTGCCCTACATAGCACCATCATTCAACACAGATGTGAGAAACGATGTTGCAAGAAAGCTCAGGGAAATCCTTCCCGAGAACCTCACAAAATATTTCTTCGGAACAGCAGGAACGGAGGCAAACGAGGCGGCCGTAAAGATCGCAAGGATGTTTAAGGCCAAAGATCACAAAACCAAGATATTCTCGTTCTACAACTCATATCACGGCGCAACTCTCTCGAGTATACATCTTACTGGTGATTTCAGAAGAATACAGGTTGATTCTTTCCACGAGGCTGCAGGGTTTTTGCATCTCGCACCCCCCTTCTGTTACAGATGTCCCTTTGGCCTAAAGTATCCAGACTGTTCAATGGCGTGTGTTAAGAATGTAGAGTATGCTATAAAGAATGAGGGTAACGTTGCTGCACTATTCCTGGAGCCCGTTACAGGCACGAACGGCATTGTTGTTCCGCCAAAGGAGTTCCTTCCTGCAATTCGGGAAATAACAGAAAAATATGGTGTCCTGCTTGTGGCGGATGAGGTTATGACCGGCTTTGGAAGAACGGGGGAATGGTTTGCCGTTGATCACTGGGGCGTAAAGCCCGACATTCTCACAGCTGCTAAGGGAATAACCGGCGCGTATGCTCCCCTCTCAATAACAGCCGTTAACTCTGAAATAGCGGAATACTTTGAGGATAACTATTTTGCCCATGGCCATACGTACAGCTCACATCCACTCATGCTGGCCGCAGCATCTGCTGCCATAGATGAGTACAGGGAAAAGAAGATCCTGGAACATGTGAGAGAGCTGGCTCCATATTTCATGAAGTGGCTTGAGGATCTTAAGGAGAGGCACATTTCCGTGGGAGATGTGCGGGGTATAGGGCTCTTTGGTGCAGTGGAGCTTGTGAAGAACAGGGAAACGAGAGAGCCCTTCAACACATATCAGGAGAAGATATCTGGAAAACAGCTTGTTGTTAACAGGGTGGCACAGAGAGCTATGCTGAATGGTGTTTTCATTAACACCTGGATATCTCACTTTATTATCGCTCCACCACTGATCATCAGGAAGGAGGAACTCGACGAGGGCTTCAGAGTCCTCGACGAAGCGCTGAAAATAGCGGACAAAGAGGTGTTATAATGAGCGAAGATTTGGAAACATATGGAGATGTAAAGAATCTGGTTGGCAATGAAGTTGTGAAATCTGAAACGGAGGAATACTTTGATGTGTTCAATCCCGCATATGGGAAGGTGATCGCAAAAGCACCCGAATCCACCGTTGATGAGGTCAGGCATGCGATCGACAGTGCACAGGAAGCATTCTACCGGTGGAGTCAGGAGCCTGTGACCGAGAGAATAAAGTATCTGTGCCGTCTGGAACATCTCATGACCGAGAAACGTGAGGAACTGGCCAGAATGATAACGACGGAACACGGCAAAACATTCTCTGAGGCAATCGCTGAGGTTGACAGGGCCATTGAGAACGTTGAGTCCGGATGTGCTTCTGCCTATCACGGCATGGGAAAGAATAACATAAACGTGGCACACAATGTTGATGAAACCCTGTACAGAGTTCCGCTTGGTGTTTTTGCGGTTATAGCGCCATTCAATTTTCCCCTTATGGTACCTTTCTGGTTTATCCCCTATGCCATTGGCCTCGGCAACACCATGGTTGTGAAGCCATCGGAAAAGGTTCCCCTGTCAATGCAGATGACCTATGAACTTTTCATGAAGGCTGGTTTTCCGCCTGGTGTTGTAAACGTAATCAATGGAGGTAAGAGGGTCGTGAATGAGATCCTTTCAAATGATGCCATCCGGGGGATAAGCTTTGTTGGGTCAACTCCTGTTGGTACATACATATACAACACAGGAACGCAGAACAAGAAGAGGGTGCAGGCTGGCCTCTCCGCGAAGAATTACGAGCTTGTGATGCCTGATGCGGACATTGAATATGCAACCAGGGGCATGATCAGCTCATTCTTCGGTAACGCCGGACAGCGCTGTCTTGCTGGTTCTGTTGTGGTCACTCTGCCTGAGAACCACGATAAGGTCGTGCGTGCATTTTCGGAGAAGGCAAAGAAGATCAGGATGGGATTCGGGCTGGAGAAGGAGACTGATATGGGCCCCGTGATAAGGGAGGAGAGCAGGAAGAGAATAAAGTCGTATGTGGCAAAAGGCCTTGAAGAGGGTGCATCCCCCGTGCTGAACAGGAGCGATGAGATCCCGTCAAAATTCCCCAATGGGTTCTTCGTTGGTCCGACGATCCTTGACAACGCAACTTCTGATATGAGCATTGTGAAGGATGAGATTTTCGGTCCGGTCGCATCGGTCATTGAAGCCAAAAATCTGGATGATGCAATTGAGATTATTAACAAAAGCAGATATGGAAACGCCTCCACAATATTCACATCTTCGGGGGCGAGTGCAAGGCGCTATGTAAACGAAGTTGAAGCTGGTAATATAGGAGTGAATATAGGTGTGGCCGCACCAATATCTTACTACCCATTCGCCGGTTTTAAGGATTCATTCCTTGGAGACCTGCATGCGCAGGGAGGGGATGATCACATATATTTCTTTACTGAGAGAAAGGTCGTAATATCGCGCTGGAAAATAACAGGAGGTGCATAATAGATGAGTTTGGAGATAGATTTTGAAGGAGTGAAGTTTGACAATCCCTTCTGGGTCGGTTCCGGGCCAACCACCGGAACGCCTGAAAAGATGCTTCAGGCCATTAAGGCTGGCTGGGGCAGCGTTGTGATCAAAACGGTGGGAGATTCCCTCGTGAGAAAGGGGCTCAGACCGATGTACAACGCAAGAAGGGATGATGGTAAGCTGATAGCTTTTGAAAACGTGGAGCTGATCACCGAGGATAGTCTTGAGACCTGGGATAAGTACATAAAGATTATGAAGAGCGAAACGAAGGTACCCATAGTTTTCAGCATCATGGGGGCCGCCCAGGTCGAGGAGTGGTCAAAGCTCGCAAGATGGTCAGAGGAGAGGGGAGCAAAACTTATTGAGCTGAACTTCGGTTGCCCCCATGGAGAACCGGAAAGACAATCCGGTGCATTCATATCTCAACACGCAGATCTGGTCTTCGAATATACCAAGGAAGTTGTTGAGACTGTTGGGGCACCGGTTATTGTTAAGCTGACTCCTAATGTGACGGATATAGTGGAAATAGCGAAGAGCGTTGAGCGTGCCGGTGCCACCGCCGTAACGGCAATAAACACCGTTGCGAGTTTGATAGGCATAGACATAGAGAGGGAAATGCTCCTTCCCCCGATAAAGGGCTACACAACCTACGGTGGTTTATCGGGCCCAGCGGTTCTTCCCATAGGTCTCAGAGCTGTTTCACTTATCCACAGCAACACATCACTCACGATAAGTGGTGTTGGTGGTATCTCCACATGGGGAAACGCCGTGGAATACATAATGCTCGGCGCAACATCCGTGCAGGTTGTAACCCACACACTGCTCCATGGTTTCGATTTCATCAGGGATTGGAAGAAAGGTATGGAGGATTACCTCAAGCGGCATGGATATGATAGCCTTGAGGATATCAGAGGCCGCCTTGCCCCCAAGATAAAGAGTTACTCGTATCTTGAGAAGCTGATGGATGAGAGAAGTCCAATAGATGAGGAGATCAAAAAGATAAGAAGTGAGTAATAAGAGGTGTTTTGGATGGTAAAAATAGCAATGGTACAGATGGGTTCGGTTGAGGATAAGGAAGAGAACATGCAGAAAGCTCTTGGCTATTCGGACAGGGCTGTTGCCGAGGGCGCGGATCTCATCGTCTATGATGAGCTCTTCACCACTCCATATTTCCCCGCTGTTGAGGATATAAAGTACTTCGAATACGCTGAGCGCCTGAACGGAAAAACGATCAGGACATTGCAGGATTATGCCCGCAAGAACAGTGTGGTACTCCTTCCCACAATCATGGAGGAGGATGAAACGATCAGGGGAACATACTATGACACTGCTGTGTTTATAGATAACAAGGGAAACATCATGGGCAAATACAGGAAAATCCACCTTCCTCAGTTGAACGGCTACTATGAGAAGTTCTACTTCCGACCCGGTTCAGGATACCCGGTTTTCGATCTCGGAGATTACAAGATCGGTACCGTTATATGTTATGACAGGCACTTCCAGGAGGGACCAAGGATCCTGGCCCTGAAGGGTGCAGACATCGTCTTTGCTCCCACGACGACAAACTTTTATCCCGAAACGTGGGAGCTTGAACTCAGGGCACACGCTGCCTTCAACACCATTTTTGTTGTAGGGGTGAACAGAACTGAAGAGACTTTCAACGGCCAGACGATAAAGTATCTGGGCAAGAGCCTCATAGCTGGACCGAGCGGAGAGATAGTTGGGGAAATGTCAAACAAAGAGGGCGTTTCCGTTATTGATGTTAACATAGAGAAAATAAAAAAGAGGAGGCAGAAGGCGCCATTCCTCGCTGACAGAAAGACGATCGCCTACAGGGAGATTGTCGATAGAGATGTAGGATCGGTATTCAATGATGGAGGTAACATGAATGGATAATGACTGGGAAGAAAAGGTTGAGTTGATAGACGGACAGGTGTTTTACGAGAAGAAGCATCCGAAACAGAGCTATCTCTGGAACCCGGATATTCACCCTTCTCCGAAGAACTTGAGGACCTGGAGAGCCCCTACCTATGCGTATATATGGGTCTCCATGGCGGTTATTGTACCAACGTGGACGCTGTCCACCGTTGGGATGGCCATGGGTCTAAACTGGATCCAGGTTCTGGTGTATATGTTTTTGGGCAATGTGATAATTCTCATCCCTACCATAATACAGTCCCACGGTGGGGCGAGATATGGTTTGCCTGAGCCACAGTTAACAAGGACGAGATGGGGTATCTACGCCGCGCAGGTGCCATCATGGATACGAGCGATAATCTCCATGGGCTGGTGGGGAGTGGAATCCTTTATTATTGCTGAGGCCGGTACATACATCTACTTCATAGCCAGTGGCGTTCACATCAGTTCCGCTCTCCTCGGTAAGATTGGTCCTGGAGTGCTTCCACTGTACTTTCCAGGATTGTTCTGGGGGGTATTCATCGCCGTTATCGTTGCACAGATAGCAATATTCTACATATCTCCACCCACCAAGGGGCAGACTCCTCTGAGGATTCTGGCAAAGGTGGCGACACCCATAATGATCGCATCGTTCTTCGGCATGTTCTACCTTTTTGCGAGTGCCGGTAATTTTAATTTCACACCCATAACCACCTTCAACACCTCGGGCGGTTCTGCACTTGCGCAGATAGCTTTCTTGAATGCAAACGTTGCATACTGGGCCACCATGGCGGTAAGTATGCCAGATTACACCCGTTTCGCAAAATCTCAGTACTCACAGACGGTAGGGCAGATACCCATGCCGTTTTTGATGGTAACCATAGGTGCGCTTGGTCTCATTTCCGCAGGAGTCGCAATAAACCTCGGGTGGTTCCATGTCACGTCAACACTCGGGTTCTTCAGCTATGATCCTCTTGAGCTCCTTGCCATTCACTTTCCCGCGTACTTCTCAATACCCATTCTTTTCGGGGTTATTGTGGCAACATTCTCTGTAAACGTGTTCGCGAATTCCATAGCTCCTGGCTATGATATTTCCAACACATATCCCAAGAGGCTGACATGGTTCAGAGGCATCCTTATCGGTATTGCGATAAGTATAATTGTTGGTGCGTACACAGCGTACAGCAGCAGTGTGCACGATTATGTTTTTAACTGGCTACTTACATACGGAGCTCTCCTGGGAGTGGTTGAGGGTACCATAGTCTTCGACTACCTCATACTGAGGCGGCTGAAGTTCAACATAAGGCATCTTTACAAGAAACGTGGTTTCTATTACTTCTGGAAGGGCATCAATCCGGCTGCCGTTATTGCTGGGATTGTGGCCATAATAATAACATATGCATACCCATGGGGCCTGTCGCATGCCTATGCGTTTGAGGTGCTTTTCAATAACTCCTGGATCACGGCCTTCCTAATATCTGGAGTACTTGACGTGATACTAAACGTTGTGTGGATACTTCCCAGGTACAATAAATTTGGAAGCTTACGCACCGGATACATTGATGACGAGACAAGAACACTGTTTGAGACGAAGAAACCCATATTCATAAAAGAGGAGGATTAAACAGGAGACGGGATCGGAGGTCTGATGAATGTATAAACGTTCGGGAAAACCAGTTTTTCCCCCTCACCTAAAAAATTTTTTTAAAATAGGGGTGCGAAGCTCTGCTACCTGCACCCTGATGATTTTATCCAGAGGTTTTAACATCACGCTTACGAACCAAAATTTTTATGGATCAAAGTGGAGGATGGTATAAATGGAGGATGTTGTAATTAAAAATGGAAGACTGGTCCTTCCATCGGGAATCGTTGAGAAGGATCTCTACATCAGAGACGGAAAGGTGTCGTGTATAGGCGACTGCGGTGCTGCGGATAGAACCATTGACGCTTCGGGTAAGCTTGTGTTGCCCGGTCTGATCGACAGCCACACTCACATGGAGTTTCCCTTTATGTCCGAAATAACTGCCGATGACTTCTATCACGGAACAAGAGCTGCACTTGGAGGTGGCGTCACTACAATCGTCGATTTTGTGACGCCCGGAAGGGACGAGGATCCCATGGAGGCATACAGGAAATGGAGGAAGAAGGCGGATCCGAAGGTTGTTTCGGATTATGCCCTTCACTCTATCCTGAGAAATGGTAAGAGGAGCACTCTTGATCGGATCAAGGAACTGATCGATGAGGGTGTGATCTCATTCAAACTTTTCATGGCCTACAAGAATGAATTCCTTCTCGAGGATGAGGTTCTTTACGAGACCATAAAGGAGATCTCCAAGTATGGCGGGATAATAGGAGTTCACGTGGAGAATGGTCTCCTGGTGGACAAAAACGTCGAAGAACTGCTCAGGGAGAACAAAACCTCAGCAGTGTACCACTACTACTCAAGGCAGGAACCCATTGAGATCGAGGCGGCGAATAGACTGGCCACCATCGCATCACTCATCGGTAAGCATGTCAGACTTTACATGGTTCACACATCCACGTTCGAGGCCGTGGATATATTCAGGCAGTACAGGCTAAAGGGGTACACATTCTACAATGAAACGACGCCAAACTACCTCACATACGATTATTCCATTCTGGAGGATAAGTACGGATACAGATACATAATGAGCCCACCCTTCAGGACAAAGGAGGAGGTTGCAGGACTCTGGAAGCGTCTCTCACTGGGAGAAATTTCTCTCGTCGGAAGCGATCACTGCGTCTATTCAGACGATCAGAAGAAGAGGCACAGGGACACCGTTCCGCCCTTCAACGAGGTTCCAAACGGAACGCCTGGAACTGAGACGATACTTCCACTTCTGTTCACTCTCGGTGTTAAGAAGGGTCTGCTGAGTCTTGAACACCTTGTGCGCCTGACAAGCACCAATTCTGCTGGATTCTTTGGATTATCTCGGAGCAAGGGAAATCTCCTTCCGGGCTTTGATGCTGATCTGGTCATCATCGATCCCAAGAAAGAGCTAACAGTTTCAAGTGAGACGCTGCACAGCAACATCAATTACACCATACTGGATGGCATGAAACTCAGCGGTTTCCCCGATATGACGGTTCTGAGAGGAAACATCGTCTATGAGAATGGCGAGATAACCGCGGAGAAAGGTTCAGGCAGGTACCTCAGGGGCAAGATTGAAGATGTGATCTTTGGTAATATTACAGCATAGTTAGGTGCGCCCCTTACCGGCCTTTCATCTATTTTTCAGGTGAAATATAAATAACAACCATCTTTTATAATTCTGAGTGTCGTCAGAAACATTCATTGGCTTTATATTCATTCACGTAGATTTTTTGTCATTTTTAACTACAAAATGAATAAATATAGATGGATGCTAGCCATTACCATGCCAACGGTTACTGAGTTTTCCAGAAGGACCATTGGAGCGACATCTTCCCAGTTTTTTGGCTTTATGCTCGATGCATACGATCTTACCATCGTTCTTGCACAGGCAGCCCTTCTGGCAACGGTCTTTTTCCCTCCATCATCAAAGCTCCTGGCGTCTTTCGGTATAATATTTTCTTATTCGTTAACCATAATAGCTCGTCCTCTCGGATCCGCGATATTCGGAAATATTGGTGACAGGATTGGAAGAAGAAACACGCTCCTGATAACAATCGTAGGCTTCTCCCTTGTGGGAGCTCTGACGGCTGCTCTTCCAACCTATGCCTCCATAGGAGTGGCATCCTTCATTATGTTCTCCATCATCAGATTCGTCGTGGGAATTTTTGCGGGGGGAGAGTATGCTGCAGGCCATCCCTTTGTTATGGAGTGGACACCAGGCAGATTCAGAGGTGTCATAAGTGGCTTCGTTCAGGGGGGTTTCTCCATAGGAGCTGCAATTGCTGCTGCTGTAGTGGGTCTTCTTCTCGCATTATACGGGAAAACAGGATTCGTGCAGTTCGCCTGGAGGTATATGTTTCTCACAGCCCTTATTCCAATGGCAATCGCCATAATGATAAGGCTCGTAATGCCTGAGACACCGGTCTTCCGCAGGGAGCTGGAGAGAGGGAGGATAGAGCATCTCCCAATTGTAAGCCTCTTCAGGAAACCGGTGATCTACGATTTTCTGCAGGTTATGGTTATAATGACCGGGCTTTTCTTCTATGCCTACGTTCTATTTGCCTATGTGCCCGCCATTATGGAGGCCAAGAATTCCACTCTGCCAGGTGGCCTTGCAACCACCATTCTTACGTATGCAACGATATCTGCCTTCTTCGGTGCTCTCTCCTTCGGTGCTCTGTCGCAGAAGGTTGGAAGGAGGCGTTTGGGCATTATATGGGCCATCATGACCCTGTTCGTTGCCATTCCTCTCTACTACGCCCTTTTCTCCGGTTCTGTGAGCGACAACAGAACTCTGGCAATCATATCGGCGGTGATCATCGGGTACATAACGCAGGGGCCCTGGGGTGTTGTGCCCGTCTATCTGTCTGAAAGATTCAGAACATCGCACAGAGCTTCGGGAGTGGGTTTTGGATATTCATCCGGTATATTCATAGGTGGATGGTTCAGTGTGTACATCCCTCTCATGCATAACTATCTTTTCAAGTCTATTGACACTCATTACAATGTCTGGTTTTCAACGGCGGTTCTTCTGATGATGGGTGCTGTGCTGATGGGAGTTGGTTTCTATCTCGGTCCAGAGACTGTCGGTACGGACTTATCAGGAGAGAAATAAAAAACACTGAAGTCTGGAGTTGCTCCATCACACGGTCAAACGGATGGAACACCGTAACTCTTCCCGCCTTATATCATTCTGCCATAAACACCATGCAGGATCGGTGAGAATGCGATAAGTTACATTCGGGTACCAGACATGAGAGTGAAATCAGGATATGGTGGGGAAGGCGTTATTCCGGAGAACCCACAATACCCCTTTTTCTGAGATCTCGTATGTATTCCGAAGAGAAACCTATTTCCTCCAGAATTCTCGAGCTGTCCTCACCCAGTCTGGGGGGTGCCCTTGAAATTTTACCCGGTGTTCTGGACATTTTGAAGGGCGAACCGGGCATAGGAATGCTACCATATGGTGTGTTAATTCTGTACAGCATCTTTCTCTCAGTGATCTGGGGATCGTTCACCACATCCTCGACCTTGCGCACTGATGCAGCGGGGATCCCCCAGCTCTCAAAGAGCTTCGTAAGCTCATCCGTTCTTCTATTCCTTAATGTGGCTTCAATATTCTTGATGAGCTCAGATCTGTTCTTAACTCTGTGGCTGTTATCTATGAACAGCGGATTCTCTGCAAGATCTTCTCTCCCGATAGCACTGCAGAAGGACATCCACAATTTTTCCGTTCCGATTGCCACAACGATATGGCCATCCTGTGTCCCGAATATCTGATACGGAGCTATGCTTGGATGCCACGTTCCTGTCCTCTCCGGGTTTTCGCCGGTGGCAAAGAAATGGAATAGCTGGTGGGTCAGAGTGAGAAAGTTTGCATCGAGCATGGAGAGATCTATGTACTGGCCTTCGCCACTCCTGCTCCGCTCGAGCAATGCACTGAGAATAGCCATGCCTGCGAACAGTCCAGAAACGATATCAGCGATGGGAACACCGAATTTCACCGGAGTTCTGCCAGGTTCTCCGTTCAGATAAAGAAGTCCACTGTTAGCCAGAACCGTCAGGTCATATCCCGGTTGATCCTTTCTGGGGCCATTCTGACCGTATCCTGAGATGCTGCAGTAGACGATCTGGGGATTTATCTCTCTGGCGATCTCGTACGTGAGACCCAGCCTCTCCATAGTTCCTGGTCTGAAATTCTCCACGACAACATCAGAGTTCTCAGCGAGTCTTCTCAGTATCTTCCTACCTTCTTCGGTTTTAAGATTTATGGCAAGACTTCTCTTGTTTCTGTTCACACTTAAGAAATATGCCGACAGACCGCCCATGGAGGGCGGAAACCATCTCCTTGTTTGATCACCCGTCAAGGGTTCTATCTTGATGATATCGGCACCGAGATCACCCAGAAGCATGGTGACGAAGGGACCGGCCATTGCCTGGGTGAAATCGATCACCCGCACACCTTCAAGGGAGGATGACATCTCGAGATCAGTGATGGAATCCTTATATTTGTTCCGCTGAACCGTTATTTAATGATCTCCATTCGATTTTCCGCAACGGGGATTAAGTTTTCTGTTGGTCATAATATCATAGCCTCTTCTTTCCCGATTGATTTCATGATTCTGTTATCAAAACTGATCCCGAAAGCGGCACCACCGGATAGCGGAAAGAGGGCTCTTTCCAGGTTTTGGAACGCATCCCTTGGAGAGAATGATCAGGCAAGACAAAACGAGTCAGCCCAGAAGAAGGAATGTGAGATTCCAGGGTTAGCCTGCATTTCTCTGGTGGTGTCCTTCTTCGAGCAACTTTTTATAATAAATTTGCATAGCCTGTAAGGGTGTTTCCGTACGGGAAATGACCTGGGAGCATAGGGTAGGCCGGCATCCTAACGGGCTCCAGTCAGGCTATGATTTGCTAAGGGTCAGCTGATTAAATGATGATTGACTGGAATGATGAGCCAGGAAGTGACCCGTAGATCTGGGTTCAAATCCCAGTGCTCCCATATTTTGTATCCCTAACGTCGCAACGATTTATATGATGAACCAAAATCTGGATCAGGGGTCTACAGAGCAGCGATATTAAATCAATCACTTTCATAGCCTATTATGATCACTTCACGGCCAGTTCTTCTCGCGGCATCTGAGTTAATGTTTCTACGCGCTTTGATCTCTATCAGCTTGAATTCTCCGTAGAGTCCCCTTATGAATTCTGAATCAGAGTTAGATTCCAGGACGTAAACTCCTCTGTTGGAAAGATCCCTGAACACCCTGAAGAGTCTTATCTGCTCTTTTCGGGAGAATGCGCCTGAAGTGTAGCTCGTAAAACTCGAGGTTTTACTCACCGGCATGTATGGAGGATCCAGATAGACGAAATCACCCTCCTTGGCGGATCTCACGGTCTCCTCGAAATCTTTCAGGTATATGGTGCAGCTCTTCAACACCCTGTGAAATGCAAGAATGATCTCTCTCGAAGGCAGAGTGGGATTTCTGTACCTTCCAAAAGGTACGTTGAATTCGTTTCTTGAGTTTACCCTGTAGAGTCCGTTAAAGCTGTGTCTGTTTAGGTAAATCAGGAGAGCAGCCCTTTGCAGTTTATCGGTACTCTCATTGAAAAGATCTCTTGCGCGATAGTAATCCTCACTTGTGTTGTGGAAAGGCAGGCTCTGGAGTGCCTTAATCAAACTATAGGGATCCTCTTTTATTACGCTGTACAATGCGATGAGATCAGCGTTCATATCGGAGATCACAGCCTTAGAGATAAGCTCTGAGGAATAGAGATGGAGAAGAAGTGCACCGGCACCTACAAATGGCTCATAGTAGAGGTTAAATCTTCTGGGCACATGGTTCTCCAGGGCTGAAATTAGCTGACGTTTTCCCCCGGCCCATTTGAGTACCGGTCTGTACTGCGATAATGGATAACCCATATTGAAAGATTGCTTTCATGTACAATACCGTTTCCTCTTGATCCGGTTGCGTGGTATTACAGGATTTCACGTATCAGTTGTGAGGGAGGATCAGGATAAGTTTTCATTATGTAAGTCCACAGATCGCGATAACCGGACATTTAATATAACAGCCTAAACTGTTAATCTGATGAAATTTAGCAAGAATTTAAAGTTTGAAGGTTCCGTGGCAACTCAAATTCTTAGAGATCAGCACAGAAATACGGTGAACCTTTGCGAGGCCTTCATGGAGAACAATATCACCCTGGAAGCACTTCTGGATCATGTTGATTATTCTATCAACGTTCACTTCGTTCTCGAGGATACCATCCTCATTCCCACGTTCGCTCCATATCTGAGTGAATTTCTTGGTTTTGACGATCCAATAAGGGTGGTTTCTGGTGAACATGTATCAATAAAGCGTATGTACGCAACACTCCTAAACCCCGTAACATTCGAGGAGGCCGATGAATTAAACACCGAGCAAGAAAAGCACGAGAAGGCTGCAATGATTGCAAGAACGATGCTGCAGCACGTTTTCAGGGAGGAGAATGGCCTCTTCGAGCTTGTGGAAAGGTATATGCCGGATAAGGTTAAGGGGGAAACTGCCCTTGCCCTCATAGAGAGGAAAAAATCTCTGGAATTGCGGTTCAACAGTGGAGGGCAATAAAGCTCGATCTGAAGATCATCAACCTCTGCAGTGTGGTCAGCATCGTTATCTAAGGAGAAGTATGATCCTTTGTGAGTAAGAGATCACCGCTATGAGTTCCAACCGGACCTTGTCATGAGATAATGCGATCAATTTCGAGTATTGAATTCAGGTTCATGGCGTCTCCATAACCCCTTTCCCTGAGGTTGAGGCGCAACTGTTCTATTCTTCTCTTTCCGTATTTTTTCTCTATCTCATCCCACGCCTCATTTCCACCGTTCCTGATATTTTCTGCAATATCCTTCACGACATTTTCCCTCAGCGCGCCATACGGGAGCTTTCTCGCTCTGTTGAGAAAGGAACTCCTTGCGTCGAGGTGTCTTGGCAGGAAACGCACCATTCCAACACCATTGAAAAATTTGAACTCCCTATCCCTGTAAAGCAAGACGCTGAGATTCAGGAGAGCGTGGGGGAGTACGGATCTGGGAACTTTACCTCTCTCACTGTAATAGAACGATGTTGTGGAAACATCAAGCATCATATTCTTAAGGATGTTTATCAACGCCGGAAAATCCTCATCTCTGATTAAGAAGAACATTTCGTATTCAGCATAATCGTACAGCTTTCTGGCAATTTTACCCGGTACAAGAAGATCAGAAAATTCTACCTCACATATTATGTATTTATCCTTATGCTGGATCAGGATATCGGGGATCAGGCCACGGAAGTTTGGCTCAACAAACGCCTTTATTTCCTTGGATTCGAGATATCCGTAGAACAGATCAATCATCCTATCGTGGTGAATTTCTCCCGGTTTTCTCTTCTCAATCAATCTATAAGGGTGGCCCGCCTTCTTGACTAGATCCGCTTTTCTCGCAGCAACTATTTCATCGGTATAGTGATCGGCAACGTAGGGGGGAAGTACCGTGATCGGACCATAGTGTTTTGAAGATGAGCTCCCATCTCCAGTTGTGGATGTTCTGCACATTATGGTGGCGTGATGTCTCCCCTGCTCTGATAGCACGTACTCAAGGTTTTTCTTCCTACTGCCATGGTAGATCTCTCTTACAACAAGATCTATATCATCCCTTGAAAGATTGAAGCATACATAGTTGCCAGCATTGGACAGTATGGAGCTAACGGTCTTTTTTGAAACCACCGTGAGCGTCTGGTAAATCAAAATTAGCCTGATTCCATATTTTCTTCCTTGGGAGAGAAAAACATCCACTATCTCTGAAGGTATGGAGGCAGCCTCATCTATTATTATGTAAGTTAGCTTTTCTGTCTCCCCGCGCCTGTTGAGGAGGTTCCAGATTTTGGATAAAATAAGGCTCGCTATGACGCCCATCGAGATCTCGCCGGTGAGGCCTATGTTTATCTCCGGAACTATGATGTTATTGATACCGTAAATCGCACCTTCGAGATCTGCACCCTTTCCCCGTGGAGCAGAGATCATCCGCATAACAGGTGGACTTAGCAGAAGAGGATTAAGCTTGTTCAGTGTACTGGATATGAAATCTGACCACTGTCTTTTGTTGGATGCCTGCATTTCCAGGAAGTTAATTATATGTGGAGAAGACCCCGGTGGAAAATATGAGAGAAGTCGTTTGCCATTTGAGAGGATCTCGGCAAATTCCTTCAATGTGATACCCTGCTCATAGTGCATGAGGGACACCAGAACACCACCGAAGATGAAATTCAATCTCGGTCCCCACGTGCCCATAGAAAGCGAGCTTTCAGTTTCGAAGGCACGTCTCAGCCAGTCACCAACGAGGTTCGCTTCTTCGAGGCTTCCCGAATTTTCGAGAACATTTATTCCGCTGTAGATCCCTTCTGAACCTGGATAGTCCACCCCACTCAAAAAAAGGATGGATTTTGAAGAGTTCATTATAGCATACTCGGAAACGCTCCCATGAGGATCGAGAAGGACGATGTTACATTCCATCCGTTCCAGATGCTTGATGATGTTCTTAATGTAGTTCGATTTTCCTGTTCCGGATCTGCCCAGTATAATGGAATGCGAATTCAGATCTATGAGCCATTTTTTCTTCCTATCTGGAGCACTGGAAGTATTTTCAGATATTGACGGTTCGACATCATACACGCTACGGTATATTGCCAACAAACAAAAATATGTTATTTTACCCTCTTGTAACATCTTTATTCTTTTAAGTGTCCATCAGCAATAGTGGAACTACGCTATTGACAGCATCCTACGCTCTGAGAAACGTGGAGATGAGAGAGGTTCCCGAAACCATAGGTATTCCCTTATTGGTTACGTTTATCGCAGTACCGCGTTCAGAGCTCATTTCTAACCCTATAATATTACGACTCACATGGAAAACGGGAGTATATTTATATATCAACTTTAGATATGTTTTATATGGAAAAGAGAAATATAAAACTCTTTTTTTCTGTTTTTTCATCTGTTATTCTTGTCACATCCATCT
>Ga0256829_1000933_pt1 | contig 25744 bp, 31 predicted proteins | sample 131447metaG_FD_185979 | JGI IMG/M metagenome (GOLD analysis project Ga0256829, IMG submission 185979) | Hydrothermal vent microbial communities from Lau Basin, Pacific Ocean - 131-447 | ecosystem: Environmental > Aquatic > Marine > Hydrothermal vents | place: Pacific Ocean: Lau Basin | collected...
ATGCGTTGGTCAACGCCGTTGCGGTATTGATTATCGCCTGCCCCTGCGCCCTTGGACTGGCAACGCCGATGTCGATCATGGTCGGCACGGGCAAAGGGGCGCAGAACGGTATTCTCATCAAGAACGCCGAAGCGCTTGAGACCTTTGAGACCGTGAACACCATCGTTGTGGACAAGACGGGTACGCTAACCGAGGGTCGGCCAAAACTTGTCTCTGTGCTGCCAACAGGCGGTATTTCCAAAGACGAATTCCTGAAAATTGTCGCATCGCTTGAAGTGGCCAGTGAGCATCCGCTGGCAGACGCGATTGTTCGCGGAGCTGAAGACCATGGTGTGACGCTCAGTGACGTAGCCGATTTCACATCGGTTACCGGCAAGGGTGTCGCGGGAACGGTGGATGGTCGTGCGGTTTCGATCGGCAACAAGGCAATGATGGCCAGCCTGTTTGACGTTGACCCATCCTGGATCGAGGAGGCGGAAACCTATCGCCGCCAAGGCCAGACGGTCATGTACGTGAGTATTGATGGGTCGCCTGCCGGTCTTGTCGGCGTCGCAGACCCGATCAAGGAGACGACACCGCAAGCCTTGGAAGCGCTGCATGCAGCGGGCCTTCGCATCATCATGCTGACCGGCGACAGCGAAGCGACGGCGCATGCTATCGGCAGCCAGCTTGGGATTGACGAGATCCATGCGGATGTCTTGCCGGAAGACAAGAACCGTATCGTGCGTGAATTGCAGGAGGCGGGCGCCATTGTGGGCATGGCGGGCGATGGCATCAATGATGCGCCGGCACTTGCCCAGGCCGATGTCGGTATCGCAATGGGGACAGGCACCGATGTCGCGATGGAAAGTGCAGGCATCACCCTGGTCAAGGGCGACTTGCTTGGCCTTGAGAAAGCCTTCTCGCTGAGCCGGGCGACCATGCGCAACATCCGGCAGAACTTGTTCTTCGCCTTTATCTACAATGCGCTCGGCGTGCCTGTGGCTGCAGGTGTCTTGTATCCATGGTTCGGCCTTTTGCTGAGCCCGATGATTGCGGCGGCTGCCATGAGCCTGAGTTCAGTTTCTGTCATTGGCAACGCACTGCGTCTGCGGACCGCAAAGCTGTAGGTCCGACACATGATATGCGCACGGGACATATTCACGCCTGCGCCGCTTCAATCGTCGCTGATTGTGCTTTTGCCGGATTTGACTGACGGCGCTCGCTTGGAACGCGTTGACGCCGTCGATCACTGCGCCACACCTCAAGGTCTTATCGATACCTATGTGGCGCGTGCCTGAGTGAACCCTGACCGGGCAGGCAGATGAAAGGAGAATAGCGGCCCGAACGCGAGAGACTTTCAAAAAAGGAGAAAGATAAATGACAGACGCACATACTGTTCGCATCCCGACCATTCCCACGGTCGGCCACGCTTTGTCAGTGTTTTTGTTGCTGACCTATTTGATCTGTATCGGTTTTGGACTTTTGGTTCCAGGTGAAGCCCGCATGTATGAGGCGTGGGCACCTTTGCTGCCCGGCTTTGAGTGGCTCACAGTGAGCGGTTTTGTGTTCGGAGCCATCGGTGCGTATGCCTATGGCTGGTACATCGCTTTGTTCTTCATGCCGATCTACCGCTTCTTTGAAAAACGCAGCTGATCGTTAGGCATCTCTCTCGGTGCGCACTTCCGTGACCAAGATGATCCGGGATTAGACTGGCCGCTGTTTCTATTGGAATGGCGGCCAGTCTGGCCCGCAATACCAAGACCAGCACGCCACCCAGGATACTAAAAGCGTGCGCGGGCAACATGCGCTGATAAAAACTGCAAGCCTTTAGAAGACGGCGGCAGGCATTTGACGACTAAGTTTTTGCTCTAGAGCCACCTGACAGCAAAACCCGCGGCTGATTGCGGCCGGACGCAACCGTGCATGGCATTGAGTTTTTCAGTCACCAAAGCCTTGAAGGCGTCGGTGTCGCACTTGACACAGATGCCGGTCTGCGCGGCGTTCAGCTTTGCTCCCAACATGACAGAAAGCAGATAGTCGAGATTGGCGAGACGGCCAATTTCTGAATCTTCATAAAACAAGGAATATGACGGACCCGGATCATTTGCATGCCGCGGTCTTTCGACAGCCAGCACAATGCAATTGCCGTTGTCGTCCTTTACTGCGGTTCGGCAGACATCTGAGAGCACCTCAACACACAGATCCAACTGATCCACCAAGAAGGCCTGAAAGCTTTTCTTTGGCTCCTCAAGCGCATCATAGGCGTCATACACACTTCGTCTGACCATACAATATTTTAACACAAAAATTTTGTTGTTTCCAGCATGCGCCACGTTCCTGCCTGTGCATTTCCACCCCTGCAGACGCATGTCCCAGCTGAGCGCAGACCCTTTCCAAACCGATCGTTCCGGGTGTGGGCAGGAAAGGGTCCGACTTGTCGGGGCCTTGCAGAAAGCACGGGAGGACATAATGCAGTTACACGTTCAATTCACTTTGGCAGCCATGACAGACCACGACCTGAAAGGAGTGTTGGCACGACTGTTCAACGCGCTAGCGGCCTGCCCACATGATGGTATGCATAAAACTCAACTTACAGATGCCGTGAAACGCATACGCCTGGAGCTTGGGCGCAGGACGCGGCCGGCGCCGTCCTGACTTAACGGCTTTTGCCATCGCGGGACGCGCCGTCGTGCTCAATCGATATATCCGGTACGCTGCTTGTATCCGACGGTGCTTGCGTGTGCGGATCAGCGGCCTTTCCAAAATCATAAGCGAGGTCGATGTCAGGTTCGGTTATCCGTGGATCAGCGATCTTGCCAAACATATCGCCCCGCCGTTGCACGGGCTTGGGCGGTGGCACTGGTGGCATGTGGTCGCAACCATCTCGGGATCGCATGGCACCGTGTTTCTTCTCCTGTCGCTGCAGCGCCTGTTCTTCGCGGACAAAATTGGCCTCAAGGGCGCGCCGTTCGCGATCCAGCGCTGCGCGCTCAAGATCGTGAAGCGCTTGTTGGTCGGCTTGTTTCTGCGCATCCCGTTCGGCCTGCAACACATGCTCTTGCTCATGCTGCGCGTCGCGGCGTTTGTCTTCATAGGCATGCAGTTTTGCGCGCACAAAGCTCACACCGCTGACCTTAGCCAAGAACCCCGCAAGACCCGTGGGCGTGCGCTGCGCCCGCATTTCTTCTACCAGCCTGTTTTCAGCGCTTTGGCGTTGGTCAAGCGCATCACTGTCTGAGCGTCTCTGCTCGTGCAGTTGCGCGTCGCGACGTGCTTGCTCAGCTTTCAACGCCTCCAGCTTCGCCTGCAGCGCTTTTCTCAGCTCTTGTTGGGCCTGGAGCATGATCTCGCGTTCATCATCAAGCGTTGTCTCTTGGGTGAGATCTTCGATGGCTGCGCTCGCCAGATGCAGAGCTTCTTCCACGCTCGGCAATGACTCTGGTGGAAAATCCTGCTTAAGGAATGCCTGTATGTCTTTGGCGCGCACTTGTTTGTCTTCGATCATGCGCGGTAAGGCAAAAGTGCCCCCATACCCATCCACCAACACATAGGGCCGTCGTCCTGTTGCCAGTATGTAGCCCTGGTCGGCAAGACCGGACACGAACGCGCGAGCGCCATCACTCGTGTGCCACATATCGGTAATGACGGCGCGGCGCTCCTCGGGGCTGAGACCATCTTCTTGCCGTTGTGCGGCGTCCGCCTGGCTGTGTTGCGACCAATTCTTTGTCCTGTCGTAATACCCATCTGGCAGTTTCAGGTCATGATCGGCTGCAAAGCGGCGCGTCTCGTCCATGAGTTTGTATTTGTCATGGGAGATATGGATGGCTTTTTGAGCCGCTGCATCTGTCAGTGCCCAAGCGACATGGCAGTGTTCCCGCACATGTCCTGCCCCATCGGCTTTTGTATGGAACACGACAGCACGCGGCTGACCCGCCACCCCAAAGACACCTTCGACGCGATCAATGAAATCGAAATACAGGCCGCGCTCCCAGCGACCCTGGCGCTCGTCCGGGTTAATGGACAGGCTGTAGATGTAGTTTTTCGAGCGTGTCAATGATGAGGCCTGCACCTCCCACTCAGCAAATGCGCCTGCGAGGTCGTCGGCGATGCAGCCACGTAGATCAGCAATCTCCACGGATTCATTGTCCACTGAATTGGATAAATGCCGCGCAAGATCAGCCCCGTTGCCGCGCTGCGACCCAAAGGGAATCATGACCGGCGTCCCAAGAGCTGCATCAATGCCGTGCGGATCAATCGCAGCTCTGCTTCGACACGCTCTAAGGCCTCAGGCTCGCCCTCGCGAGCTTTGATAGACCGCAGCAGATCCTTGATTTCAGCACACGCAGCGAGAAGCGTGGCGAGATGACGGCGAACGCCACCGCCAAACCCTTTCTTGCGGAATACGGCTTCGCTCAAGAATGCGTTGGTGCTGAGACCTGATGCGCGCACCCGCGCTTCAAACTCGTCGGCCAGCTTGGCGGGCGGCCGGTAGCTAATCGGGGCTGTGCGTTTGGGAGAGGTATCACTCATGTCATGTGCCATAGCCTTTTCACGCAGGGTCATTCCTCGTGGTCGGGCGATGGCCGTGCGATTGTGTTGTTAGGTTTTGAAAGGACCGCCTTTCATCGATGGGAGTTCCAAGAGGGAGAGCGAAATCTCCCCTATTGGTCGATGGTCCAGGAGAGCGACATCGTCCTGGTGCAGGTTCAGGCGGCATACGTCCTGATGCATGGGGTCCCGGGGAGAGGCATGTCGCCTCCGGGCCGTGGATGCAACGAACGGCAGCGTTGCCATCAATATCACCCGGTCGATCCGGTCGTGATGTTGATCCGATGTCCTTATCTGCCTTGCCGATTTAGGACATCAAGAGGGGGTCTGCGGGGAGATTTTTCTCTCCCCCAGCAAGGGGCGCAAAGAACGGTAGTTCCTTTGCACACCTTGTATCCTCTTTATGCTGACTATTCCTTCATTTTACCATGTCGGCGCCAAGCTTTACAAATTTACGCCCCTGAGTGGCAGCGATCCACAACTTCCAGATACCTCGACGAAACGATCCACACGAATTCTGCATCGCGAGGAATGACCTTAGTCCGGCCCACTACGCTCCTTGAAACTGCTCACGCATGTATTGAGGAGGTATGTGGAGTGTACACCCCAGAGAACGAACTCGATCTCGATCTGCGGCCGACCCAGGAGACATATGACGGGTTCCAGATGGCCTATGAGCATTTCAACTGGCAGCTCTTCAGCGGACAACTACCCAACTGCCTGATTACCCTGCAACGCAAAAGCCGCAGCTTCGGCTATTTCTCGCCCAAGCGCTTTGTACGTCAGGACGGCAAGGCCAGTCACGAGATCGCCCTCAACCCGTCCTATTTTGCGACCCGGAGCCTCGAAGAAACGCTGTCAACGTTGGTCCATGAGCAGGTCCATCTCTGGCAGGATTGTTACGCGACACCGGGGCGCTCTGGATATCACAACCGCCAATGGGCGGATAAAATGAAGGCGATCGGGCTTCATCCCTCAAGTACTGGCAGGCCTGGCGGCAAAGAGCTCGGCGACAGGATGAGTCACTACATCATCGAAGACGGCCCTTTTAAACGCGCGGCAGACGACCTAATCAAAAACGGGTTTCAGATCGAGTGGCGTGAGCCAGAGCGGCAGCGAGATGCATTGGTTGAGGTCGGAGGCAATGGCAGTAAGATTGCACCTCGCGGGTCAAGGGGTGGCAAGCGCGTGAGGTATGTGTGTCCCAAGTGCGACGAGTATGGGTATTCGGGGCACAACGCGAACATTGCGTGCGGCGAACATTTGCTCCGCCTTGAGCCTGAATAATGGAACGGCTCCCACCTAAAGGTGGGAGCCGTTGCAGTTTTAGGGTACAGTTTCAGTACTCTTCAGCCAGCATCACCGTCAGCACCCGCTAGGAGCTTTCTGGATCCTCAGGATGCGCGCTGCCCCATGTGCAGCTCGCATCGGCATAGATATCGATCTTCCAGAAGATATCGCCGACACCGGGCCAGGTGACTTTGCCAAAATCATGCTCGCCATAGGGGTCATTGTCCTCGTTGAAGGACGCAAACCGGCCGACTTCACGCCAGATAAGTGACTGATCCCGAGCCTCAAGTCCCGCGATCCCAGCGGTCATGACAAAGGTGCCGGGCACCTTTTCGGACTGGCCTAACCCATTGTCCAAAATGCGAATGCGGAAGCTGTCATTCAGCTTCCGCACACGCCGGGTTTGATCCCCCGCCATTAGAGCGTGTCTCCGTTGGCGGTTGTGTCGGGATCAGTCTTTGGCTTTGGCCGTGACCAGTTGAAGCTGTAATCCTCAGCCCCACCTGCGGTCAGCGCACCCCACAACGGGTATGTGAACGACGGATCGTCCAGCTTGACCGAGACGTAAGGCTTGCCAGTCCGTTCGGATTTGTCGTGCCATGCGGCTCCGATCTCAAAGCCAGTGGCTGTGTTGATCACCCGGAAGTCAGGCGAGCGGTCTTTGGTTTTCTCCTGCGCAGGCTCGAATACCAGGTCGGCTGCAAAGGTGAGGGTTGCGATGGTGCCTTCGAAAGCACCGGTTTCAGTTTTTTGAAAGATTCCGATTTTCATCTTCATCACTCCTTTCGTGTTGTGAGAGCCGCAATCAGCTGCGGCCCTTTCGATGGAGCGCCGTAAAAATCGTTGGTCGGGATGGGTCATTGCCGTCTGTTTCCGCGTTTCACGCGGTCAAACAGGTGAGACGGCATGCAAAGGAAATTTGCTTCGCGATGGAATGAGCCCCTTGGGGCTCACCGGAAATTTCCTTTTGACCCGCCCAGTGCGAATGATTTTAGGTTGATCCAGTTCGAATGGGACCAAAGCCTGTGCGTGGCTGGACCAAAGATTCGAAATAGGGGGTGAAGAAATGGGATTCTCTACGAACAACGACAGGTTCTCGATAAGTGCACTTTCGTTCGCCAGACATGACGGTCACCATCGGGGCCAGAGCGTAAAAACGATGACCTACGTCCGGCGTCGATAGATTCAATTGCTGTCATAGGAGAGCTTGATGGAACCACGATCAGAAACCGTCGACCTGCTGGCCGATGTGCCACGTGGCAATACGAGCCGGTACAAGCAAGATCAAAGGATGCCGGAAGCGCATTGGATGAGTCAGGAGACAATTCTCAACAGTCCGATGTTTGCCTACGACCCAAAGAACCCAAGCGGGAAAATCCTGATCGGCGCGTGTGGATCAAAGCTCATCGGTGTTGCCGATGACCGGCATATCCAGACAGTTGCCGGTACACGTGCGGGCAAGTCTGTGACAGTGATTGCAAACCTGCTGCTCTATGATGGCTCAGTCATTGCCCTGGACATGAAGGCTGAACTTGCCAACAAGACTGCAGCGCGGCGTGCAGCGATGGGGCAGGACGTTTACGTGCTTGACCCGTTCAAGCGCGCACATGGTGATGCTGCGAAGTTTCGCGCGCGGTTCAATCCGCTCGCCTCATTGAACCTTGAGAGTGACACTGTCATTGAGGATGCGCAGCAGATCGTGGATGCGCTAATCGTCTCCACGAGACAAGAGAAAGATCCGCACTGGAATGAGAGCGCAGGTGCAGCAGTCTTGGGTCTCATCCTCTATGCGCGCTTCGGACCCGGCATGCCTGATGACGACAGGCATCTTGGCACGGTGCGCCGCTTTGTCACCCGCGCACTTGAAGCCGTCATCGTGGATGGCAAGCCGCAGGACTTTGCTCTACGGCGGCAAATCATCAAGGGCGTAGGCGCACTACGAAGTGCGGGTCACGCAGATGTGGCTGATACGATTGAGGCGTCGGTGCGCGGTCTCTATGAGAAGTCGCGGGATGAACGCGCGAGTGTCATCTCGACGATGAACCGGCACACAGCGTTTCTGGAGTACCGCAACATCCGCGATGTGCTGAGCGGTAATGACTTCGACCTGCGCGATCTGAAACGCAAACCGAACGGTATGAGCGTCTATCTGTGTCTGCCGGCCACCCGCATGAATAGCTGTTCGCGCTGGTTTCGCATTCTGATCAATCAGCTGATCGTAGCAATGGAGATGGAAGAAACAGTACCCAAAGCCCCGGTACTAGCCGTTCTGGATGAATTTCCAGTCCTGGGCTTCATGCCGCAGATACAGGATGCAGCAGGGCAGATGGCATCCTTCGGCCTTAAGCTTTGGACCCTCTTACAGGATTGGTCGCAGGGACAGGCGCTCTATGGCCAACGATGGGAGAGCTTCGCCGCCAACAGTGGAGTATCGATTTTCCACGGCAATGTGGATGTCACCACGACGCAATACGTTTCAAATCGCCTGGGAAAGACGCCTGTTGTCACGACGAACCAGGGCGAGCCAAGCAGAACAGCGGTGAGCGAGGGTCAGTCAGGTCTAAACCTGTCAACTGCGCTTTATGACCTGATGATGCCCGATGAGATCGCTCGATATTTTGGCAGGGCTGACCCCCTAAAGCGCCAGTTGGTTTTGCTGGCGGGCCTTGATCCACTCATCCTGCAACTTGTTGAATACTGGAATAAGCGCGGCCCCTTCGCTGAGGTGTTCAACGAAAGGGCCAATCTGTCCTGATCTCTATCGTGCAGTGATCCGCCTAGGCCCAAGCAGGCACCAATTCCGGCGTCTTGCCATCAAGCCCGTCAAGAGCCGCAAGAATCTTCGTGGCGCGATTGAGATCTTTTTCGGTGTTGCAGAGCCGGTAGGTCATTTGGTCAGACCGGTCAAACGGCGATGCCACAGTGAAGCTGATGATGCGCTTACCGCCCTCATCAAAAACGAAGGAGCCGAACGGATAATTCGACGGCAGGTTTTTCCGGTCTTCGAGTGAGAAAATTCGGCCTTTGGTCGGACCGGCTTTGCAAAATCCATCACGGACGATGCGCTTGTGTGGACGCGCATCTCGAAGCCGCTCTCGCAAATCCGTTGTGTGGTCCTCATTGTAATGCTTGTAGATAAAGCGGAATTCCCTGACCAGAAAAGTCTCCTCTGGGGGAATGAAGTTGATTACGACCAGACTCTCAATGGTGGCCCCTTCAACTTCATGCTGCGCGATAAACATGCCGCGTAATTGGCTGGCCATCAGGCTCGCATCACCCCCGTCGAGATCGTATCTGTTAATGCGGGACAAACGCATGGCCGTGTCGACCGGCATGGTGTGGGGTGCAATCATCACTTTGAAAAGCACGCCCAGATCTCTCAGCAGAGCCGTGAGAGAGGACATACGCTCTTCACCCATCAGTGAAAAGTTGGAGCGACCGGTCTTTCTATTGTGAGAGATTTGGTGGAACCGCCGGAGCGATTCATAGGGGATGTTTTGTTCTTCCCGTTTTACCGCTCGGGGTGCCACGTTCCACTTCTCATTGAGAATTGGATCATTGTCTCGCAACATATCAAGGAACATGTGGAGGTCGGTCTTGCCACGCTCCCCATAGATCACTTCTCTGGTCACTTCCGCGACGATGCTTTTGACACCGTCTTCCCAGGATTTTTTGTTTCGTACTGGCAAAATCGCCTCCTTTGAAGGAAACGAGCTGGCACCTTCTGCGGGCGCGCCACTCAATCAGTGCAGACATTTTCTGTATGCATTGATAGATTTCACAGGCCATCTATGAATGTTTCATGACAGCACAATGAACCATTTGTATGGATCTATAAATTTGCTGTATCAGTGTATTAATTAGCTGTGTGGTGTCCACCTGCTAGGTTTCATGGTCTGCCGATACTCAAAATCTAGATCGGCACCCTCATCTAGGACGTCAGGATTGGCCATAGCCGCAAATACGGCTTTCCGAATAAACGTCGTCGGACGCATACCTGCTTCCTCAGCCGCCTTCTGGAACGCATCATAAAATGACTTCTTAAGTCTAAGCTGCTGAAATTTAAATGGTTCTTCTTTATCTGCTCTAATCAAGTGTTCGTCTTCTTTGTAGTCTTCGAAATAAATTCCTCCAATTATACTACGTAGCTTTGGCGAATATTTTCCCTGTATAGCAAGTAAAGCCATAGTGTACAAGACTCTATATATATGAGTACCTAAAACTGCCTCTAGCTTTGCTTCAGGGTGGCTGACTTCTGCAGCTTCCAGGAAGGTTTTTTCTAACAGTGCATGCGCGGACTTTTCCACTTCGCCAACACTGAGGATGTACCTGGCATCATCATTTTGACTGAGCAGCTCGAAGGCGTCACAGCAGGTATGGAAAACGCCGCGATCGATCGTAGCGCGTCGTGCAGGCCGTGATCCTGAAAGCTCGTCCTTCTCCTTCCGAGCGTTTTGCGCCTCATCGCTAATTCTGGCGGCGTTAAGGGCACAGGTTTTAGCAGAAGGGTAGGTTGGGTTGTGGCGGGCAATGCTGACAGCATATTCCGCAGATAGTTCTTTCATCGGGTTCGGTCCTCGGTGTTGGCCGTGCGGTCACAAGCAAGAATGCACTGATACCCTACGGAATCAGTGCATAGACTGAGGTGTAACACACCCCGTTCCGAGCGCAATGTGTACAGCCTGCTAGAGGCGCCATTAACCAACAATTACGCATGAGTTTGGCTTTTTTGCCACGCCCTTAACCTTTCGACTTGATGCAGATCTGCTCGAACAAGAAGTCGGCCCAGAACCGGGCTTTAGTCGGCACGCGAGGAAGCTGCCTGATGTAAACTGGCAATCTCATGTCTCCACAGATAGATGGAGGCAACTCAGATGCAGGATCGCGTTCTATCCCCCCTTGAGGGACCACCTTTCACCACTGAAACCAGCGACGAGGCCGGCAAGCCCGTAATTTCAGTTTATCCGTCAGCCGTGGGCCCCTGGACCGCCAAATGGTCCGACCGCATCGGTCTTGCGGCCGCTTTTGGGGCGATAATCGCGGCGATGGCCACATCATTTAGCGCACCTTCGTTTGGAGCTGAGCAGGCCGCAACAATCGCAGGCGCTGGACCCGCCGGTTGGTTCTTTTCACGTTATGCGTTTCGGCAGATATTCATATCTCGAGCGTCTGTAGTGTTCACTCCAGACACGATTGTACTTCGCCGACCTTTTGGCAGGGCGAAGGTGTGTAACCGCAACGTGACCCACAGCTTTGCGCGTATTCAACACGATAAGAGCGAAGCAGAAGCTTGCCGAATTCGCTGGCTCGAGACGACCTTCGGTAAAAAGTGGTTGAACCTTCCCTACAAACCGTATTGCGGTCGCTCACAGCATATTGCGCTGATCTATCTAAACCAGCGTCATGACATCATCACGGTGTGTGGTGACCGTCAGCCAGAGCAAATCCATGCTCGGCTGATGGCTGCAAGCGACATCATGGATGGTTATGCAAATCGCGGTGTTGGGCAGGTGATGAGCCCATCAGATGATTGGACGCCGCCTTCGCAGACCATCGTTGAAAGCTTTTAGGGAGCCCCGTGATGAACGACAAAAAAGGACAATGGCCATTTGAGGATGTCGCAGACCTCAGCCCGGCATTTGACCGTGTTTCCGTCCCGGCCACCGATCCCTCGCTGTCTGGAGCAAATGTGAGCGATACAGCGGCTGCGGAAATCGACAACCGCAATTCTCAAGACCACGCCCTTGAGGCTCACGACCAACGCTGGCGGGTGGAGCGGAACAAGCTGGCTCACGGCCCAGCGTTGGACCTCGAGCCCCCCGGCATCTACAGCGATCCGCGCAGCTTACAGGATGAATATGCTGCCCGCCGTGGGCAATGGGAGGCTGAAGCGCAATCTATCCGTGACGGCTTTGAAGAAGCCCACGAAGTGATACGGGACGAGGGTGTGACGCTGAGTGACGCGTTTGTTGATGCTCATGACGACGATAGAGCGCCCGCAATTGATTTCGATGATGGCTTTGACGAAGGCCACGACAATGATGGTGGTCGCAGCATGTAGCTCATCAACTGACTTACCGAACAAAAAGCTGACCCCACGCGGGGTCAGCTTTTTTTATTCATGGTTGCGCTTTCCTGGCCTCTGCGAGGAATCGCCCTTCCGCATACACGCAGACTGCCCGTGAGAAGCACCGGCACTTGCGCCTGTGCATATTGAAGGGTGTTGGTCATGAAGCACATGTTTCCCAACTACACCAAGCAGCAACTGGCACAGATATTTTTGTTGCTGTTCCTGCTGTCATTCGCCTCAGGCTATTTCACGTTTAACGGCTTGAGCGTTATCGCTGTGAGTTTCGCGGAGTACGGCGATGCGACTGTATTCGCCATCGCGAGCTCTGTTGGAATTTTTCTGTTCTGGAGCGTGGTCTGGGCTGTCGTGCCCCGGCTTCACACCCTATGGACACGCATCTGCGCCTACATCTGTGTGTTTTGCTACCTGGTCCTCATCTTCTTCCTGAGCTCCAGCTTCAATGTCGCAGGCCTGTCCGGTGGCGATGGGCTGGAGCTGCATCTTGAGCTTCATGTGGCGAAGATCGAGATGCAGGTCGATGAAGCCAATGCCAAGTCCTTGGAGATCCGGGGTGTTGCAACCGACCTGCGCGGCCAGTCCTCCGGCTACGAAGACAAAGCTGAAAGCGAGTTGCTCTACGGGGCCTACACAGGCTCTCCGGGGAAGGGGTCCGTCTATTTTGCACTGCTTGGTGTCAAGACACGTGTTGATGGGCTTCTCTCCGAGGTGATGGCGTTTGAGTCAGATGCCGCGGCTCACTCTGCCAACGCGCGGGCGCTTCTGGAAACCATTCGCAGCATCCTTGTGTCTGATGCCCCCTACCGGGAGCGGATGGCGGCCATTGCCCGGTCCTCTGATGATCTGCGGCGGACCATTGCGGCTATGGATGCTTCAGTGCTGGCGCAATCGGTCGATCGGGCCCTCTCGACGCTGCCCCGCGAGATCGACCTTTACACGAACTACTCGGCCAACCTGCGGGTGGCGGCAAAGCAGAAAGCAGCCCTGGACAAAGTGCGACTGGACGTAGCCGAAACCGTCAAGGTGCTCGGTGCCTTTGTCGATGAGGTCGCAGCCGAACCCTCGGTCACTCTGGCGGCTTTCGAGCGGATCACTCCGACCCAGTCTGTCTTCCGCTATTGGACGAACTTCATCCCTCACTTTGCCGGCGGGATTGCCTTGGACCTTATGCCCTTGGCCGTCCTGGTCTTCGCTTCGATTGCCACGGGCTCAATGACGCGCGGTGAGCGCGTCCGCGGTGAAATTGAAGGTCTTTCGGTGGCTGATCTGATGCGGGCTATCGCAGCTTTGGCTGCCCTGCGAGGAACGGCCCCGCCGCCGCACCTTAAACCAGGCATGGAGTTTGATGTCTTCGGGCCTGCCAGTGACGACGATGATGATCCTGGCAGCGAGAAATAGTAGGAGCCGCACGTGTATGCGTTGCAAATGATCAAGGACTACTCACCCCAGATGGCTGTGCTTGGCGTCGTGAGCTGGATCCTGTTTTTGGTCGCGCTTCGGCTGCTTGGTGCGGTCTTCGTGGATGGCGGATTGCTTCCGTCATCCACGCCCACCGCTCCGCCCCTGGGCGATGCCTCCGAAGAGCGGACTGTTCCCGCGCCAGATGACTGCATCATTGTTGCCGGAATGAAGGTGTGCGGCTCTAAAGAAAGCGAGGGGCCGCTGTGGAAGTAAACTACACTCGCCGAGTGATGGCCCACCTGTTTGCATTCGCGCTCTTGTTGGCAGTGGTTGCACCGTCCTTTGCTGATCCATCCGTACACGATCCAATTTGTAGCGCTGGTGTTCATCTCAACTGGGCAGGCACGACCAACGAGGGCGATCCTACGCCAGAAGCTGTTGCTCTTATTGAACGCATGACCGAGATGGTCGGCATTTACCCGAAGTTTGAAGTTCGGGCTGCAGACTTTCGCGGGGGCGGGACGGCCTTTGCCACAATCCGGAATGGGCGGCGTTACATTGTTTATGACCGCGCCAAATTTGACTGGGGCAATGGTGAAGCGAGCTATGCCCATCTGGGCATCATGGCACATGAGGTCGGTCACCACCTTGCGTCTCACATCGTGACACGTGAGGCATCATCTCATGCACGGGAACTTGAGGCGGACCAGTTCGCCGGTTTTGCCATGGCGCGATTGGGCGCCGGCATCGTCGAAGCTCAGCACATGTTTCGAAAAGACTGGCCGGCGTCTCGGTCCCATCCAGCTAGCCCAGACCGGCGCGCGGCGGTGCGGGAAGGCTGGCTGGCTGGCAAGAACGAAGTGCTACGCCATCAACGCACCTGCCGTCCGCACTTGATCAGCGATGAGCTCAGACTCGAAGGCCGTATCTGCCGGGTGGTGAATACGTGTGACAACGCGCAGCACATCGTGCGTTTGGCTTGCCGAGGCTCACAGGGGACCTGGGAGTATGGCAACCCTGACGGCCCTGAATAGGCGACAGGTAATGTGAGCCTCACTTTTGTCCTTCGCGCCATTCGTCAAACAGGTTCGTACAGATTGGCGTAAGGCGCTCGCGGGCACCACGTGCTGATAGTTCGATGCGTTCCAGTTCCGCCAGCGTATCAATCAACAGATCGATTGTTAGCACCGCGTCATCGTGCTTGCTCATAGCGCCAACCCTTCTCTTTGAAGGCTTCGGCGCAGGGTAACCGGCGCCACACCTTTGCGACTGGCAACGTCCCGCAAGGATTTATCGTGTTCAGTCATAAGACGATGGGCATGAAATACGGACCACCGCCTCAGCGCACGTCTCCGTCCACAGTGAACACCGCGCCGCTTTGCAGCAGCCATCTTCTCTTTAGTTCGACGTGAAACTACCGCTCGTTCGTATTCAGCTTGGTTGACCATATCGATGAACCACTTGCGGCCTTCCGGCGTGCGTGTGTCGATGCTTTGGTAGATGGATTCAAAGGCGATACCTTCAGCCTGTATCTCATCCAGAAACACGATCCCCTCGATGGTCGAGCGGAATGCGCGGTCGATAGCCAGAACAACAAATGTGTCGCCTGGACCAAGCGCATTGCGCGCCTTGGCTAAGCCGGGCCGATTTTTCGCGACGGCGGATGTTGCTTCATCCACAAAAATCTTATGGCACCCGGCGGCCTTCAGGGCGTCGGTATACTGGTAAAGCGTCTGTTTATCAGTGGAATTACGGGCATAACCGATGCGCTTGCCCGTCTCAGAATTTGCGGGGTTTCCTGTCGTCATCACACAACCTCCGAACGATCAAAAGGGGACCGTTTTGAACCAGGGTCATGTGGATACTCCGCTTGTTTTCTGTTGATCTCAGATTTGCAGAGAACCGCTAAATTCTCAATTGCACATTTCATAATTCCTCCATTATTGGTGTGAGTTCATAAGCGTCCCCTTTTGCATAGGGGCGCACGTCGAGTCGCAACAACACTGCTTGTGCTTGCGACCGCGCTTTATCCACAGATTTCAATTGGTGCCGACGGCACGCCACGTGATCCGGGCTGCAATGTGACGCGCGGGTATGATTGCGCCACTCCAGGATATGAACGCCCGGTCGCGCTGGATGAAGCTATTGAGATTTCGAAGAAAGAGACGGTCGTCTATCTCTACGGAAAGGGCATTCAGTTCGCCGACCGCGCCGCGCATGTAATGACCCAGGGCAAAGATGCTCCAGCAGTTCCTGCTGTGGCGGTCCCGGGTCTAGGCGTGCCGGAAAATGCGTTCTTTGTGATTGTTCAGGGAAACGTGGTGCGGCACAAAGAGTCTGGTGAACCCGCTGAATTCTATCAGCGCTTTATCAATCGGGGGACGATCTTCGTGCTTACTCGCCGGATGTATAAAAAGGCAGATAGTAGGAATTAAAAGGTGAACTGATCGAGCCGCGTATCGACAGTGATCTGGTCCGAAATGTCATGCGCTTTTCCATTCGAGCTTTCCAAGGCCGCATCAACTTCGATCCCGCTCTTATGATCGCTACTCAGATCACGCCCTTGTTCAATCGCCTCAATCTCCGCCTCGTTCTTATCGATGGCCTCTAAGACTTCGTCGCGCTCAACAGTGGAGCGCTCTTGTTCTGCTGTGAATATGACCATCAGTGCCTGCGGGTCAGAGCGGTCTATGGAACGGCCTAAGCGCTTCTCTTCGGCGGCGATCATGGCTTCGAGTTCAGCATCGACCAACTTACCGTCCGGCCCGATGTCCGGCATGTCACCATCGTTCATGCGATGGATAGTCTGATCCAGCTTGTCGATCTTGTATTCAATGTCTGAGAGTTGGTCGTATAGCGCTTCGCGATCTGCATAGAGCTGTTTCAACTGACGCTGGATTTCGGCGTTGCTATCAATCACTGCACTGATGAGATCGTCTGACCGTTTCTTGCTATTACTCTTACCGGAGTTCTCCGGTCTGGCGGTTCCGCGCGCGGCATAACCTCCGGCAACGGTTTCGCCAGCCTCAGCGTCTCGTGAGTGTTCGAGAATATGCGCCTCAAGCTCTTTGGCGCGGGTATGTACCGCGCCTATAGGATCGGTCTTGTGTTGATCCCGATCACTCATGCGCCCCCGCTTTCGAGGCGGCGCTTATCTACCGCTAAGCGACCAAGACTGTCAGAGTCAGTCTTGGGACGGCCGCGCCCTATAGAACCCGACCTGCCCGCAAAATTCCCACAATCGCAATCCCGCATACAGTTTTCCATGATAATCAGTGTACCGAACATCGTTTAACATATCGTTAAGCTTTGCGAACATCCCTTCGCTAGCTAGCCTAGGCGGTCAAGCTGGCCACCCCTCGAACAAAGCCTGGACCTAAGACAAAGCAATATCTCCGCTGGGTCTTGCCGAGTTCGCAGTGCGCTTCCGCGCCTTGTCCTACGCAACAAATCGGAGCGCTGGCTGTCGATCAAGAGACCACCAATGAGTTCAGCCAAGCGTGGACCGACACCATGAAACCTGAGCTCTATTTCCAAATGGCCTTCTGAGGCCAGCGAGGCGCAAGTGATTGTCAAGGCCTCTCAACGCGCCGATGGAGGTAAGTGGCCATGCACTTTCTCAACACACCAGACAACGAGCACATAGCCCCCCCGGCATGCGAGGCTTCATCTCAAATGACCTCAATAACGCGGGTGCATCCATTCTGTTTCGCCATGCGTCAGATCTGGCGTGGTCGCCGGTGAGGAGCGGCGTTGGAAGTGAGCGACGTCAATGATTGTCATAAAAACTGCACGGGTAGCGGATCAAGTATCAGCTGATAAGGTTGATGAGGGTCCCTATGGCTGCATTCGAAGATCACCCACATTTCAAGATGTGGGAACGCGCAGAAGCCGCTGCCAATCAAGAAAAAGACTGGATGCACCAGCGTCTGTCATGGCTCTTCACAACGCAGGGCATACTGTTTGTGGCCTTTGCGGCTGCCCTGAGGTTCTCAAACATCGATGTATTTGATCCGGCCACACCCGGATTAGACCTGCCCGCTGTGTCAGGCGTTTCTGGGGCAACTTCATTTGGGTTCGAGAGCCTCGTCGCGCTCATACCTTATTTTGGCGTGGCCAGCGCGATACCCGGCGTCCTAGGTACTTTTGCTGCGGCGTGCATGCATTGGCAATGGACCACCAACCTAAACTTGATCACCAAACATGTTGCGACACCGGGGGTGCTGACATTTGGCTCATGGCCGCATTGGCCGGCAAGAAGCAGTTCCATCCTGCCGGTCGTCCAGTCATATCTGTTTGTCTGGATTTGGATCTCGATTATTTTGAGCGCGAACGGCATGGTCTGGTATCTGGCAGCGATCAGCGCTATTGCGCCGGGTCTTACGTTCTACACGATTTTTCTGATCCAGCGCCGCATACGCAAGACAGATGCAAAGATGCATTGGACGCCCAACGCGCAAGCCGTCTGGCCTCCAGCAGCTATCGACGAGCAAGCACACATCGAGGCATTCGACCCAGAAACGTTCCCGATAAACCGCGAAAGTCTTTATGTCTTCGATTTTGACGGAGTTCTTTGCAGCGCTAGCGATGAGGATGTGTATCAGCTCGATGAGGTCGCGGCCGAAGAAGAACTGCTGCAGAGGATGTCAAACCATTTCGGCATTCCATGCGATCACATGGCGCAGAAATATCGTAGGCATCTTCTTTATCAGGCAGCAGCTGACCGGACGGGCGAAGAGATGCGAGAGGGCCCATGCATAGAGGTATATGACAAAGCACTGGCGATCGCCCCGGGCTTTGTTCTCAGCGCCCGGTCAGGATGGTATGCCATTGAGCGGGCCCGAGCCTTTCTGGCCAAGCGTAATCACCTGCCCATCGAAACGTTTCATGTGGGGCGCGTCGCCAAGGATCGGCAGATTTCCATACTGCTCAAAGAGTTCGATGGCAAATCATTGATATATGTCGAAGACAATCGACGCCATCTTGAAGCCGTGTGGGAAAATCTTTCAATCGAAGAGCGCGTTAAGGTTCGCCTGATTCATGTCAAGCCTGCACACCAAAGCAAACCAACACAGCAGGAGACGCGCCAGCACTTTGAGCAACTGTCTCAAATCGCTCTGGGTGATCATCCCGAAACTAGGAACGATTAGTCGCGCTGAAGCACGAACGGTTGTTTCGGATGGTGCCACCCCTCGTCGTAAGCCCAATTGGTACACGTATCTCTGACGTCTCTTGTAAAATCAGAGTGCGTTGTCTTCAAGATATCTATTGAGGCAATTGCCGAACTTCGAGCGGTCTCTATCTCATGGTGCTGGCGACCTCCCTCCAAGTAGATAGCCGCTAGCAATAAGAGTTGCGCCCCAATGATCGCCCCTCCCAAAGCATACGCAAACCCATCGTTGCTATCGGCCACATCGCGAAACTTGTCCATTAGTCCTTTTGTTTTCTCCATAACTTCTCCGTAGATTGATTGCTGTTAAATAATCCGTATACAGATGAAGTTATTCTGTCAAGTTTCGCATGCAGAACTCAAACTGGATGCGGCAAAAAACGGGCCGCGTGCAACATGGCAGGAAAGCGCTGGAAGCCCTGCGGCTCAGATATCCAATGTCAGTCGTGAACCACATCTGAGCCACAAGTTGAGACAGGTCGATATGTGTCGGTGAGGGTTCTCGAGGGTTTCAGCGGGTTGCTCTTTTTGTGAGCCACAAGCACTTTCTGGGTAATACGGAAAATGTATTCAACGCTAAGTCATTGATTTTGTTGTGGTGGGCGGTACTGGGATTGAACCAGTGACCCCTTGCGTGTCGAGCAAAACAAAATCCAACTACATCAAAGACTTGTCGCCTCTGAGCCACAAGAAGCCACATCAACCTTATCACCAAGCATAGCCACCAGGCCCGGTCGTGGTGCGCTAGCCTCCTCGTCTCCGATTAGGTGGCCGTATGTGTCCAGCGTTGTTTTGATACTCTCATGACCCATCATTGATTGGATTCTCTTGAGATCCAGCTTCTGGGCAATGAGCATTGAAGCAAAGAAGTGTCGTAAGTCGTAGGGTCTGAATTTTGGTCGAATGAGGGTCTTGCCGCCTTCAACCGTCTTGCTCACCAAGCCAGCCTCAAGACACGCAATGTTGAAGCCACGTCGTTGCCAGTTGCGGCGCGTCTGCCACGTGCCTTTCTCAGTTGGAAAGACCAGGTCGAATGGATTTTCCGGTGCATGCCGGCTTGCGTAGTGAGACACCATGTCCATGGTGCTCTCGCTGATGTTGATGTGCCGCCGCCCTGCTTTCGTCTTGGGCACTGAGATACGCCGCTCACCGCCGTCCAAAGCCTGGACGACGTTGATGCCTGCTTCAGTGATGGCGTGTCTTGGAAGAGCGAGGTACTCTTGTGGCCGCATCCCAGAGTCGATCGCAAGGTACAGCATCGGTCGATACCGCTGCCATGCCCTAGCCGTTTGGCCATTGGATGAGTTGGCCAACGAATCTGCCGCCCAAAGGAGCGCCTTTATCTCTGCTGTGGTGGGGATAGTGATTGGCTCGTCGTAGCGAGAATCCATCCGGATGGTTATGCCCGTGGCTATATTGGTCGCTATGACACCACGTATGGCCATTTCTTTCATGACGGAATGAAGTGTGATCATCACCTTCTGGGCTGTTTCGCGACTTGGCGCGTTCCGCAATAACCAGGAGCGAAATGAAACAATGTCCGGCGCCGTCAGCTGCCAAATCTCTTTTGGCCACTCGAAGCCAAGAACAAACCCACTCCGGTACGAGTAGTTCTGTAGCGTGTATCGGGTCACCGGCTCTCCGCCATTCAGCCCTTCGCTCTGGCAGATATCGAGCCACGCGCCCACAGCATCATCAACCGTCCGAATTGTAGATTGACTCAGGCCGTTAGAACTCTTTTGACGTACATGGCTCAAAAATTCTTTGGCTTGTTTTACAGTCTCAAAATTGCGGTACGCGTAGCCCGATTTCGTAGATGGGCTTCTATACCGGACTTGATGAACAATAGTGCCCTTAGCCGTCTTTTTTCTTCGCAAGTCTGCCATACTCTACTGTATCATATATTCTGTATACGGAACAACATTACAATGACAGAGTAGATCCTCGCTCTGCTGCAACCTGGCGGCTCAGGTAGATCGTTACCAGAGTGTTTCGATCTATTTTGAGTCGCCCATCAATGGGGTCTACAAAAAATGGCAGCTTTCTGTTTCCAGAGGCATCTGGTTCCGCGGCACGTTTCACCTGTTTCTCGCTCAAACAAATGCCCATGTCTTCAAGAACTTTGCAGGCTTCAGGGAGATCCACGTAGAATGGTTTGCTCATATCACTCTCCATTCAAAGTCCATAATGATCGGCAGCGGCCTGATACGGGCCTTCACTAATGAGCGTGGATACTTCTTCACCGCGTGCGTCGCGGCAGGACACTTGATCGCCAAATCCGTTGGTCGGATTGATGTAGATGGTGGCATCTCGGGAATGGCGAACAGCGAATTGTTCCTCAACCTCAAGTAGCTGCTCGAAGATGCATTGTCGCAGCTCGTAGAGCGTCATTTCTCCCTTGATCCGTATTTTCATCCTTCACCCTATACTTTAGCTCATATTTCCATAATACCACCATAAGTTGATCCGTACACGGATTTTATGTGCTGCGGCGCACAAGAATAATTGATGTATGTGTGGCTGTGAATATGTTGTGCGAAAGCAACGCTGGACCGGCGTGCCATCTGACGGCCTAGGTTCGCGCGCTCTGAAATAGCTCATTTGTCCAACCAAGATTGGACACACCGATCATCAATATGCGCGGGATTGGCCGTCAGGCAGATGACTAGACATAGAACTTAAACGGTTGCCGTTCAGCATCTTTTGCACTGCCCATTACTAGGACTTCACCTACCTTGTCGGCGAAGCGAATGGTTACAGGAAGGCCGTCATTGTAACTTGCAGAGTTGTAGTTGATTTTTGTGAGGCTCATTATATCGCGTAGTACAATTTCAATCTCCGGAGGAGAGTCGGCGGATGCTCGCAACACCGTTATGAAAAGTGGGTTTGGGGTTTCTGGGCCAAGGTAGGTGTCGATACGTGGCACATATCCAGAAGTCCAAAGAAAAGCATCTCTAGGCCCAAGCAGCAGTGCGGTTCCACGTATGGTCGGGTAATCGCCGTCACGATAGAACTTCGTATCTCCGTGAGTTGATTGAATGCGAATCCCGACAATGTTGGTTCCTTCCGGCGCAACTTCCGAGAACGCATCCCACTCGTCGTCGGTAAACTTGGTGCGTCCATGGATGAAAAGCTCTTTGGGATTCGCTCCGAACTTCGTGCGATAAGTCTTTAGCACTTGCTGAATAAGTTTCTTCGCCGCAGATTTGGAAAGATGGAACTCCTTTTTCTCTGTCATCCAAGGGCCGTTGGCACCGCGAAAAACAACCCCGTCTCCTTCGCTCAGAAACATTTGAGCAGCACAACAGGCGTGATTATCGGGGTGGTTTGGCAGGAGCTTGAATACTAATCCGACATAGCAAACTCCTTCCCGCATATTGGCAATCTTCCAGGGTGGAAATTCCTGGCTCTTGTAGAAGAGCGCAGTCGCAAGGTTCCAAGAAATTGTTGCGGGGTCTTGCACTCCACGAATTGGATTTCCGGCACGGTTTAAGAATTCTCCAGGTGCCAAGGTGGTTTCACGAACAAGCTGGCAGGGTTGCGCGAGCTTCAGGAGACGCGCCTTTATCTGCCGGTGAAAATCAGGAACGTCATCGAAGACGGATTCGCCTCGCATATCGATTACATCGGCGAGAAGTGGCAACTCAACCTTCGCCTTCTGTTTTCGTGAAAACTCGCCAGGTGTCAGTTCGACACTTCGGCGACCGCTAGCGAGTGGCCTGCAGCGTTCGAAGACCAGTTCCGGCACAGCAAATATCCACACATCAATGGTCTTCTCCTCGTTTTTGAGATGTTCCTCGATTGGGGACAAGAATAGGTCAACTGTGCGCGCCACCGCCTCGTGATGATTTTCTAGAGAAGTACGATCTTCGATCTCCGTCTTGCTTAGGTTATAGACGGTGATATCGTCTGAACGCACAGCAATTCCATACGCCTCCTGAAGACCGGGGAAATCCGACAAGTGGGGTCGAAATTTTTTCTCGCGTTTCTTTGGCTTTGGAACCCTGACGCCCTTCGACATCATTGCCAGCCATTCTCGAAATAGGCTCTCGCCCTTTTTCGTGGCGACTAAGCCTATCGATATCTCACGGTTTTTCGGTGCCCAGCAGGGTCCATACAGGTAGAGACCATCCTTTTGATGATCGAGTATCTGGCCATTGGCAAACTCTAACTCTGGCTCATCAATGTGAATGACATGTAGCGACGTCTCTGGAAAATTCGTCATGCATCCTCCTCTTCAAAGTGTCCGCCCAGAGTTGTCATATCCAGTTCTTCTCCGTCTTCTCCAAGTTGATTAGTCTGACGCGCGCTTACAGGAGACGTTGCCTGAATGGGCATAGCGTCAATTTGAACATGGACACCGCTGCCTAGAGGAAGTGCGATGTAGGGGCTTTCACCCGCCAGCACTTCTACAAATGCCATCAGCCGACCATGCCAAGCCTTATTGCGCCAAGCACCCGCAATTGAGCGACGCAATCGATGCTGTACTCTGTGCTCTTCTATCAGTGTCGGTTGCTGATCTGAATCAAGATCAGAAAAAAGTACACGGCTCTTGAGCCGGTAGTGCGGAAAGGGGAAGAGGTTGGCTCTTGCGCTGACACCAAACTCCCATAACTTTCCGCGCGCGATATTGCGGAGCATTGAGTTACGGCGCTGACCTTGTTTCCCCCAGGGTATGCGCTGACCGACCCCAGCTTTCCCGTCTTGGACAATTTGTGCTTCGCCGTTAGAGAACTGATGGGCAAAGAAACCTTCACGTTTGCAGTGTTTCTCCCACGCCTGACGCAAGAGGTTGACCATGGTGGCGGCTGCATCCCGTGGTCCAATATCAAGACGCGGAGCACCTTTCTCCACGAAGTGTTCGTACGAGATGGAGTCTTGAACCTTAAAGGCACCGACCCCCAAGAACTGGGATTCAAAATCTAGCGGAGACGCAAAGCTGAGGTATCCCTCCGCGTGTGGCACCAACGGGTAGTCAAACTTGCTCTCAGATTCTTTGAGCGCTGTGTTATTCGCTGCACCACTTGGAACTACATAATTCAATTGGTCCGGGACCGACAATATGCGAAGCCAGTTTGACGTCATCGTTTCTGGTTCGTCTCGCAGACGAATCGAGCGCCGACGGTGATAAGCCGCCCATTCTGGCTGAATAGCTGGCTCCCTCAGTCGGGGCACTTCCTGTCGCGCTAATGACTTGAGCAACTTGTCGAGGCCTACGGCCCAGCTATTCTCGAAATCTATGTGTTGGGTATCTGCGATGCCAAAGACCGGTTGATAGTCGCGCAATCGCATAGGCAAAATAAAGTTCGGGTCTGGGAGCCGCCGCTGGAGGTCCGCAGCTATTCCGATTTCCTGCATAACACCAGTTCGAGACAGCGTCTGTGTACTGCAGCACAAGAGCATTTTAACAGCTTCATTCTGAAGGGTTGCGGTTAGCTTTTCTCGCCAGCTGTCGCCGGTGTCCAAAGCCAATATGTCCGCAAACACCTCATATCCCGCAGCCTCAAGGCGCGGGGCTAACCACAGTGTGAAAGCATCATCTCCAGGTGTTGCCTTTGAGATGAAGAGTTTCGTTCGTGCTGTATCTCTCGAATCATCCACTAAAGTTTTCGCACTCACTTTGACCCATTAGCATCGCTTGCCTTCGTGTATGCTGAAGTATCTCCGCCGGCATTCAATTCGCCTCACGGGCGCATTTTGACATCGATAACAACGACAAGTCGCCGATGCAGTGCGACTCGCGTAACGAGTTACTGTGTATCGCTGTGGGCTAAGATACAACCGACAACAACTCCGGAACGATCACCAAAACCTTTCTCACTCAGTGTCTACAAAGACCGGTTTACGAAAGCGCCTGCCAGCGAGCGCAAAAAACTCATTCTGCGAGGAATCGCATCGACGCCGTATGCAATGTTGCTCTGATGGAAGTTCAAACGCGTCAACTTTTGCTCGACTACGATGCCGCTGCGAAGGCCTTGTCTTTGTCCAAAGCGGCACTACGCGACCTCGTTTACAAAGGCCGCGGCCCTCGGATCACCAAAATCGGCCGAAGGACCTTTTTCGCTTTCCAGGACCTAGAAGCTTTCGTTGAAGATCAACGGGTCAAATCGTTTCAATAAACCACGCCGGAGGTATGCAAGTAACCTACAGTGTTGCTAGAGCATCGGCGAGGTAACTACCGCTGATATTCGTGTAGCGTTTCACAGACTTCGGATCTTTGTGCCCGGTCTGCGCCATCACCTGCATCATCGACCAGTTGGCCTCGAACAAGCTGGAAACGCGCTCATGGCGCGTATCATGAAACCTAAAGTGTTCCAGGTCAGCGTTCCGCCGAGCCCGATTGAAAGCCAGTCTCAGTGCATTCGGCGTAGTCGGAAACACCCGATCATCCGTTCGCGGCAACCCACCCAGTATTTCCGCAGCGCGCGGCGTCAGCCCAATCTCATGGTTGATGATGCGCTCTGGCGACCGGCTGTTCTTGATCGCCCGTAGCAGAGCTGTCCTGCGCCGCAAGTTCACATCCGTCCATTCCAGCCGCAAGATGTTGCCGCGCCGCGCACCGGTCTCAAACGCAAATTCAACGATTGGCCCCAGCAAGTCATTGCGGGCTGCGTAGCAGGCCTCCAACAAGCGCTCGCGTTCCTCCAGGCTCAATCGCACGTCCCGCTCATCGTTGATGACAGGGCGTTTTACATCCTCAGAATTCACCGGGTTGATGATGAGCCCGAGCTGCCGTTTCCGAAAGTCAATCACGCGCTTCAACGTGGTCAAATTGCGCTTCACAGTGCCCGGCTTTTGCGGCCGCTTAACGCTCCGACTCCCCTCGCGCAAACATCTGTCGCGATACTCTTCGAAATGGTCGGGCGTCAGATTGATCACCGCGTGGGCACACAGATCTTTCTCGTCCCGCTGGAAGGCGCGCAACCGGCACGTTTCTGAAACGCGGCTGTTTTCACTTGGCCGGTGGGCTGTCACCTGCTCGATGTACAAATCGATCAGCTCACGGAACGTTGTTTGGCGCGCCGCAGTCTGATCCATGAACACACCGCGATCCATGTGGGCTTCGGTCTGCCGCGCCCACATTTCTGCTTCTTTGCGTGTTTTGAAGGTTCCGCTTTGGTGCGGCCAGCCCATGCGGCGCACGAGCGCCTGCCACTGGCCGCGTGATTTCTGGCGAATTGTTGCCACGTCTCAACCACCTTGGATTTGCCCAACTGTGCCAGAATTGTGCCCTGAGGCGTTTCTGCGATTCCTCGCAGAGAGAG
>Ga0256829_1000934_pt1 | contig 25737 bp, 18 predicted proteins | sample 131447metaG_FD_185979 | JGI IMG/M metagenome (GOLD analysis project Ga0256829, IMG submission 185979) | Hydrothermal vent microbial communities from Lau Basin, Pacific Ocean - 131-447 | ecosystem: Environmental > Aquatic > Marine > Hydrothermal vents | place: Pacific Ocean: Lau Basin | collected...
TATTGACTGGAACGGCAACATGATGCCTTGCGTTTTCGTGCCTTACTATGTGGACAATGTGAAAGATCTCTTTGCCCAAGGCAAAACCCTGGCCGATGGTTTGCAATCGAAAATGTTTAAAAACGGACGTAAATGGCAGAAAGATTACGGGTTTGAAAACCCCGACCATCGTGGTAATGTATTAATGCCCTGCTCGATCCGGGATCATTACAAAAACTTTAAAGAAAACATCCTGACGCCGGATGTGAAAGGGGAAGATGAAGAAGCCGAAGCAGTACTGCACGATCCGGAATATGAAAAAATGCTTGTAGCCTTTGATGATGAGCTGCAAAGGCTGACAGAAAGTATTTTTCAGGAAAAATATCTGAAAAAGGAATTGGAAACCAGTGAAGCCTGATAAATACCGGATAAGCTCGTTGGTTGAAAAGGGATAGAAAAGGTTTTTCATCGGGAACCAAACAAGCTTTTCAGTACAGGCAATACTGTCCGGTGGATTTTATCAGATAAATTTTCGGGGTGGATTACATTCGCCGGTCATTCGCGAAAAAGTAGTAAGCCTGCATTGCGATCCGGCGTACCACTTTGAAAATGATATTTTTAGCGAAAAGACTGAAAGAACATCAAAATGTAAAATTTGCCGGTAAACGTTCCGGCTATGATACGCGATTTAAATTTAATATGAATCAATAAGTAAAGACGGGAAATGGAACTGATTATGTACCATCTGGTGGAGGTAAAAACCAAAAAACAGGAAGAGGCGTTTCTGAAAATCCCCGCTTTACTTTATGAAGTGAATGAGGAGACGAAATGGGTAAGTCCGCTATTTTCTGATACAAAGTCGTTTTTTGATGTCCGGAAGAATCCGCTGTTAAAGGATGGTGAAGCCAACCGTTGGCTGCTTTATGACGTGAATAAACATCCCATTGGGAGAATTGCTGCCTTTTATTGGAATAAAACCATTGGCAAACAAGACCCGCGCATGGGCTATTTTGGTTTCTTTGAGTGTGCTGAAGACAAAAGAGGTGCCGAACGTTTATTTAAAATTGCCATGGAGTGGCTGTTGTCCAAAGGGATGAAAGGAATGCAGGGACCGTTTCATTTGGGCGGCCCCGGATTTTTTATCGGCAGCCTGATTCGCGGTTTTTTTGAACCGGTATATGGCGTTCCCTATAACTTTTCCTTTTACAACGATCTGTTTCTGAACTACGGTTTCAATGATGTTTCAAAATTCGAGACGTATCGTATTTCGTTGTCTGATTCTTTAAACTGGAAGTTTGTCGGGAAAAAAACCAACAGGTTTTATCACGATTTGCGTTATCATATTGAATTTTACAATCATAAAAACGGTAAAAAGTATGCTGAAGATTTTGCCGTTGTTTTTAACAAAGTATGGGCCGGATTTCCCGGAATGGCTGCCATGACACCCCAAAGGGCAATGGACCGTTTCAGGTTGCTTCGCCCGGTGTTGGTAAAAAAAACCATATTCTTTATTTATTTTGAAAATACACCGGTTGCCTTTCTTGTTGCTGTTCCGGATATTCATGAGGTGATCAGGAAATTTAAGGGAAAATATAACATTTTTGACAAAGTGCGTTTATGGCTTGCTGTCAATGTTTTTAAAAAAGTGAATACCCTCAGCGGATTGATCTATGGTGTAGCCCCCGAACATCGGGGGAAAGAACTGGAGGCTGTTCTTTTTTACACTTTAAAAAAACAGATTAAACAAAATAAATTGAAATACAGAGAGTTGAAACTCAGTAGGGTAGGCGATTTTGCCCCTGATACCAAGAAAATTATAGAACAGCTCGATGGCCGGCTTTATCATCTGTATGTTACTTATCAACTCATGTTTGATGAGGTGGAGAAAAGGAACAGAAAGACCGACGTTGCTTCCTGAATCAGAAAAAAGAAAGATTCGGTTCCTTTTCGATATGTAAATTGGGATATAAAAAATGGGAAAATGAAAATTTTACTGATTAGCCCGAAAGGTTCAAACATTTACGCCAAAATGGAAGTGGGCCTTCCCCCTTTGGGGATAGCCTATCTGGCTGCTGTTATTCGAGAAAAAGGGCATGAAGTTCAATTAATAGACCGGAGTATTAAACAAGGAGAACTGGTCCCAGAAGATTTTGCACCCTATGACCTGGTCGGCATTTCGGCGGATACCCCGCGTTATCCTGAAGCAGTGGAAATTGCTGCCATTGCTAAAAAAGCAGGAAAAATGGTGGTCATGGGCGGATACCATGTAACTTTTCTCGACAAAGAAGCGCTGGAAACAGGAGTGGTAGACATTGTCGTCAGGGGAGAGGCCGAAGAAATCATGGTAAATATGTTAGACGCATTGGAACAAGGCAGCGACCTGTCCAAAGTAAAAGGGCTTACTTTTATACAAGATGGCCGGCTTGTCCGTACCCCTGTGGCCCCGCCACCACGAAATCTGGATGCCATGCCATTTCCGGCGCGTGACCTGTTGCCTATGGACAAATACAGCAGTATGATGGCCGGCTTGCCTATTACCAACCTGATCACCAGCCGTGGTTGCCCTTTTAATTGTTATTTCTGCTCATCTTCCAAATTCGGCGGACTCAAATGGCGCTATCGTTCGGCAAAATCTATTGCCGATGAAATGGAAATACTTTACCATGATTATGGATACCGCGCTTTTGCTTTTATGGATGATAACTTTACGTTGAGCAAACGACGTGTCATGGAATTTGCCGATGAACTGGAAAGGCGAAAAATGAACGATATTATCTGGTGGTGTTTTTCGCGGATTGACATTCTTATCCGGAATGAAGACATGGTGAAACGGATGGCTGAAGTGGGCGCTTTCCAGATTTTCCTCGGGCTGGAAAGTCACAGTGAACAAACGCTGGACGATTACGGAAAAAACGTGGGCAACAAAGAACAGGACCAGGCCATTGAATTATTGCACAAATACGGTATTAGCATTCACGGTAGTTTTATTGTGGGCGATATCAATGAAACCAAAGAAATGGCCCTGCAAACAGCCCGGTGGGTACAAAAAATAAATCCGAGGGTAGTGCAGTTTTCTATTTTAACACCCTATCCCGGCACAGCATTGTACAACGATGTGGAACGTGAAGGGAGGTTTTTGCACAAAAACTGGGAGTTGTACGATGCATTGCACGCTACTGTGAAAACCGATGGCATGACTCCGGATGAAGTACAAAAAATGTTGATCAAAGACTACCGGATGGCTTATCTGAACAAATACCGGCTTTTGCATCCGCGAAAACTTTCTCCGGAAGTACAAAATCGCTTGAAAAACCTGCATGCCAAACAGGGCGGACTGAAAAATATAATCAAACCTCTGCGCGTTTTCAATACTTTCTGGATGGAAATGCAGCGTACCAAACCTAAAAAGCTCATGGCCAAAATGAAAGAGCAAAACAGGGAAGCAAATTTCCGGAAAATTCATCTGGTTGAAAAAGATGACCTGCTGAAGCTGCAGCAGGAAATGTTGCAGTCTGCCGATGAACCTGTTGATGGAAAACCCCTGAAAAAAATAAACGGAAAAAAAACCAAAGTGGCAAATAAACCACTTAATGCTGCCAACCCATAACCCCCTTTTTTACTCCTTAGGAAAAATAAAAATCATTTATCTGCCTTAAAACATTGAAAACCAATTAAAAAAACTTTTTAAAAATTTTTGTTGACAATGTATTATTTTGGAATATCTTTGCAGGTGATTATTTACTTACTTAATGAAAAAAGTAATCATGAATAAAAAAATTTTGTTAATTACTGTCAGCCTGGTTTTTCTGGCAAGCTTTACATTAAAAGCACAAACCGGCACCGTAAAAAAAGATACTGTTTCTACGATAAAAACGTATATAACAGGAATGAACCTGCGGCCGGTCTTGTTGAAAAAGGGAGAATTTCTGGTCAGCCTTAGTGCCGATATCCCTCACTATTTCAAATGGTATTCGCCAAAAACAGGAAAACCTGAAAAATTATCAACCAAGATGGTTATCAATGAAGCCTATTTTAACGGCTATCTTACTTACGGGCTAAGCAAAAAAGTGAACCTGTTTTTAACAGTCCCCATAACTGACATTCATCATTACTCGCCCATGGGCATTGTATCCGGGGTGGGTTTTGGCGATATTCAGTTTGGCACTGATTTTGGCTTGGTAAGTTTGCAAAAAAACAGCCGTAACAGCCTGGTGGGAAGATTAACTATTGGTATCCCTTCAGGTCATTACAAAAACCTAAGTGCCAGGAGATACCCCACGGGTCTGGGTTCTTTTCGTTTTCAGGGAAATTTAACGGGGCTGCATCGATTTTCTGATTTTGATATGGTTTATGCCGCCTATTACGAATACCGGACCAATCATTCCGGAATGCATATTGGCGATGAAACAGGTGCTTATCTTATTTTTCAAAAGCCCTTTAATACGTCGGTGGGCCGTTTTGGACTGGAAACAGGGGCTTATACTTATTGGCAGTTTAAAAATACCAAAAACGGGAAGGTCATTCCCGATACAGAAGATTATGCCGCAGGCCTGTATGTGGGCGGATGGTACAATTACCTGAAAAACCTGTATCTGCGCTTCAGTGTTCCGTATTCTGTTTATCAAAGCAAAGCGTGGTTTACCCAATATCAGGTAAAGATTCAGTTAGATTATCTGTTCAAATAAAAAAACAAATAAAAAAACCATTTCATAAATTCTAAAACAAATGAAAAATGTAAAATATCTCGCAGCTGTCCTGTTCTTGTCGATTGGATTTTTAGGTTGCAATCAGGGGTTCAACAAGAAAGTGGTAAAAAACCCTGAGTTTTTGGGGTATATCGAAAACACACAGGTCAATGTTACTACCCGTATTCCGGGCAGGTTGACTGCTATTTATGTGGACGAAGGCGATACGTTGAAAAAAGGAGAACCTGTGGCACAATTGGATAACCGGGAGCTGGTTGCCAATATCAATGCTTTGAAAGCGAAGCTTGCCAACGTAGCTGTAAATAAAAGACGGGTGGAAAACCTGTATAAAGCAGGAGCTGTTCCGTTGCAAAAACTGAATGACATCGAAACGGGATATGAAATGCTGGTAGATAAAATAGCCGGGTTGAATACCCGGTTGGAGGATATGACCATCCGGGCACCCATGAACGGTATTGTAACAGTTAAGGTGCTGGAAGTAAATCAAATGATGCCTCCTGGAATGCCGGTGGTCATTGAAACTGACCCCAGCGGAACCTGGGCTCGTTTTAATGTCCCCGAGAGCTATCTTAACCAGATACACCTTGGCAAAGTGTTTACTTTGGGCAGTAATATCCCCAATCTGAAATTCAAAGCCAAAGTGATACAGATCATGCCCATGGCAGATTTTGCCACCTTTACTCCTACGGAGTTTCGTAACCAACACGATATCAGAACGTTTGATATAAAACTGAGAATTATTTCCAATGTTCAGCAATGCAAACCGGGGCTGTCTGTTTATCTGACACTGAAGCCTTTGAAAACGCAGGACTTAAATAAAAAATAAACCATGAAAGCCATTAAACTGATTGCCACCATTCTGCTGAGGATTGTATTGATCTCATTGGCACTTGTGCTCTTTTTCAGCATGATGGCCGGAATGTATTACAAAAGCAGTCCGAGGCATATTAAAGTGGCCATAGTGGATGAAAACCATTCGCCGTTGAGCCGGTCTATTATGAACAGTATACGGGCAAGCGACTATTTTGATGTTGTGGGCCAGGCTATCGATTACAATACTTTACAGACATTACTGAATCAAGATAAAATACAAGTAGGGGTTATTATCCCTCCTTATGCTTATCGCGATATATCGAATCACAGGCCTGTACGAATATTGGCGGTGGTGAACGGTACAGCTAATCCCGTTGTGTCAAAATTGTCGCTGGTGATGCTCGGCAAGATCATCATGACGCTGAATATGCAATTGTCTATGAAAGTGCCGGTGGAAGACCTCGGGGCCATACCTAATGTCCGGCATCCTAAAACACCGCTGCTCATGGTAACTGACAGGGTCTTTTATAATCCGGAACTTTCGTACGAGTCTTCTATGCTGCCTGCGTTCATGGGACTGGCTATGCAAATTGTCTCTATGTTGATCGTGATGCTTGCCCTTTTTGCCAACCTTAAGTTTATGAAGAAAAAGTTTAACTATATCAGGCAGGCCCGCCAGTTGCCTTTGAAATCCATTATTCCGCCATTTATTATTAGTTGGATAATTGTGGCAACAAGTATTTCCACGGCTTTTTTTACTACCATGTATATTTTCCATGTCCCTTTTACCAGCACTGTTATGTGGAATGTGGTTTTCATTATTAGTTTGTTAGTCCTGGCCATGGAAAGTATTTCTTATTTCCTGACATTGAATATCCATAGCGGGGCTGTTATGGCCGGCCTTATTACACTCATTGTGTTGCCTGCTTTTATGTATGCAGGTTATCTTATTCCTGTTTCACAATTGTCACATATTCCTGATATGATTGGAAGCTGGTTCCCGTTGAGATATTATTTGCAGGCACTTTATCTGGTTTTCAACCATCACCAAGGGCTGTATGTTGCACATAAACAAATCAATATCTTGTTGATGTATTCGGGGGGCTTTTTGACCCTTTCGGCATTGTCCATCCTTGTAGGACAGTTTGAGCGGATACACAGAAGAAAAAAAGCAATTAAAATAAGTCAATCAAAGAATTTGGAGGAGGTAAAAGCATGAACAAGACCATAACTACGGGTATGCTGATAATAGCATTCTTTATCAGTGCAGTTACACTGAAAGCCCAAAAGGTAATCAGTCTTCCGGAAGCGATAAACATAGCCATGCAAAACAATCCCGCTATCAAAGCAGGAGAAAATCAAATAAAGGTTGCAGAAGCAAAATACATGCAGGCACATTCCACATTTTTGCCCCAGGCCAGCTTGCTGACCAAGTATTTTGTTGCCAACAACATGCCTGAAATGTATCCCCTGGCCGGAGTAAGCGTTCCGGTATTGAACCATGGTGTGCCTACCGGAGACAATATTATTATGCACCCCATGGCCCCTTTTATGAACCGGACAAGGGATGTGGCCACGTTTGACCTGAACCTTGTCTATCCGTTGTATGCCGGTAAAAAGCGTATCAATGCCGTAAACAGTACCAAAAAATTAAAAGAGGTTTATTCAAAAAATTTGTTGGAAACAAAGGCAGAACTAAGGCTAAAAGTCAAAACTGCGTATTATAATATTCTGTTTGTTTCAGATGTCATCAATGTGTATCAGCAGGTGCTGAACCAGTTGAACGATCACCTTCGCATGGCCGAAGCGGCTTATAAAGAGGGGGTACGCTCCGAGTTTGATGTGCTGGACTTTAAAAGCAAAATTGAAGAGTTTAAATCACGTATCGTGGAAGTAGAAGGGAAAAAAGTAGTGGCCGAAACGGCTTTGAAAAACCTGCTCGCCCTTCCTGACAATGATTCCATTGCCGTGAAAGGCTCTCTGAACGATTACCCCGGAAACAGAAAAATAACCCTGCAGAGCCTGGCAGATATCAACAGGAGCAATTACAAGGTGCAAAGTCTTCAAAATCTTAAGGAAGTATTGGGATTGAAAGAAAAAATAGAAGCTGCCGGCAACCTTCCCACCTTGTTTACTTTTGGCAATTATCATATTTATCACGGAAAGGACTTTCCGCCTTTCGACAAAACCTGGAGAAATGGTTTTGCCGTGGGAATCGGATTGAAAATAAACCTTTTTGACGGAAACATGACCAAAGGGAAAAAACAGGAAATTCAAGCTGATATCGACCGTGTGCAAAATTTCCAGCAGGGTTTAAAACTTCAATTACGTTATCAATACAACAAATCCCTGGAAAATATTCAATCGCTTGAAGCCCAAAAAAAAGCAGCTCTTGCCCACCTTGCTGTGGCACAAAAAGCCTATCAAATAGCAGAAGTGGGTTATAAAAACGGGGTGATTACAAATATTGAACTGAATGACAGCCAGCTCAATGTGACCAAAGTAAAACTGTCATTACTTAATATTCAAAAGAACCTCCTGCTTGAATATGCCAACCTGGCTTATCTGAGCGGGAATTGATAAAACATTAAAATCATGAAAGATCAAAAAGAACAAATGACCATAGGGCAACTGCTGAAAGCTATGGCACAGGAATTGGGAGAGGAATCAGAAACCATGGGTTTTCTCTCGCAATTAAATGAAAAAGCTGTATTTGAACATGCGGCAAATAAAAATTTTGCTATGGCAGGAGGGAAAATACCTCCCCGGTACAAGCTTTTAATGAGTATTGCCATTAGTGCAGCCCTCGGAGTGGAACATTGTATTAATACCTATACACAGGTGGCTTTACGGAATGGGATAGGTAATGATGAAATCCTGGAAGCTATCCTGCTGGCCCGTTTTGTAAAAGGTACCACTGCTTTAAGTACATCAACGGCTGCTTTTAAAATGATGATAGAACACGAGAAAAACGGATAACCGATAAAACAACCTTTGAGAACTTTGTCCGGAATCAGATTTTAGGTGGCATCACGGACAGTTTACTCTCCGTGGTTTTTGTCGCTATATAATCAAACATCATAAACATTATCGGGCGGTTGAAGGGATGTCCTGTTCTGCTTCAAGGGGCAGGGTGTTCATTTAAACTGCAGAAATGATTTTATACAGGCCTTATTTAACCCGGTAATTGATAAACTGTATTATGATAAAAAAAGGAGTTTTTATCGCTGTTTTTCTGTTGGTTACAGTTTTGACGTATGGACAGGATCATGCTTTCTCAAACAAAGTGAATTGGCATGGTTATACGCAGTTTAGGTTTTCCGGTAATTTTGATGGGAACACAACCGTTTCTTTACGGCGGTTAAAGTTTTGGATGAATTCCGGTCCCGGATTTTCTAAACATTGGTCTTTTAAGGTACAGGGAACATTTTCCTCTCATTTTAGTGAGAAATTTTTGTTACAGGATATAAAAGTCGGTTATAGGACAGGAGCTTTTTCTTTTTATTTCGGGCAGTTAATTCCTGCTTACAGTTTGGAATGGTTTCAGCACGATTTTTTGCTTCCTGTTATTGAAAGGGCAAAGGTCATCGATGCACTTACCCCTGATGGAACGTTGGGGGTCAGGGATATTGGTGCACAGGCCAGTTACCTGTCAGAAAACAAATTACTAAAAATCAGCCTGGGATTTTTCAACGGCAATGGAATAAAAAGATATCATTTTAACAACAGGGGGTACATGTTGACCAATAAAACCGAACTGGATATTCCCATAAATAAAAGCCGCTTGAAGTTGGGATACTCTTTACAATACCGGAAAGCCGATCAGTTGAAAATTCCCTTTGTTTTGCCCGATACAGTTGCCTTTTCGGGTAACGATTTCAGGTACAATTTTTTCCTTGCCTTTCAAACTAAAAACTTTAACATCCAGGGAGAATGGCTTCATGCCAGTTTCAACGGAAGCGTTGCTTATGGTTATTACCTGTTGTCGTGGCTGACCATGAAAAGGAACCAGGTTGTCTTTTCTTATGAAGAATATCATGATCTCATTCCCCAAACGGTGGCCCATCCGACATTCAGGTTGGGATACGATTATATGATCAAAGCCTATAAAATTAAGTTGTTTTTTGATAATTATTGTCAGTTCGACAGTGGAAAGATCATAAATTACACTGCTTCTCTCCAGTTTCAATTCTTTTTTAAATAAACATCAATGGACTATCTGATTTTCATCATATCCTTTTTTGCTTCCTTTGTTTTTGCCCTCGGCGGGATCGGAGCCGCCATCATTTTGATTCCTATTTTGGTTTGGATGGGTATCCCAATCAATACAGCGAAACCTGTCGGTTTGTTTTACAATACTGTCAGCTTAACGGGGGCAAGCATTCACAATATAAAGAATAAACTGCTTGATTTTAAGCTGGGCATTCCCATCATTGTTTTTTCGTTTCTTTTTGCCATTGCAGGGGCATGGCTCAGTAAATACATTTCATCAAGGTTTATATTGGTATTGTTTATTGCCTTTTTGGTTTTTTCGGGGTTTATGTTCTTGTTTTTTAAAAAGAAAGAAGAAAAAAAATATCGACAAGACAGACCATGGATTGCCCTTTCGCTTATTGGTATGGTGGCCGGAATACTATCGGGATTGCTGGGTATTGGCGGTGGTGGAATTATTTCACCGCTCATGCTCATGATGGGTTTTCATCCAAAAAAAATTGCCACGATCACCGCTTTTGTTGTTCCGTTTTCTTCTTTCTCTGGATTCCTGACCTATTGGGCCATGGGCAATGCCGACTGGAAACTGATATTGATTGCCTCCGTGGCAGGAGTTATGGGGGCGACGGCAGGAACCTGGTTTATGCAGAAAAAGTTAAACCCGCAAACCGTAAAAAAAATCCTCGCGGTTATTTTGTTGTTAATGGCTGTTAAACTGATTTTTAAAGTGATATGATCAAAATCTCCGAAAAATTAACAAAATGAAGATAATAATGGGTGTAGGATGGTTTTAAGAATTCTTGTCCTAATAATAATCCGGTGACAATATGCCAAATTATGAAAGGAACACCTTATTTTTGCAAACTAATATAAAACTGAATATAAATGGACAAACTGGCAAAATTAATTACTCAGTTAAAATGGCCGATCATCATTTTGACGGTTTTACTTACCGGTTTTTTTGGATTTGAGCTAACAAAAATCAAAATCAATTCCAATGTTATCGACTCATTACCTGCCAACGATTCGGTAGTTTCCCTTTTCAAAAATATTGGAAAACAGTTTGGAGGGAACCAAATGGGTATGCTTATTGTTCAATCAGACAATGTATTTAAACCCGGGGCATTGAAAGACCTTCAATCGATTACCAAAACACTCGATACGATTCATGGCATTTCCTCCGTTACCAGCCTTACCAACACGCTCAATTTTGGTGGTGTGGGAAATAATTTTCAGGTTGCCCCGCTCATTAATATGAACAAACTTCCCCGAACGCAAAGGGGTATTGACAGTCTGAAAAATATTGTATTGTCCAATAAAATGTATCGTGGTAACCTGGTATCGGCAGATGGAAGTGCCAGCCTTGTGGCGTTTAAGTTCTCTGATGGGAGTAATGATGAAAAGGTGGTAAAGGATATTCAGTCGGCTATCAAGAAACTCTCTTTGCATGAGAAAGTCTATTTTGCAGGTAATCCCTTTGTTACTGCCATGGTTTCCAAAATTATATCAGAAGATCTGATTTATCTGATTCCCATTACTTTTTTGGTTATTTCAATTATTCTTTTTCTGAGTTTTCATTCGTTACAGGGCATTGTTTTGCCCATGCTTTCAGCCGGTCTGGCTATTATCTGGGCATTGGGTTGTATGCCGCTTATGGGGTTGAACATGTCAATGGTATCTAACAACATTCCCATCATCCTTATGGCGATAGGCAGTGCTTATACCATTCATGTGCTCAACCGTATCAACCAATGTCGAGAAAATGATTACCGGGAAGCCATTAGAAAAGCGATGGGACATATTTTCATTCCCGTTAGCCTGGCGGCTCTCACAACCATGATTGGGTTTGTCTCTTTCATTTTTGGCGCTTATCTGAAAATGATTCGGGATTTTGGCATTATAACTGCCGTAGGAACTTTCTTTGCCGCACTCTTATCCCTGTTTTTTATTCCGGCGCTGCTTGCTGTTTTTCCCACGAGGGTCATCAGGAAAACAACTTTAACTCCGAAAAAATCATATCTTAATGATTATGTGCTTACACCATTAACAAAGCTCATTTTCAAACATCCTAAATACATATTATATACCTGGATATTACTCATTCTCATTAGTCTGTCAGGCGTTCTCTCTATCCGGCGCAGTGTGGATGTAAAAGATTATTTCAAAAAATCCAATCCTGAGCGTATTGCAGAAAATATAATGAATCAAAAGTTTGGCGGTACCAAACCTGTATTTTTACAATTTACAGGAAACATGCAGAGCCCGCAGGTATTGAAAACCATGAAAAAAGCCGAGAATTATCTTGAAAAAAGCCCTTCCATTTCTTCTGTCCAGTCCATTGCCGATATTATAATAAAGCTCAACGGTACCCTGACCGGCAAATACAAAATTCCTGACAGCGAGACGGCGATCGGTCAGCTTTGGTTTTTACTTAATGGAAATCAAAATATTTCGCAACTGGTGTCGGGAAACCTGGACAAGGGGGTTGTTGTGGCAAAATTTAACGATAAGGGTAACCATGCTGCTGCCGACTTTGCCAAATATATGAAACCTTTTCTGGCACAAAACAGCAGGCCTGGTTGCAAAATTCAAATTACCGGCATGCCGTTTATCAATGCCGAAATGGACCGGAGCCTGCTGAAAAGCCAAATTGCCAGTCTGATCATAGCCACCGTTTTTGTCATTGGCATTGTGAGCCTTATTTTGTGGTCATTCACCAAAGGATTGCTGACGAGTATACCTATTGTTGTAACGATCATTATTTTATTTGGCACCATGGGACTGACCGGCATTCCGCTGAACATGGTAACTGTGCTGGTAGCCAGCATTGCCATGGGAATCGGCATTGACTATTCCATCCATTTTATCACACAGTTCCACGACAGGATAAAAAACGGATTTTCTTTGCAGGACGCTATTTCCGATACCATGAAAATCAGCGGAAAAGCTATTTTGATTAATTTCAGTTCAGTAGCCGGCGGTTTTATGGTGCTGGCATTTTCTAAATTGGTACCTATGCAATATTTTGGTATATTGGTGGCGTTAAGTATGCTAAGCTCCAGTTTGGGAGCTCTTACACTTATGCCGGTTATTTTAATTATTAGAAATAAAAAACGATTAAAAACAGCATAAAATGAAAAAGATTATCATAAGCTTATTTTTTCTCTTGCCTTTAATGGCGGCTATTCCAGTTCATCTCTTTGCTCAAAATGCTGGCGATATTTTACGCAAAATGGATGAGCAATATGCTACTATTAAAGATAAGCAGGCAAATGTTGTTATGGAAATGATAAACAACAAAACAGGGAAAGTTAAAATACGGAAAGCTCTTTTAAAACAGAAAAGACCTTTCAAAACCCTTTTTCTGTTTACCTATCCTCCTTCCCAGGCGGGTATTGGTACGCTTTCACTACCCGGAGGGATTGTTTATTTGTATATGCCCGCTTTTGGAAAACCTAAAAAAATCTCAAATCTTGCCAACAGCGGCTCTTTTTCGCAATCCGATTTTTCTACAAAAGACATGGGGCCGCGAAATTGGTCAAAAAACTATACGGCCACCATTTTGCATACAAATGATTCAGCTTTTATTTTAAAACTTCTCCCCAAAAACCAAAATGAGAGTTATTCCAAACTGGTAGTCACGGTCAACAAAAAATATTATTTTCCCCAAAGGATCTTGTATTATAACCTTCAGGGAAATATTTCAAGAGAAGCCAATTATCAGTATGAAAGGATTGGAAATCTGTGGACAGCACGTGTGGCGAGCATGACCGACTTCAGAAAAGGACATACTACAAAGATTATCAATTCACACATAAAATTAAACCAGGGTTTGAAAGACGATGATTTTACGGTGAAACAATTGGTTTTAAACGCTAAAAAAGTAAAATAAATTAACAGGCCTTTTAATTAAAGATAATTTTAAATGGAAAAAATAAAGCGTCAGTCAGGCGATGTCCGCAGAATGCAGATAAAATCCGCTGTAAAGAAAATTCTCTTTTATGAGGGAATGCAAAAACTTACCACAAAAAACATTGCCCTGGAAGTGGGCATCAGCGAAGGGACGGTTTTTAAACATTATACTTCTAAAAAAGCGATTCTTGATGATATTTTGAATGATGTAACCATGGAACTTGTGGAACCTTTACAGTACATTGGCCATTCAACAGAACCCCCGTTAAAACGCCTGGAAAAGCATATCTGTTTTCATTTGGATTATCTTACCAAAAACAAAGGCATTACCATTTTGCTTTTTACCGAAGCCTCTTACCAGAACGACACGGCTTTGAAAAAAATGCTGGATAAAATTTATCAGTCCATGGAACAAAGCTTTGGTAATATTATCCGGGATGGTATTGCCGAAGGTATCTGGGACGAAAAAGTTTCCATCGAAGACCTTTCCAGTCTTTATATGGGCATTCCGTTGGCTATGAACATAGAGCTTTTGTTACATCAGGGCGACATCAGGGGTCTTAATTTTTGTAAAAACATGTTGGATTTACTGAAACGTATTTTAAGAAAGTAAACTTTTTGACCCCGGGATTTTATGATGAAGTTGTTTAAAGTTAACCTGGTGAATTTAAATGTATTAAGTTGTAAATCAGCAAATAACCCCCTTCATTCTCTCGCCTGAGGCGAGAGGAGTGTAGGGGCGGGTTCATAATAAAATATATTTATTTGCTGATTTGCAAGGTTTCAAGTCTTTATAATTGAGTTTTATTTTAAACTTTAAACAACTTCGATAATATAATAAAGCCTTTGTTATAAATATGGACAAAAAACAACCGGATGGGGAGAGAACTTTTTGGAAAAAGATTTATTTCTTTTTTCCCGTAAGGTTGTTTGCAGGGCATCTGAAAACCAATCATCTGATCCTGCTTTCGTGGCTTATCCCTTTTTTGATCATCCTCAACAGTATGGGCATCCGTTTCGGGATACCCTCTCTTTTCCTGACACCGGAATATATGGGCAAGATTGATGGAACAGCCTTTTTGTTTATGGGTTTGGTAACGGGTAGTTTTATCATGGCATTTCATATTTCATCGTATGTGGTCATGGCCCATCGTTATCCGTTTATCGTAACGGTTTCAAAACCGTTTTATATTTATTCGCTGAACAATTCGCTTATCCCGCTTGTTTATTTGTTGCTGTATTTTTATCAAAGTTTTTATTTTCAAACGGTTTTAGAGTTTGTTCCTGTCGGACAGGCTCTCATAAACCTTGCTTTTTTCCTGTTGGGCGTTCTCGTTTTTGTCTATTTTTCTTTTGGTTTTTTCTATTTTATGATGCGTGTATGGCCGCGTATTTCCGGATTTGAAGCATCAAAACTGCGTGGCAAACGATGGCTCCGGTGGATGTTTCGTATCTCGGAAAGGGACAAACAGAAAAAAATGGAGGAAACCCCTCGTGAAAACCGTGGCCCTTCCAAGGTGGAATGGTATATTAGTGGTCTTTTTTCCACTGCCCTTTCCCGCGATTTCAGCCATTACGACAAGTCCTATCTGGCCAAAGTATTTCATCAGCAACACAGAAATGCATTTTATTATGTGGTGCTTATTTTAACGTTTATCATTATCCGGGGAATGATAAAAGACCAGCCACAATTGATTTTGCCAGCCGGCGCCAGCCTGTTGTTGCTGTTTACGCTTGTTTTGCTGATGACCAGCTTGCTTTATATTGTTTTCGGGCGATGGACCTTTATGGTTTTTCTGGCGTTGTTGTTTTTGGGGGATTTTGTATCGCCCTTTACCATCAACAGTTACAACAACAATGCTTACGGATTGGATTATTCCAATAAAAAGGCTGTAGTGAACCCCGAAGGACATGGTAATTACACTGCCGATTCGCTGAGTACCATAAAAATACTGGACCGATGGGCAGAAAAAAACGCTTTGCCGTCAGGCCGGAAACCTAAAATGGTGGTGGTGTGCTCCAGTGGCGGGGGTATGAAACTGGCCATGTGGACATATTATTCCCTGGCTTATGCCGATAGTGCAACAAACGGACAACTGCTGCGGCATATCCAGCTGTTTACCGGTGCTTCGGGAGGTATGCTGGGGGCTGCTTTTCTTCGTCAGCTTTATCTTGAAAAACAGCAGGGAAAGATTAAAAAACTGTTTTCGGAAAAATATGTTTCTGAAATTACCACAGATATTTTAAACCCGGTATTTTACAGCTTTTCCATGAGCGACTGGTTTTTCAGGCTTCAACGTTTTCGCTATAACGGACATTGGTATTACAAAGACAGGGCTTACATGTTTGAACAGACATTGAACCGAAACCTCGGCCCCATATTTGATAAACCTTTAATCGCTTACCGGAAACCGGAAGAAAATGCCACTATTCCCATGCTGATTCTGACCCCTACCATTATTTCTACCGGCAGCCGCATGATCATTTCCCCGGTAAATGTTTCTTACCTGACAAAAGTACCTTACAGCAAACAATTACAAAATATCGAATTCCGTCATAATTACCGGAAGTTTGGTGCCGACAGCCTGCGTTTTTTGTCAGCTATCCGCATGAATGCCAGTTTTCCGTATGTCAGCCCTATTGTCGCCCTGCCGGGCAAACCGCGCCTGGCTCTTTTTGATGCGGGGCTCAATGATAATTATGGTTTTCTTACGGCATATGCCTTTTTGATGGAATTCAGAAAATGGATACTGCAACACACCTCCGGCGTTGTCCTTATCCGGGTTGATGAAAACGATTACATTACTTTTCAGCAACGTACGACATTTAACGACCGTATACTGAAACCACTGGGCGTGCTGTTTACCGACTGGCTTTCCATCCAGGAAAATAATTACCTGCCGGTGATAGGTTCCTTAAAGAAGATACTCAAAGGAAAATTTTATTATGTCAGTTTTCGTTTTGGTTCTGTTAACAAACGGGTGTCCCTCAGCTGGCATTTGACCAAAAGAGAAAAAATGATCCTGAAACAGGCCATTTATTCACCTGAAAACCAAAAGCAACTTGTCCGGTTAAAACAACTTTTACGTTAAGCTGTTATAGAAGTTGTTTAAAGTTCAGGGTGTTTTATTCCTGATAATATACTCTAAAAGAATAAATTACATCTAAAATTCAATTGTTATTTTTGTTTTAAAAAATATTTGTTAAACGGTTTTCCTTCATGCTAAAGGCATGAAGGAAAACCATAATTCGTTAAATTCGTGTAATTCGTTGATAAAAACCAACGAATTACACGAATTACCCGAATTCCATCTCGCCGCAGGCGAGTTAGAATTCATGTTATTACAAAAGAATAATCGAATAGGGAAAAATGAATAAGAATTTGCTCGTTTGATTCACATAGTACTTAGTAATAATGAGTTAACTTTAAAAACTTCATACTAAATTTTTGTTCTGTATCCGGAAAGGTGGAGTGGTAACCCGATTATCTCAGAAACTTCTTAAATTTGCGCACTAAAAAATTTAAGATGATGGAAAATACATTTGAAAAAATTAAAGAACTTTCCGAAAAATACCGGGACTATACAGCTCGGAACCTGTCGAAACTGGTGCAGATAAAATCGCTCAGTACACAGGAAAAGGAAGTACAGGAAGAATTGAAACGTCAAATGGAAGAAGCAGGTTTCGATGAAGTGAAAATTGATGGCCTGGGAAACGTTATTGGCCGTATTGGAAATGGGAAACGTATCCTTGCCTTTGACGGGCACATGGATACCGTGGATTTTGGAGATTTGGATGCCTGGGAATTTGACCCGTTGAGTGGGGAAATAAAAGATGGGTATGTTTTAGGCCGCGGCTCTGCAGACCAGGAAGGAGGACCGGCTGCTTTTGTCACTTCCGGCCGTATTCTGAAAGAACTAAACTTTGATAAAGATGTTACCCTCTATTTTGTGGGGAGTGTTATGGAAGAAGATTCGGATGGTTTGCCCTGGAAATATATTGTTGAAGAAGATGGCATCCGCCCCGATTGTGCCATTAGTACCGAGCCCACTAACCTGAACCTTTATCGCGGACATCGCGGCCGCATGGAAATAGAAGTCAGCTTTTACGGCCTTTCGGCACATGGTGCAGCTCCCGAAAGGGGCAAAAATGCCATCTATATGGCTTCTCGTGCTGCTCTGGAAATTGAGAAACTAAACGAAAGGCTTGCTGTCGATGAATTTCTTGGTAAAGGCAGTGTTACCATTTCTGAAATGGTTTCCGGCAGCCCTTCGTTATGTTCGGTGGCCGATTTTGCCAAAATTCATCTTGACCGTCGTCTCACATGGGGCGAAACAAAAGAGTCGGCTGTAAAGGAAATAGAAGATATTGTAAAAGGCATGGATGCCAAAGTGGAGGTGCTGCAATATCGCGAAACCGCTTTCACAGGAGTGGAATATGGTATGGAAAAATATTATCCTACCTGGAAAATGCCCGAAGACCATCCGGTGGTGCAAACCGGCGTAGAAGCTTATAAAAATTTGTATGGCAAAGCACCCAAAGTGGACAAATGGACTTTTTCGACCAACGGAGTGGTTATCAATGGAATATATGGTATTCCCACCATTGGGTTTGGCCCGGGCAATGAAGTGATGGCCCACGCCCCCAACGAAAAAACACCGGTAGAGCACCTTGTGGTTGCCAGCGCTTTTTATGCTGCTTATGCTTATAAATTTGCCGAAAACAAATAAAAACGACATAAAGAATGATGAACCTGGAGCAACAAATTGAAAAGCTCAAAGAGCTGAAAACCGGTTTATATCAAAAAGATTTCCTGCTGACATGGGAGAAAAACGATGATGAACTGAAATTGATACTTGAAGTAGCTGCTATCCTGAAAAATATGCGCGACCAGAATATTTCGCCCAAAGTTTTTGATTCGGGTTTGGCTATTTCCATTTTTCGTGATAATTCCACCCGGACCAGGTTTTCTTATGCTTCGGCTGCTAACCTGTTGGGACTGGAAGTGCAGGATTTGGATGAAAAAAAGTCGCAGATAGCCCATGGTGAAACGGTACGCGAAACAGCCAATATGATCTCTTTTCTGAGTGATTTTATCGGTATCCGCGATGACATGTTTATCGGCGAAGGCCATAAATACATGCTGGAGGTTGGCAAAGCGTTGGATGATGGTTTCAAACAAGGCGTGCTGCCGGTACGTCCGGGCATTGTCAACCTGCAATGCGATCAGGACCATCCCACACAATCAATGGCCGACCTGTTGCACTTAAAACAACATTTCGGTTCGCTCGAAGCCCTCCGCGGGAAAAAGATGGTTATGAGCTGGGCCTATTCACCGAGCTATGGTAAACCATTATCTGTTCCACAAGGAATCATAACCCTTATGACGCGGTTTGGCATGAATGTGGAATTGGCATATCCCGAAGGTTACGAGCTTATTCCGGAAATGGTGGACATAGCCCGGCAGCATGCCAAAAACAGCGGGGGCAGCTTCCATGTGGGCCATTCCATGGAAGAAGCCATGAAAGATGCTGATATTGTCTATCCCAAAAGCTGGGCACCGTTCCATGTGATGCAACAGCGTACAAAGTTGTTGCAACAAGGAGATACCAAAGGGTTGGATGAACTGGAGAAAACCTGCCTGGCCGAAAACAGCCGGTTTAAAAACTGGGAATATAACGAGGAAAAATTAAAGCTTACCAAAAATCAGGATGCATTGTACATGCATTGCCTGCCTGCCGACATTACCGATGTTTCGTGTGTTGCCGGAGAGGTGAGTAAGGATGTTTTTGAAAAATACCGTATTCCTACTTATGTACAGGCCGGATTTAAACCGTATGTAATTGCTGCTATGATGTTTACGAATCGTTTTGCTGATGTTCCCGCAGTTTTGAAAGAAGTACTGGAGAGAGGTACCGGACGGATGAATTTTTAACCCGGTTACCACGCACATCCAGTCATATTAAGACGATACTTTTGCAAAACAAAGGATAAGGGATCTATTCTTCATTTTTTCCAGTGAAACACCTTTTCCAAAAAGGAATCGGAAATCAGGAAGTATTGCATCCTTTTTCTATGAATCGCAAGCCACCTGGTTAATGAAGTTCCACCTGAACGGTATCCCTGATGCTGTTCAGGGGGACATTAATGGTAACCACAGACCTGCGGGCATCCCAGAACCAACCTGTTCCCGAACCTGCATTCTTAACAACAGGCTGATGATTGATATCAACACTTTGCGGCTTTTGGATACCCTGAATCCTGACAATATAAGCCCGTTCTTTCACCTGTCCTGCATAGTGTCCTTGCGTTGGTCCTATCGTTAATTGATACGTGCTCCCGCCCTTCTTATTTGAGAATTTTATGGGAGTCCGGGCAAACTGCCCCTTTTTGTAAAGAAGAGAGATGCCATCGTCTTCGTATAAATTAAAACTTCCCGGCTTTGATCCGTAAACACGTACGATTAAGGTATCGAGCGGCCTTTGATTGGAATAAGCCATCGATGTCTGCTCGGGTATGACAGAACCCGCACGTACAAAGACCGGCATCTCGTCCACATTATAATGAGCGGTAAAAGTCTGCGCTCCTTTATACGACCTGCCCGTAAAAAAATCATCCCATTCGCCCGGGGGCAGATAAATCGTACGTGTTCCTGTAGAATCAACCACCGGCGCCACAAGGATCTCTTTGCCGAAGAAATACTCATGGGGATGTTTATAGGCCTCACTCAGCTTCGGATATTCCAGGTACAAGGGACGCAGCAACGGAAGAGTACTGTCGTAAGCCTGCCGTACATAAGTGTATATGTAAGGAAGGAGTTTGTAACGCAGACTGAAAAATTTTCTATCCAGTGCTATCCCTTTCTTACCGTAGGTCCAGGGCATACGAAAATTCCCTTCTCTTGGATTCTCATGGGCGCTATGCATTCGCAAAATAGGACTGAAAGCGCCAAATTCCACCCATCGTGCATACAGATCGAATGGAATCTTCCCTCCGTGAAACCCGCCGATGTCATGAGTAATATAGGGCATCAGGGCATTGCCTCCCTGTGCCGTAAAGGATACTTCATAAGCAAGTACGGGCCACTGGGAATAGGTATCTCCGGTGAAAAATGCAGGATAACGCTGATTGCCCCAGCCGCCATACCGGCTAAAAATAAAGCCTCGTTTGTGAGTTAATTTCTGGGTATAATCATAATAAACGCGATTGGTCCACAACTGATTGTTTAATCCGGGCATTTCTGCAGCTCCACTGCCGCCATCGATCCACCAAAAATTGACGCCCTCTTTCATCAACGGGCCATGTAACACTTTCATAAAAACATTCGCCTGTTTTTTGACCGCCAGATTGAAGTATATCGGTTCCGGAGGCGGAACATTTTGAATGGCAACGGATAATCCGATATCTGCGCCCCCCCGTTGATCTGTAATACGCATTGCAATTACATTGGTTTTTCCCGCTTTTATGAAAGGAGTAATATTTCCATAAGTATTAAAACGAAACCATCGGGCCTTTGTGTGAGTAACCTTCATACCATTCACATAAATATCATATTTGTTTCCCAATCTCCCCAGAACAATAAAAAGAGAATCGGGCAATGTCTTTGGTAATTTAATGGTTTTGCGAAACCATATTTCTCCTGTATAATTTGAAAAATACGGGTTTTTCCGGGAGATTCCGGCTGGCAGTATTTTCCACCGGCTATCATTAAAATCTTTTGAGAACCATTTAAGTCCTGTGCCGGCTTCTTTCAAACCGGTAGTGAATTTCCAATTCTTAGACAAATCCATTTTAAAAGTAGGTTTCACAGGCATAGAACGGCCCAGGTCTTTTAATACCTCAGGGGTACGACTATCCTGATAAGAAAGGATACTTTCCCCTTTTGCATAAGTATAACCGGGATGATCGTTCAAAGATACTTTTATACCATGGGCATGAAGCCAGGTAAGAAATTTATGGGGATGAGGTATTAAAGGACTCCAGTCGTAACCTCCCTGCCAGCCATAATTATGCCACCCGAAATCCATAACCAGAATATCCAATGGTATTCCGTAATGTCGAAATTGCAGTATCTCTTTCTTCAAATGGGTTTCATTATATTCCTTAAAGATTTTTTCCTTCCCCTCTTTCGAGCCCGGAAAATATTCGAAGTTTAGGTCTGTCATCCATGCTCCCAGCACATAACGGGGAATCATTGGAATTCTCCCGGAGAGTCGGGCAAATTCACTTAATACTTTTTTGTAATTCCGGCCATAGGCAAAAAAATACCAGTCCTGATCATTCTTATCCCGGCGGGGAACGATCCAGGCTTTCGTAGAATCCCAGACCGGACTATGGCTGTCATCTAACAGAAAATACCCGCTCCGGCTCAGCAGACCCGGTTGAACTTTAGGCAAATGTCCTTTGCGGGCTTCATCAAGAGAATACCTTATTCCTCCGAGGTTAAGCGAATCCTTCTCGGTGGGATGCCATTGGCGGTTACCCGTTGAATCCTGCCAGGCAACAGAAAGGTTCCCCTTTGTAAATGGTCCTGAATGCAGCCGATAGCGTACCTTTAACCGGCTGGTCTGCATCGTTAACCAGCCATCTTTCTTTGTGGTCTGTACGGCAACCTTGGGCCAGTTGCGCCGCTGAACGACCACAGAGGGCGCATTGACAAACTGCCCCGAAGGCGCATATTCCATCCGTACAAGAGAAGTAGTTAAAAATTCAAAACGGGCTTTACCACTCACTATGGTGGATCCCTCCTGGGGAGAACTGCACGAATAAAAGAACATCATTCCAATCACTATGAAACTCAGCCGGAAAATATTTCTTCCCAAGCCGGCCATGGGACCGTGTGTTTTTGGTAATACTCCTTTTTTAGTCATAATTCCATTGTTTTAAATTGTTTTAAAAAGAGGAGACAAAAAATCATTTGTACTGCCCATTCAGCGGCTCAATGCCTCTGCCAACTCATGTTTATTTCTTTAATTCCCTTGGCTTTTTACCCTGACGCCAGTGTTCTTCGATTTTTTCCAGTGAAACCCCTTTGGTTTCGGGAAGAAAATAATAACCCCATACCAGGCCGACAATACCGATGAAAGCATAAAACCAAAAAGCTCCTGCCGGATTGCCGTTGTTCACCGCCTGCATTGTGAAAGTATGGGTTGCCGGGTTATAGATCTTTTCATGGGTAATAATTCCTGTTCCGGGCATTGTAAACAGCCTGATAATTTTGAAGAAGGTAAAAGCCACCACTCCGTTAAAAAACCAGTTTGACAACGAACCTATGGAAGAACCAATGCCACGCACGCGCAAGGGGAAAACTTCTGAAATAAACAACCACCCCAACGGCCCCAGACTAATAGCAAAGAAGGCAATGTAAACCCATACGAAGATAATGGAAAGCCATTTGCCCATGGCACCTAAACCTGGAAGGAAAGCAAATACTACTCCAAGGGCTATTAAAGAGACTACTATCCCGCTTGTTCCGATGAAAAACAGCTTTCTTCTACCCAATTTGTCTATCATGAATAAAGAAAGTACTGTGAAAACCACATTGATCACGCCCACACTTACAGCTCCCCAAATGGCTGCACGGGCACCTTCAAAACCAGCTATCAGGAAAATTTTCGGGCTATAATAAATTACCGTGTTTATCCCCACAAACTGTTGGAAAAACATGATTCCTACGGCAATCACCAAAGCAGTCCTGAGCCAGGGCTTGAAAACTTCAGTAAATTTCGGACGTTCTTTATATTTTGCAATTTCCTCTTTCATCCCGTTTAAGGAGTTCTCTACCTCTGAGGGAGCTTCTATCTTTTTTAATATCCGACGACCCTCTTTTTCACGGCCCTTACTCATCAGCCAACGGGGCGTCTCGGGGAGAAAAAGCATTCCAATCAATAAAATCAAACCTGGAATAACACCTACATAAAACATAGGTCGCCAGGATTCTAAATTGGCATTGTTTGCGAAGGCTTCATCACTTAAATAAGAAACCAAAATCCCAATGGTAATCAATAACTGAAACAACGAAACCAGCCTCCCCCGAATGTGATTGGGGGAAATTTCCGCAATGTACAAGGGTACCGAAAAAGAAGAAATGCCAATGGCCAACCCGATAAACAAGCGGGCAATGATCAGCATATGGGGCGTGGGAGACCAACCTGACCAAATCGCTCCCAAAACAAAAATAATAGAAGCTCCCAGGATGGTCTTTCTTCTTCCAAAAATGTCAGACAACCTGCCGGTAAACATGGCTCCGATTACCGCACCTACCAATCCGGCGGTGGTAATGTTCTCCACCATACTGTTGCTAAGCATGAAATCCCTTTGAAAAAACGGGATGGCGCCCGAAATAACTCCTGTGTCAAACCCGAACAAAAGCCCTCCTGTTGCAGCCACGGCAGCAATTATGATTACCAGATTCTTGTTGTAAGTACTCTCCCTTTTCATGTTTTTGTATTTAATTTGATTTATTGATTCCGTTGAGAAAAATTTTGCCCGACATGTCTGAATTCACTTTCCAGACATCCAAAACGAAGTACTTTTTTCCCCTGAAAATCATTTCATTTTTTCCAGTCAACACTTCCTTTTAACAAGATATGTTCCGAGGACGAACCTACCAGAATGTCAAAAACAGCCGGATCCATTGTCCAGGAACTTTTTTGTGGATCCCAATATTGGAATGCATCATTGTTTAAAGTCACATGTATTCTTTTGGATTCGCCCGGTTTTAAATCTATCCTGTTAAATCCTTTCAATTCTTTAAAAGGCCTGTTTATTTTCGGATCCCGTTCATGCACATAAATCTGTGATACCTCTGCCCCAATCCTTTTCCCGGTGTTGGTAATGGTGTAAGAAACTTCTACCCGATGCTTCCCACCGGTTGTATCCTGAGTTAAATTAAGGTTACTGTATTTAAAAGTAGTATAGCTTAATCCGTAACCAAACGGGAACATAGGTTTGATGTGTTTTGAATCAAAATATCGATAGCCCATGTACAGGCCTTCCGAATAAGTAATCAGCGTGTCGTTTTGCCTGTAATTTTGGATGGAAAGGGGTTCCTGTTTCATACTCCTGGGAAAAGTTATGGGAAGTTTCCCGGAAGGATTGTCTTTCCCCAGCAAGATATTGGTAACGGCCTTCCCGATAAATTCTCCATCAAACCAGGTTTCAAGGACTGCCGGAACCCGGTTGATCCATTTTGTCACAGACACCGGAGCACCGCTGGTAAGGATGACTACCGTGTTTTTGTTAGCCCTTGCCACTTTTTGGATCAGTTCATCCTGATTATCGGGTAATATGAGGTTCTTCCTGTCGGCGCCCTCATGTTCGAAATGAGCCGAAGTTCCTGCAAAAATCAATGCGACATCTGCTTTTTTAGCTACAGAAACGGCATGGGCAATGGAAGCCTTTTGCGGGTGTTGCCAATTAAGGGTCACCATCAGGCTTACACCCATCTCGGGATTATAAGGTATAATACTTTGATAATCCACTCTGAAATCATAAAACTTTCCGGCTTCCAAACGGACTTTATACACATTTCCCTTTCCCCCCATCCAGTAAGGAACCTTTCCGGATTTTAATACTTCTTTATTGTTAAGGTACAGGACACATTTCCCAACGGCATGAAAATTAAAGGCATACTCGCCGGTAACCGGTGCTTTGATTTTTCCAACCCACCGCACTGAAAATTTCTTCCCTTTAAAGTTTGGATTGGTAGCAACGGGGGTTACTTGTGCAGCGTCCTGACGGTAATCAATCATGGTAGCAGGGATAACAACCGGTTGGCCTTTAAAATCGGTATTGTTATAAAATTCTGCTTTTAACCCGTGGTCAACTCCATTGTTTTGATAGAAATATTCCGAGGCCACCGGTTGAGGATAATGGAAAAGAATGCCGGGAGTGTATTCTATAATTGCCTTCCCTTTTAATGCTTTTCGTAAAGCCGACAGCGGGCTGATGGCAAAAACGGGGTGAACCTGGGCACTTCCGCCACCTACAGGGCGGGCATAAGCGGCATTGGGACCGATGACGGCTATTCGAAGTTTTTTGTTCACATTGAGGGGCAGGATATGGTGCTCATTTTTCAAAAGGATAATTGCTTCTACGGCGGCCTGCAGGGCCT
>Ga0256829_1000935_pt1 | contig 25721 bp, 24 predicted proteins | sample 131447metaG_FD_185979 | JGI IMG/M metagenome (GOLD analysis project Ga0256829, IMG submission 185979) | Hydrothermal vent microbial communities from Lau Basin, Pacific Ocean - 131-447 | ecosystem: Environmental > Aquatic > Marine > Hydrothermal vents | place: Pacific Ocean: Lau Basin | collected...
TCTCTTGTTGGGTAATCTGTAAATTCATAAAGTTATCAAACTCTTGTGGTGTTTTTCCAAATGCAGACATTAATGCCAACGGTTTTAATGCTTCATGGGCAATATCAGTAGGGAAAGAGATGGCATGGGTTAGAGGAGAAAAAACACCAGGAGCATAAAAACCAAGTTTGTACATAGCAGGAGTTAACAGTGTAAAAAAGCCATCACTAGAGGAGAGGAGGCTTGGAGATACTAATAAATCATAATGGCTCTTTTTAAGCTCTTTTCTAAGGGTTAAAACTTTCAATGGTTGTTTGAGCAGTTTTCTTGGAAAGCTATAAACTTTATTGATTTGAGGCATCGCTTCAATGAGAGGGGCAATAAAAGGAGCTCCTATCATCACATCTATGGTTGCTGTTGGAAATTCTTTTTGCAGGGCATTAAGGAGTGGAGTAATAAAAAGTATGTTTCCTATTCGATAGTTAATACGTACCACCAAAATACGTTTAACCTCCTCTTTTGGAATGCTCTTCTCATCTACTTTTGCAGGAAAGAGTTTAGAGAGGAGACGATGAGTAAGTTGACTCAGTTTTTTACGAAATCGAATATGTAGTGCCTGTGCCATTAGTTCTCTTCTGTTTTGTTTGCTAGTGATTGGAAGGCTGCTGATTTCTCTATTAATATTTTGTAACTTCCACGCTCAATAATCTTCCCCTTTTCTAGTAGTAAAATGGTATCAGCTTTTTCGATGGTGCTTAGACGGTGAGCCACGACAAAGGTAATCATGCTCTCTTTTAAGCCCTCTAGGGCAACCTGAATCGCTTTTTCACTCTTGTTGTCAAGTGCCGAGGTAGCTTCATCTAAAATTAAAATTTCAGGCTCTTTATAGATGGCACGTGCCAAAGCGATACGCTGTCTCTGTCCTCCGCTAAGGTTGACTCCAAACTCATCTAATGGTGTATTTATGCCCTCTTCTAGCTTTTCGACAAACTCCCAAGCTTGCGCTTTTTTAAGCGCTTCTATAGCCTTTTCTCTGTTTGGTTCCATTCCGTAACAGACATTGGCAAGAACAGAATCTTGAAAAATAAAAATACGTTGCGTTACCAGTGCTATTTTATGGTGAAGTGACTCTAACTCATAACTTTTTAAAGTTTTGCTGTTGAGGAAGATTTCTCCAGAGCTTGGATCATAAAAACGTACTAAGAGGTTAATAAAAGAGCTTTTTCCAGCTCCACTGTCCCCTACTAAAGCATAGACTTTTCCTTTAGTGGCCTGTAAATTGATATTCTCTAAAGCTACCTCACCTGCATACTTTAAACCTACTTCTTTAAACGCTACCTGCTCTACCTTTTGTAATTTTTCTTGACCGGAGACAATGCTTGCTTCATGATCAAAAAGTTCTTGTAGGCGTTCGGTTGCTGCAAGTGCGTCTTGCATTTGGTTGTGAATGTTTGCTAAGACTTTGATTGGGTCATAGAGCATAAAGAGAGCTGTGATAAAAGCAAAAAAGGTTCCTACTGTAATCTCGTCAGTAATCACCTCCATCGCCCCCACATAAATAGCAATAGAGATAGCAACAGCGCCAAAAATTTCAAGGGCAGGTCCTGTTAAGGCGTTAATCCGTACTTGCTTAATGCTAAAGATAAAAAAACGGTAGTTCTCTTCTTTAAAGCGTTGGTGTTCAAAAGCTTGGGAAGAATTAGATTTTATCACCTCTATATTGTTGAAAATTTCAGTGAGTCGGGCTGTAAGGTTAGATGTACTCTCTTGTGAATGTTTGGAGTACTTTTTCATCTTCTTTGCTAAAATTTGTAAAGGGAAAAGGGCTAAAGGCATAATGACCAAAAAGTAAAATGCCAAAGTAGGACTCTGATAGATAACATATCCTGTAAGCGTAAAGACAAGCATAATCTTAATCATAATAGCAGGGATCAGAGTAGAGACCACATTTTGCACACGGTTCAGGTCATTGGTAATTCGACTTAAAAGCTCACCACTACGCATTTTGTTAAGATAGGCGATGTCTTGGTTCATAAGGTGAAGTGCCAATTTGTCTCTAAGCTTTCGGACAATGTCATCTCCAATATAGGCTGTAAAATAGGTTTGAATAAATTTACCAATGGATTTTAAAGCAAAAATTCCAATAACCATCAGAGGAATACTAGAGAGCATCGCTTCATCTTTTTTGATAAAAATATCATCCAAAATGGGTTTTAGCATGTGTGCTGTTCCTGCTGTTCCTATGGCAACGGCTATCATTCCTAAAATGGCAAAGATAAACTCTTTTTTGTAGTTTGTCATATAGGGTAAAAAGTATTTAAATAGTTTTTTCAATGTTTGACCTTAATTTTTTTCCTCTATTATATCTTGTATCGCATTTAAAACATCACTGCTTTCTAACAATTTCATACACTCATGATGCCCTAAATGACAAGTGCGTTTCATACAAGGACTACACTTCATCTCTCGTTTAACAATTACCCCTTTTGGGTTCATCCATTGTGAGGTCTCTTCTACTTTAGTCGGCCCAAAAATGGCAACAGTAGGTACTTTAAAGGCAGAAGCGACATGCATAGGACCACTGTCTCCTGTGACAAAAAGGTCTAAGCCACCTATCTTTTGGCATAACTCTTTAATGGTGGTTTTTCCTGCTAAGTTGGTAACATCTACCTGAGCTTTTTTAAGTTCATCTTCTATATCTTTAGCAATATCCACCTCAGCAGGACCTCCAAAGATAACAATGTTATATGTACTACTCATCTTTTTTGCTACTTTCGCAAATTTTTCAGGATACCAGCGTTTCGCCGAACCATACGAAGCCCCAGGGTTAATGCCAAGGGTTGACTTTTCATACATAAAGGGGTCAAAATAGATTTTTAAATCTTTGGCTTCTGTGTTAAGATGAAAAGTTTTATTCACAAAGTCATTGTATCTAATGGCTTGATGAATACTCTTTTTGGTATAGCGTTTGTAGTAGCCTTTCGTTTTGGCTTTAGTAAACCATATAAAGAGTTTTGAGAAAAATGTTTTTCTAAAAGTAAGTGTTGTATCAAATTTACCAAGTTCTTTGGCTGTACTATAAATCCACTTTAGCCGTGAAGAGGCTTTTTTGCTTTCATCTAAGATGATTTTTTCAACATTGGGGTGTTCTTCAAAAAGTGCTGTTGAGACAAATGAACCAAAGATGGTTAGTTTTACATTGGGGTAGGTTTTTATGATGTTCTCTATGGCAGGGGTTGCCATCACACAGTCGCCTAGCCATGTGGGAACTTCTATTAGTATTTTATTCATTGATTTATCATCTTTTTAAAAGCATAAAAGGCTTCTGTTTTTCGTATTTTACCATTTCTATTATCAACCAATCCATAACCAGATGCGATGAGTTGATGCCAAAAGACTTTTTCTATCTTTTGACTCTTTAGTGCAATATCAAAATACTCTAACATATACTTGTTGTAAAGCTCTTCACTCACACACTCTTTTTCTGAAGTAGGGGCATAAGGAGCTGTGCCACTTAAGGGCCAATTGGCTTCGGTAATGTAGATATTATTGTTACATTTAGAGGAGCTTTTTACAATGGAATGAAGAAACTCTATTTTGTTTTCAAAATCAAAAATACCCATCTGTGTAGAGTAAGGGCTACCACGTCTGTCAACATAGAGCAAAGAGGCTACTTTGTCATAGTGGATTTTAAAACCATTAAAAAGTGTACGAATGGTAAAATGATACTCAAAATCTATAACAGATGAGCCAATAAGTTTAATATCTACAAAATCTTTATCTCTAACATTTTGCACTATCTTATAAAATTCTAAATACTCCTCCATAGAAACAAATTCCCATTTTATACGATTGATAGCATTTCCTATCATAAATTCACTAGAGATTCCTTTGAACTTTTCAAATATAATTTTTATATTTTTGGCTAAAAGCTTATGATTTTCTATATGTTCTCTATTTTGAATAATACATATAAGTATCTCTTTATCTTCTCCAAAACCTTTGGCAAACTCTACATATTTTTCTATATTTTTTATATCGTTTAAAAAAATGCGTATTTGCAAAGATTTAATGCCTAACTCTTCAATAAGTTTGTATTGTTCTTTGCCTTTGTCTAAATTGACACAAAGGCCATAAAAATTTTTGGATGCTGTAGGTTCGATTTTATCGAACGTTTTATTTGTATTATAATTTTTGTTCGATAAAATCGAACCTACAAGAAATTTTAGAAAGACATAAGGAAAAAAGATAAAGTTAGTAGCAATCAGTTTTAAAAAGTCCATCTTATGTCCCTTGCGTAAAGCTTTTTTGCTTTCTCGTTTTAAGACATAAGGTTGATCAGAATATCTGTCCCAAGGAAAATCAAATCTCATTTAAAATACCTAGCAACTCTTTTTCCATTCTATCATAAACCTCCACCCCATAATCAGCCTCAACAGTAAAGTTATGTTGCAAAGCTTCATCATTAATCGTCCCCCAGCGTTTAGCCGAAGCAAAAAGATTTGCACCAAAAAAGGAAAGAGTGGGAGTATTGGTCATTCCTGCTAGGTGCATAGGCCCAGTTGAGGTACTAACAAAGAGTTTTGATTGAGCAATAAAATGAGTAAACTCGATTAAACTCTTAAAGTCATCTCGAATGGTTGCATTGAAGTTTAGATATTTTTCAATGTAGGCTTTTGATTCTTCATCATCAGGGCCAAAAGAAAAAATAACATTCGTATGGTTAGAAGCAGTTTTAGCGAGTTTTAAATAATCATCTAATGTTAAATTTCCATCACTACTTCCTCCAAAACCTACATGAAAGATAATAAAATTTGGTGTATTGGAATTTTCATTCGATGAAATCGAACCTACTGTTAACAATGGTTTTTGAAACTCTAACACTAGGGTTTCATCGAATGCTTTAAGCAACTCCAAGTTATACTCAAACTCACGCATTTTTACTTCACTACGTCGCTGTTTAACTCGTCTATTAAAAAAAATTTGAGCAATTTTAGTTGCAGGAGAAATACGTTGTGGAATACGAGATTTAAATAGTATTTTCCCCAAATTGGTATCTATATAACCAGAGATACTTACATCAAATTTATAAGCTTTAATGGTTTTAATTAATGCTTTACTATCGGTACTATACTCTATAACTTCATCTATAAAATCAAGCTCTTGAGCTAAGGCTACATTAACCTTGGCAACAAGCATAACCACGTTATGATTTGTTTGCTCTTTTAAAACTTTACAGACAGGAAGCATGGTAACAAAATCACCAATTTTATCATGGCGAGTAATTAAGATATTCATTTTTTTAGCTCTTTGTTGAGTTCATAGAGTTTCATGTACTTATAAAAATTTGTAACCATGTGAGAAAAGGCAATAATCAGCCCTGCATAGCCATCTAAAAAACCACGTTTTAAAATATAGGTTCTAAAAAAAGAGTAGTGAGCGTTGAAAAAAGCTTTGAGAGGTGAGGAAGATTTTTTTCCTGCTTTATCTTGGGCAAAGAGGGTTGAGTATTGGTCAGCTTTAATAATAAATTGGCTAATACTTTGATAACTGTAGTGTTCCATATTTCCTTTAAGAAGCTCTATCTGTAGATTTTTAGTAATAATATCTTCATGTACTTCATTGTCATTGTAGGAGGTTACGGTTCGGTTATAGAGCCGTTTTATCTTTTGATTGTTCCATCCTGAGTGTTTAATCTGAATATCTTTATAAAATGCTTTAAAGTTGAGTTGATAAACGGTTTTAGGGTCAAGTTTTGTTGTCTGTAAAGTTTCAATAAGCTCCTTATCAATAACTTCATCACTATCTACTATGATAACCCAATCATATTTAGCATAAGTAACAGCATGATTTTTTGTCCAACCAAAACCTTTGAAGTCTCCCTCTATTAAATGAACATTCTTAAAATGGTTTGCTATTAAAATACTATTGTCTGTTGACCCATTGTCATAAACAACCACATCATCAAAAGCAGTTAAACTTTTTAGTGTGTTTCCTAATGTATATTCATTGTTTTTTACTAAAACGATGGCTGAAATCTTCATTTGTTCCCTACGATGCTTTTAACAAAGCTTTTAAATCTAAATTTGAGCATTGATTTAAAAGAAAAAATTTCTGAGGGATGTGTTAAATTATCTCCATCAATACGATAGATAACCCCTCTAATTCCTCTAAAATCCATATTGACTCCATTACCAATTCTAAAACTATAATTATAATGTTTCATGGTTTTATCTAAGATAATTTGATTATATTTTCCAAAGGGGTAAACGAAGCTATCTATTCTAATATTGAGTCGTTTCTCTAAAAGTTGTTTAGAATATATAATCTCCTCCTCTAAATTAATATTTTCTTCCAATAAATTTTGATGTGAATAGGAGTGTGAGGCAATTTGAACTAAACCACTTGCTATCATCTCTTCTAACTCCTCATAAGTACAAAATGTTCCCTCTTTATAATGGTTAAAAAGCTCATTATGTTCATGGTTTAGTCGCTCTTCATCGCTGTTGTTACAAGACTCCAAGATATACTTAGGAACAACAGCCAAGAGGGCTTTAATATTATATCTTTTAAGTAGAGGAAAAATAAGTTTATAGAAGTCATAGTAGCCATCATCAAATACCAAACAGATAGGATTTTTAGGTAATGTCTTAGTAGGAAAAGTACTATTAAAATGTTTACTAATATAGGCTAAATGCTCTTCAAAAATAGCTTGATTATTTGAGCATCTATCTGAATTGAGGTGATGGTACATCATGCTAATCAACAACTTTAACTCCTTTTAGTCTTTTTTTCATATTGATTCTCTTTTTATGTTTATGGGAGTAGTACAATGCTTTAGTAATACAAAGTTCTTCATCTTTTTTGACAAGAGAGGCGTAGGCTTTAGCTACAAGGGTTAAATCTTCATCACTTATCCAGAGTTTTGCAAAGTTTTTTAGACGAGAATCAAGGTCAAGTATCTTAAACTGCATACGGTTAATGTCTACAATGTTAAAAATAAACTCCTTATCATCTTGTTTTATAAGAATATTTCCAGGGGAGTAATCTTGATGTAAAATCTCTTGTTCATGAAGTTGAAAAGTAAAATAAGCAAAGGCTTCTAAAATAGCTTTTTTTTGAGGAAAATTTTTGTCTAAAAGTGGCTCACGAATGGTAAAGTCATAATTAAAATGTTCACTAATAAAATAACTTTGATGAAGTAAACCCCCTTTATAAAACTCAATATACCCAATAGGCTCAGGAACAAATTTACGAATCTTTACTGAATACTCATAAGATTTTCTAGCTTTACTTTTACGAAAAAAAGAATAGACAATACGGTTCAGAAGATGAGGTATTTTAAATGCTTTTACTACTACCTTTTTTTGAGTATATTCAAGCACTTTAATCTCATTTCTTGCTTTATGAATGGTGTTGTTGTTGTTGCTAAAATGCTCTTTAATATTTTTTAGAAAATCGGTAAACATTTCTTTATATTTTATATTTATTTTGTACTTAATCATAATGTGATTTTATCAGATAATCTATCTATATCTTCTTGAGTATTTTTTATTTTTAACTTTTTTAACATTGTTTCTATATTATTTTGATTAATTTTCATCATAATTTTATGCTTATCCTTACTGCTGTTTAATACCTTCGCAATCTGTTTATAATAAACAGGATAAGCATGATTTGAATCCATAAAATATTGGTTTTGTGAAGAGATAGGATTTTTAAACATAAAATGGTTAATTTCACCAAATACACTTGTCATATCTCTTATCCATGCTTCATAGTTGTCATAAAGTTGAAGTTTAATAATTTCATCTATTAAATCTGAACTCACCGGCGTAGTAAATACTATAAAATTAATTTTAGGATAAGATTTTTTTAATTCTAATAGATAATTTTTAAAATTTAGATCTTTATTTTTTGGATGATATTTGTATCGGCTATACTCTTGGACATTAAAAACTGTGCTATTTGTAGTACTTCCGAAGAGTCTTGTAGAAGATTTTATGTTTTCTCTATTATAGGTATCTAGGCTCATTCTCTTAAAATTTTTTAAGTTATGCATGCTGTTATTAAGTGCATCTATAGAAAGTAAAACTTTATATCTATAAAATTTAGAGAGTGTAGCTTTTCCATATTGTTTGGGGTTATTAAACTTTTTAATCCCATAGGCTAATGAACCATAAAAATCTACACCAAGATAAATGGTTTTGATATTTTGTTTTGCATCATTGATTGCAAAGTCTATAAAGCTTTTATACTCTTTTGGTTGCATGTCAGAACAAGCGTAGTTAAATACTTCTCCTTTTAAATCTTTTTTATTAAAATAAGTGATTCGACTACTACCTAGTAATAAAGCATTATATTTTTTGCTAGAAAAATATAATTGATTTGTTTTTTGTTGACGTTCATTTGATCCTTGTTGATATTGGTTAAGACTATAAGAATGATTAAAGCACCAATAAGGGTCTATAAAATAATTTAAAGTTCCAATACTGCTTAATATAAATATAAGACTGATTATTGAAATATGCACAAATTTTTTCATTATATTCCTTAAAAGTTAAAATATAAAAATTCACTCACATGAACTAAGTTTAAAATAGCACTTGTTGCAAGTACTAAAAATATAAAAAGATTGGTTTTTGTGGGCTTAAAATGGTTTAAATAATAAACACTATTTTTGAAAAAAAGAATAACTACAAATCCCATAATTAACCATAAGGTTATATCCTTTCCATCATCAATATCTTCAAAATGTTTACCAAAGGTAAAATACATTTCCAAAGAAGGAAACTTTTCTAAAAGCCAATATGAGAATATTTTATCTCCTAAAAACATGCCCTTTAAAACTTTAAGTGCATCATCCCACTCTTTAGCTCTAAAAAAGACCCAAGTAAAGTTAATAAAATTAAAGGTAACAAACCAAGCTAAAAGGGTATTCATCTTAATGTTAAGTTTTCTCCAAAGTCGATGAATAACTAACGCTCCACCATGTAGAAATCCCCAAAATATAAAAGTCCATCCAGCACCATGCCAAAGACCACCCAATAGAAAAGTTATCATTAAATTGCTATAGGTTCTAAACTCTCCTTTCCGATTTCCTCCTAAAGGAATGTAAATATAGTCCCGTAAAAAATTAGAAAGTGTAATGTGCCAACGTCTCCAAAAATCTTGAATAGAGAGTGCTTTATAAGGGCTGTTAAAGTTGTTAGGTAGTTTGATGTTGAAAAAAAGAGCAATTCCTATCGCCATATCGGTGTAGCCTGAAAAGTCAAAGTATAGCTGAAAGGTATAAGAGAATGAGGTTGCCCATCCTTCAATGAAATTTAGTGTTTCTGCTTTATCAAATCCATTGGTAGCCCAAACAGAAAAGGTATCGGCAATGACTACTTTTTTAAAGAATCCAATAGCAAAGACAAACATACCAAGTGCAATATTTTTATATTGTTTAACTAAGTTCCATTTTGAAAAAAACTGAGGCATCATCTCTCTATGATGAACAATAGGACCAGCTATAAGTTGAGGGAAAAAGGTAACAAAAAGAGCATAGTTTAAAAAATCATACTCTTTGGTTTCACCTCGGTAGCTATCTATCAAATATGCGATTTGTTGGAAGGTGAAAAAGCTTATTGCCAAAGGTAGAGCTAGTGACAAGAGAGGGATATTACTTTGCGTTAAAGTGTTGATATTATCTATAAAGAAGTCTGCATATTTAAAATAACCAAGCAAGGATAGGTTTGTAATAATTCCCAAAGTAAGTAGAGTTTTTTTATTTATTTTGAGTTTTTTTAAATTACTATTTAAACTCTGTCCAACTATATAATTAAAAAGTATAGAACTTAGAATAAGAGGCAGATAAATAATATTCCACCAACTATAAAATAAAAGAGAAGAAAATACGAGAAAGCCTTTTGCCCCTACAATTAATCTTTTATTGAGTAGAAAAAAATATGTGAAAAACGTTATAGGAAAAAAGGCAAATATAAAGTCATAGGAATTAAATAACAATGGATTCCTTCGCAGTGTAATTACTTTTTGGATATTATATCAGACTTGAAAATTGTAGGAGTTTAAATGGTTCAAAAAAAGATCTTAGAGTTGTGTCTATCCCCAGATTTAGGTGGATTGGAACTATTTATGGTGGGTTGTTATGAAAATTTCAAAACTAAAACTACGTGTCAAATCATGGTAGCTCCTCAAAAAAAGTTAGATAATTATATTGAAAGTCAAGAGAAGTTTTATCTCAAACGGAATAAATTTTTGCCTATTGTTCCTGCTTTAAAATTAGCAAAGTTTATTGATAAATATGAAATTGATATGGTACATTTCCATTGGACAAGGGATATTGCCACTGTAGTTTTAGCAAAGTTATTGAGTACACGAAAACCCAAGCTTATTCAGACACGAAACATGACGATGACACGTTTTAAAGATGATATTTACCATAAATGGCTCTATAAAAATATTGATATACTCCATGCTGTAACGTATCAAGTTAAAGAGCAGTTGGAGAGATTTATCCCACAAGAGGTTCGTCCAAAAGTAGAGGTTGTTTATATGGGAACAGATGATCCCCGAAAAGAGAAAACAAGGATTGAAGAGCTTAGAAAAATTTATAAACTTGGGGATAGTTTTATAGTAGGTATTATTGGACGTATAGAGGAAGGGAAAGGGCAGTATTTGGTCTTGGAGGCTGTGGCAAAGTTAAGAGAATTAGACATAAAAGCTTTGATTGTTGGGCATACGATGGATGAAGCCTATTTGAACACTATAAAGCAAAAAGTTAAAGATTTGGACATTGAGAACAAGGTTATCTTTCAAGGCTTTACTAAAGAGTTAAATGAACATATACATCTTTGTAATACTATGGTATTAGGGACAGAACAAGAGACTTTTGGTTTAGTAGTCATAGATGCGATGATTAATAAAGTGACTGTCATTGCTACTAACAAGGGAGGACCTTTAGAGATAATAGAGCATGAGAAAGATGGTCTGTTATTTGAGAGAAATAGTGAAGATTTGGCTAAAAATATAGAACTCTTGTATTGTAATCCAGAGTTAAATAAAAAGTTGTCTTTAGCAGGGTATTTAAAAGCTAAAAAAATATTTAATCGTGAAACACAGTTTAAGAAGTTGTTAGGGCTGATAGGTGCTTAAATGATGAAAAACTTTATAACAATTTTTGAAAAATGTGAAAATATCCATTTAATTAAAGATGTAGGGCAAATTCCTTATTTGATGTATCGTTATTTTGGTTTTAAATCAAAAATTGTTACTTATAAAAATAGTAAAGAGTACAACTATTTAGATAAAGAAGTAGAAGGGTTAGAGTTAAAATTTCTTCCAAAGATTAAAGTAGGACGTTATTCTCTGTCTATTTTGTGGTATCTTTTTTTTCATGCTAAGGATATTGATGTATTACATCTATTTCATCATCGTGAAAAAACATACTTGAACTTTTTAATGTATAAGTGGAGAAATCCTGATGGAGTAGCTTTTTTAAAGTCAGATATTGGATTAAATACATTAAAAGAGTATGGAACTTTTTTTGCTCAAACAAAACCTAAATATTGGATAAGAAATTGGCTATTGAAAAAAGCAATTAAAAAAATAGATATTATTTCTATAGAATCAGACATTGGTATCGATATTGTTAAGAACAAATATAGAAAATATGAAAATAAATTTTTATTTTTACCAAATGGTATTAATCTTGAAAATATGCATACATTAGTTCCTTTAAAATCTTTTGCAGAGAAACAAAATATTGTATTAACTGTTGGACGTATTGGAGCAAAAGAGAAAAATAATGAATTACTTTTGGAAGCTATATCAAATATTAATATTACAAATAACTATCAATTTATCTTTATTGGCCCAATTGAAAAAGAGTTTCAATCAACAATAAATAGATTTTATATAGAGAATCCAAAGCTTAAGAATAGTGTGAGATTTCTTGGATTGATTGAAGATAGAAGAGAACTCTATGAATGGTATGCAAAAAGTAAAATTTTCTGTTTAACTTCGATTGAAGAGAGTTTTGGATTTGTTTTAATTGAAGCTATGGCATATAAGAATTTTATTATTACTACACCAATCTCTAGTGCAAATGAAATTACAGATGACAAGCGTTGTGGGATGATTATCTCTTCTCAAAAAGAGTTAGTAAAAGCTTTAGAATATTGTATGAGTAATGATGAGTTTTTACAAAATAAAGCGAATTTGATTCTTGATAAGGTCAATAGTAGTTTTAATTGGAAAAAAAGATTAAAAATCTTAAATGATAAAATAGAAGAGAAGACTTAATTGTATTTTATCTCATTCTCTTCTTGATAATAACTTATATAAATTGCAAAGAGAAGAGCAAATAAGGTAGAGGTATGTACCATCTGCAAATAATGCTCTCCACACATAAGAATAAAGTAAATAAGAATTGTTACCTTTTGATATAAATTAAATTCCTTATTTTTTATGGGTACTCTATAGTAGTTAAAAATAAAAAATAAAAAAATTATATAACCAATTATCCCTACTTGGACTAAAATTAAAATATGTTGATTGTGAAAATGAAGATAAGGGCCCACAAAATCACTTTGATGCTCTATTTTAACTTTTTTCATTGTATCAATAATATCAGTTATTCCTCTACCAACAAAAGGGTGCTCTGTATACATTTTTAATCCATAATTTGCAAGATTTAATCTTATTGGCCAAGAACCTATATGTTGCCCTGAATCATAAGATTTTTTTAGTTGTGAAAAACCTTCCTGATAGCTACTTGAATTTAATAAAAAGACACCTATCAATAACATAAACATCATAATAATAATATAGCGTAACTTTTTTGAAAAAAAGAAAGAGGAGATAAAAGCAATAGATATAAGATAGGTAAGATTAATAATCCTACTACTGGTTAAATCATCGATAAATAATGTTAGAGATACAAAAAGAAAAATTAGAGATAATAAAAAAGCATATTTATATTTTTTTACCATTATTAAATTAATTAACTTAATATAAATAAAAAGACTAGAAAATAATAAAAAAATATTAGCAAAAAGATCAACATATAATATATGTGTATAATATATATGGGGAGTGTCTGTCCAATAATTATAAGAATATATTGTTGTTAATCCTAAGAAATTAGTATAATAGATTATCATATAAATTATAGGAGAAAGGATGAAAAAAAGAATGAGATATTGTAATTTATTTTTATCTAATTGTGATAAATAGATTCCAGGAATTAAGAAAAAATAGTTTAAATAAGCATAAATGTTAACTTTAAAATTACCTCCAAACATATCTTTAGCAGGGGTCCAGAGAACGGATAGATAGGTAAGTAAGATAAAGCCAAATAAATAAAGAATTACTTTATGTTGAAATAGGCTTTCTAATGACCTTTTAGGATAGAGAGAAGCAAATATAAAAATCAAAATAGAGAGTAATAGACTAAATCTTGGAGCGATTATATTATATGGAAGAGAAAGAATCATTATAATAATGAGAGTATATTGTATCTTTTCTATAATATTAAAATACTTTACTAAATTAAAAAATGACACTACTTTCTCCCTTGTGCATACTCTATTAATGTATCTAGGTCTGAAGAGCAGAGTAGTTCTTGTTGTTGTATTATCTCTTCTTCTTCCCACTCCCACCATGCAATAGAGAGTAAGCTGTTACGAATCTCTTCATTAAAACGATACTTAATATGTTTCGCAGGGTTTCCTCCTACTATCTGGTAGCTATCTACATCTTTAGTGATAACAGAACCATTAGCAAGTACAGCACCATGTCCAATAGTGACTCCTGATAAAATGGTAACATTTGCGGCAATCCATACATCTGAACCAATAATGACATCACCATTAGTCCCACCATAATCATTCATATGATTAGAGGTATCAAAAAACGCAGAGAAAGGGTACGTGGAAATCCAATCAGTACGATGATGACCTCCTAAATAGATTTTAACATTAGATGAGATAGAACAAAAATTACCAATTTTTAAAGTTGAGTTTTCATTCCAATCAAAAACTTCTGGGACACCATAGGTATATTTACCATATGAGTAGCTAGGATATTTTTTATTGAAGATTTCTTGTGAAAGATAAGGCTCTTTTGCTTGTTTTTTTTTAAATAATTTCATAAATATCTTAGTGCTCCTTCCAATAAAATAGTACTCTTCGAATCCCTTTGTAAAATTCTTTATTGGTATAACTACTTATATAAGGTATGGATTTTAAAAAGTACATGAGTGCCTTTTTCTTATTATATTTAGCATATTTAGCAAACCATCTATTAAATAGATAAGGTTTTGATTTCTCATATACTGGGTGTTCTTTCCACTTATTAACTACTTGGATTTCCCATTGAAGCATTTTATATTCATCATTGCTTACATTAGTATCATGTACACGATAATAGGTTAGATGCTCATTGATATACGTGACAGGATATTTGGAGAGAATTTTAAACCATAATTGATAATCTTCTAAGTTGATATCTTCATCATAATAGTCAATTTCTTTAAAAACTTTTAAAGGAATGAGTACTCCTCCATCAGGAATGTGGGCATCACCTCTAAAAAACTCTTCAAATATATATCCTGTAAGGGTATTTTTTTTATCTATTTCATCAGATATTATATTACTGTTTTTATCAATATAGTAAAGAGGATTATAACACAATCCACAGTGAGGATTTTCTTCTAAAACTTTAACTTGTTTTTCAATTTTTGTGTTTTTAAAATAATCATCTGAATCTAAAATACAAACATATTTTCCCTTCACTATATTTTTTAAAGCATAATTTAAAGTTTTAACTAATCCATGGTTTTTTCTACATTCGAGATAAAAGCCATATTTTTTTTGAAGCATTTTTAGTATCTGTGGAGAGTTATCAGTTGAACCATCATCAATCACAATAAGTTCTATATCTTTATAGGTTTGGTTAATAGCACTTTCGATAGCTTGTTCTATAAATGATTCATGATTATAGCTAGACATTACAATACTTACTTTAGGTACAGTATGTTTCAATGCGTTTCCTTTGTTAATCCATTACGACAAAAATAAATATTATTTTTACTCTCCATTAATGCTTCTGTTTGTTTAGTAATTTCAGGGTTAAAGTTTTTTTCATGATACAAATGAATCATATTAGCACTATATCTACAAGAACTCATCTTGATACCAAAGTGTCTCATTCTTCGTTCAATATCTGTATCTTCCCCTGTTGTAGGTAGATTAAAATCTTCATCAAATCCATTTATTTTTTCTAAGTCACTTTTAAAACATGAAAAATTACACCCTACAATATGGTTTTCTTTTTTATATCGTAATAAATTAATAAATTTTAAGATTTTTGAATGAGGATGAAGATATAAACTTTCATCATAATGTCTAATATTATCAGTTTTTAACTGAAAATATTTTTTTTTATACTCATCTATAAAGTTTGAAAGAGAGAGCTTTTTTTCTCGAAGCAGTTTTGAAAAATATTCTCCAGGTTCACTTCGTCTTCCACATAAAACATGATTATTTTTTGCAAGAAGTTTATGTGATTCAACAAAAGTAAAAAAAGGAACACAATCCCCATCTATAAAAATAAGATATTCATGTTGAGCTTGAATGATAGCTCTATTAAGTGCTTTATTTTTTTGCCAACCATTGTCTTTTTGTGATAGATGTATTAAATTAGGTACTTTAATTGAATTTATAAAATTTTTAATCTCTGCTGATTCTCCATCTTCGGAAATAATAATTTCATCAGAGAGAACAGTCTGCTTGGTTAATGATTCAAGAATTAATTGTAGAGCTTGAACATCTTTATAGACAGAAATAATTATGGAAGTTTTTATCATTATATATTTCCTATGAATTATTTTTTAAAAGTGTTTCGTTTTTTGCATGAGTCCATTTTCCCTTAGGTTTATCAATATATTGAAAATATTCATTTGTAAAGCTTCCTTGGACACAAGTAATACGATAGTATCTATGATTGACTTTAGTGTCACCAATAGCCTCATTAAGTGTTCCAGGTCCCGTTAGTTCATAAACCCCTCTATCTACTTTTCTTTGGTTGATATTATTAACAATAATTTGAATATTTTTTTCAAAAATAGGATTATTTTTTTGAGAAGCAATAAAGTAATTAGTATAATGTTCTTTATTAAGCAAAATAATCTCTTTGTCGGTTGGCTGAATAATTTTAGAAAGAGGGTAAACGGCATGAGCATCAATATCCATATAAATACCACCATAATAGTTGAGTACAAATATTCGCCATAAATCAGCTTGTGCAGCTCCATCAGTAAGTTTGTCAAAAGCTTCAAAGACCTCTTTCGAAGCATGTTTTTTCATAAATGCATGACGGGCTTCGGTACTCACATAACGGTACTCATAGTCCAATGACATTAAACGATTAAAAAGATAGTTCAGATAAACAGGTAAACTTACTTTGTTGGTAAAGTTGGTTTGCCAAATTATTTTAGGAATCTCTGTTTTAGTTTTGGAATGGATAAGTGCATGGTTCTCTTCAGGAATGCTAAAACGCATTTTTGGAAAAACAAAGTGAAAAGGGTAACTAATTGCTTTTGTAATAGCACCCAACAGTTTTGCAATACGATTTACAATAACAATTTGTAATGACATTCTTTCTCCTGAAGTTTTATAAAATTGTATCTAAATTCTTTATATCTTTGTATAAAGTGTTTCGTTATAAAAATCTTTCCAACGCTTATGCATCCAAAACCATTGTTTAGGATTTTCTTTAATTACCCTCTCCATTGCTTTTGATTGAGCAATGGTCATGACTTCTAAATCAGCCTCTTTATTTTCTGTTTTCAGACTCTTAATTGGCTCATAAATTTTAACAACATAGTGTTCATAATCATCTGTTGAGATAAAAGCAGGAATAAGGTCAATACCAAACTTACGAGCCAAAATAGAAGCTATGGGGGTATGGGTCACTTTGTGATTAAAAAAATCTACATTGATAGATTGGTCAACGCCAATATGTTGGTCAACTAAGATACCAATGGTTTTCTTTTGACTAATGGCTTTTATGCACCCTTTCATTGCCCCTTTTTTGTAGATCATTTCTACATTAAAGTATTCTCTATTTTCTTTAAGGATGCTATCCATTACCTTTGAATCAAGCTCTCTTCCGACCCCTACAAGGGTTAAATCAAAATGAATTGCGATAGATTGAGAAAGAAGTTCCCAATTGCCATAGTGTCCTGTCACCAATATAAATTGCCTGCCCTCTTGTTGATACTTTTTAATTATCTCTTCATTTTCAAAACTAACGTTTTGTAAGACTTTCTCTTTTTGCATATTATCACGTTTTATAATGCCCAAAGTGGTATCGACTAAGTTTATAAAGGCAGAGACGCCTATCTCTCTTTTCTCCTCTTTGGTAAGTTGGTTATTAAATGCTAAGTCAAGATTACTGTTAATGATTCCTTGGTGCTTTTTACTGACGAAATAGGCAAATCGTCCAAGAGCTTTCATCAAGGATCGTTCCCCAAAGTATGGCAAAACTTTTAAAAGAAAAGAAAAAGTTTTATAGAGTCCCAAGTAGAGATAATCAGACATTTAAAAGCTCCTTGGCTAGGGTAGTGATTTCATTGGGATTTATCTCTTTTATAGAGTAGTCATTTTTGTCTAGCTTAAGTGGGTTCACAATCGAATTAGATTTTAAAACTTTGTTAATGTTTGTAAGATAGGTATTTCTATATTCAGGAGTATTGCCAAAAAGGGTAATAGAGGGAACATTCAATGCCCATGCCATGTGGGTTGGTCCAGTATCTCCTCCAATGACTATTTTAGATTCTGCTATAACTCTTTTTAATTCATCTAAATTTAGTTTTGGACAAGCCACAACATTTTTTAACGATTTATCGAGATACATTGCTACCTCTTTTTCATAATTATTTGCCCAAATAACTAGAATTGTTTCATTTAAATATTTTGCAACTTCTAAAAACTTCTCTTTGGGATATATTTTGTTTTCAATCGATGCACCTACTACAAACACTATGTAGTTTTCTATCTTAATGGGTAGCTTTTTTGATGTTCCATAATATAAGAACTTCTCTTTATTTAAAATTTTTTCTTTACTAATGGTGAGATCTAAAGGTTCACAGATGACTTTAATATTTCGTTCTATGACATTTTTTTCATAAGCTATTTCTACTTTATGTGCATAAAAATACGCAGCTACCCCCTCGCGTATAGATTTTTTTGAAAAACCTGCCCTATTTTGCCCCAATAACTTAGCCACTATTGCTGACTTTAACAATCCTTGTGCATCAATCACTAAATCATAATGATTATATGCATACTTTTTAACGGTATTAATTTGAGTAAAAAATTGTTTTTTATCTTTTTTGATTGCTTTTAGATTCACTGGAAGAATGTTATCTATATGTGGATTACCTTCCAAGACCTTAGCAAAGCCCTCTTCCACTATCCAATCTATTTTAATAGAAGGGTTAGATTCTTTAATAAATTGAAGTGCTACCATTGCATGGATGATATCACCCATTGCAGAAAGCTTCACAATTGCTATCTTCATACACACCTCATATATTATCTTTGCTGTATTTTACCACAATAGACTAAAGTAAAATAGAGGCTTTTACTTTAATTAGCTATAATCACGATAATTATAAACCATTACGAAGGAAATCAGTGTGATTGGAATCGTCGATTACAATATGGGGAACCTAGCCTCTGTCATCAATGCTTTTGCCAAAGTTGGTGCAGATGCCACGCTTGAGAGTGACCCAACAAAACTTGCACAGTATGATAAACTCATCCTTCCTGGTGTTGGGGCATTTGGTGATGCCATGGTACACCTCAAAGAAAATGGCATGGATGAAGCTGTCATTGCTTATGCAAAGTCAGGGAAACCTCTACTTGGTATCTGTCTTGGAATGCAACTTTTGTTTGAGAGTAGTGAAGAGTTCGGCTCTACTAAAGGCTTGGGACTCATACCTGGAAAAGTAGTAGCATTTGATGAGCGTAAATTTGACCATGCCCTTAAAGTACCACACATGGGTTGGAATGAACTCTTCCAGAAAGATGTAGGGGCTCTCCCTTGTGGGTGCCCTCTGTTTGAGGGACTAGAAAAAGATTTTTATCTCTACTTCGTCCACTCATTTCACGCAGTATGTGATGACAAATACGCCATAGGTAAAACCCACTACGGTTACGAGTTTGTAAGCGCTGTGCAAAATGGAAACATCTACGGCATACAACCTCACCCAGAGAAAAGCCATGAGAATGGACTTAAAATTATAGAAAATTTCGCAAACCTGTAGGGTGTTGTCCCTGACAACACCAAATAATAAAATTCAAGATATAATATAATACCGAATTTATCGGTGTTGTAAGGGTACAACACCCTACAAAAAGGAGACACTATGACTGAACATTTCATAAAAAACATAGAAATCAAAAATTTTAAATGTTTTGAAAAATTCAAAGCAGATGGCTGTGGTCGGGTTAATCTTATTGGGGGAAAGAATAATGTTGGGAAGACGGCTTTTATGGAGGCTGTTTATATTAATTCGCATGCTAAAAATATTTATAATTTAACAGATGCATTAGGAAATGTTACACTAAGAAGAGATAAATTAAATTTTTTATTAGATAATTTTAGAGGAAGAAATGATGAACCACTTTCTTTAACTACTCAAAAATATATTGAAAATATTTCAAACTTACATATTAGTACCAATATTGATAATGTACAGTTTAGAATAGAAGATGAAAAAACTGGAGTTATAAAATATCATTTTTTATTTCAGAATGAGAAAATAGATGTCAATATAAGAGAGTTTTCGTATAGAAGAGAAAGAATAGATAATATTAAATTTTTAGATAATTTTGGTTTATCTAAAAAAAATATTATTGATACATACAAAAGTATCGTTGATGCAGGAATTGGAAACTACATTAAAAAGCAGCTAAAGGAACTTGACAATAATATAACAGATTTTAAATTTACAAATGAAATACTTTATATTGAAATCAATAATGAAGAATTACCATTAATAGAATTAGGAGATGGTGTAAGAATTTTTATTTCAATAATATTACTATTATACTCTTCAAAAGGTGGTTATTTATTTATTGATGAAGTAGAAAATGGAATACATTATTCTAAATTAGATAGATTATGGGAAATCATCCTAACCATCTCAAAAGAACAAAACGTCCAAGTCTTCGCCACAACCCATTCAAAAGAGTGTATAGAGTCTTATGCTAGGGTGGCTAAAAAGTTGGAGGATGAAGAGATAGGTTTTATTGAGCTCGGAAGAAATAAAAAGAATGAATTAGATTCTGTAGTAATGAATAGTGAAATGTTTCAAAGGTTTATTAATCTTGGCAATGAGGTTCGTGGATGGTAATCATAGGATTTGAGGGGAAATCTGATGGAGAGTTTTTTGATACCCTTTTAGATGAGTATCATCTTGATAAGAATAAAGTGATTTATTATGATTTTAAAGGTAAAGATAACCTTTTTAATATAAGTCATGAACATTATGATGAAATTGAACAAAAATATCTTGCTAAAGTATATAAAATACTTTTAGTAGTTGATGCTGATAATAAAAAAGACCCAAATCCTAATAGAGGATATGAAGCTTCTGAAGAAGCACTAAAAACGCTTATAGATGATTTAGCATTTGAAGATGTATTTATAGATTATTTTATTGTGTGCGATGAGAATAAAGAAGGATATTTAGAATCTTTTTTACTCTCTGTGCTTGATAAAACACAAAAAGAGTGTATACAAAAATTTAAAAAATGTTTTGAATATGAATTGACTGACAAGTGGGTATATAATTCTTTTTATAAACATAATAGACATCCTTTTAATTTTTCACATCAAAATTTCAATGAACTAAAACTAAAACTAAAACTAAAAAACCTATTCAAGGAAGAAAAACAATGACCATACTACCAGCAATCGACCTTAAAGACGGCAAAGCCGTAAGACTTAGTAAAGGGCTTATGGATTCAGCTAAAATATACTCCGATGAGCCATGGCAAGTGGCTAAAAAATTTGAAGAGTTAGGAAGCGAGTGGGTACACCTTGTTGACCTCAACGGAGCCTTTGCAGGGAAACCAGAAAACTTAGAACAGATTAGAAAGATTCGTGAAAATTGTAACCTCAAGCTAGAGCTTGGTGGGGGAATTCGTGATGAAGAGACTATCAAAATGTATTTGGAACTTGGGATTGATAGACTTATTTTAGGTTCTATTGCTGTGAAAGATGCACAGTTTGTTAAAGATATGGCGGCGAAATATCCTATCGTTGTGGGGATAGATGCAATTGATGGTATGGTTGCCGTTGAAGGCTGGGCAGAGACTTCTGACATGAAAGCCACTGACCTAGCACGTGAATTTGCTGCTTGTGGTGTGGAAGCTATCATCTGTACAGATGTAGGACGTGATGGTATGATGACAGGAGTGAACCTTGAATTTACCAAAGCCATTCAGGAAGCTTCAGGCTTAGAGACTATCGCATCTGGTGGGCTTAAAGATATGACAGATATTAACGGGCTTATAGACGCTGGCATAGATGGGACTATCGTAGGGAAAGCCTTTTACGAAGGTACACTAGACCTAGAAGAAGCGTTTGGAGTGGTTAATGCGAAATAATTACTATGAACTTACTATCACTCTTAACGATGATTTTGTAGACTTCATCGCTGACTTTATCTTAAACATTTATGGTGAAGGTGTAGAACTTGGAGAGGGTAAAATTGTGGTACGTAGTGAATCTGATTTAACTTTTGTTAAAGATGCTCTTGTATCTTTAGCAGGTACTTTAAATGGTGACATTGCTATGGACTACCTACTCGAAGAGAAAGAAAATGTAGATTGGATAAAAACCTACCAAGAATCCGTACAGCCCATAGAAGCAGGAAAATTTTATATTTTCCCTTCTTGGTACGAAGCAAAAGAAGATTTCATCAACATCAAGATAGACCCTGCCCTTGCCTTTGGGTCTGGGCACCATGCGACAACATTTTCATGTTTAACTGCGATATCTGACTATGTAAAAGATACAGACAGCATCATAGACGTAGGCTGTGGTTCAGGTATCTTAGGTTTGGCATGTAAAAAGTTGGGTGCTACCGTAGAACTTTGTGATACCGACCCACTTTCAGTAGAGAGTTGTAAAGAAAACTTTGCATTAAACGAAGAAACCTATGATATGCTTTGGGAAGGCTCCATCGACAAAGCAGAAGGCACTTACGACGTAGTTATTGCCAATATCATTGCAGATGTATTACGTTTTATTGCAAAAGATTTAAAAGCTGCGACAAAAGAAGGTGGGTACCTCATACTTTCAGGTATCTTAGATAAAAAAGAAGAACGAGTCAAAGAGTCTTTTGAAGACATGACACTAGAGAAAAGAACATTAAAAGATGAGTGGGTAACACTCATCTATAAAAAGGAACAACATTAATGGCTGACAATAACAATCAAAACAATAATGACAACAATAACAATAATTTTTTCAATAATAATCCACTCTTGGCATTTGCCATATTTTCTATTGTGATTATCTTAATCTTTAAGGCGTTCATAGGTGAAGGTGAAGGTCTGGGAAATATGATAAACCCTAACAATGCCACAACGCAAACAAAATCAGTTAAATATTCTGAGATTAAAGCACAGATAGAAAAAGGGGATATTACCTCAGTTAAACTCACACCTACCACGATTGAAGCTATCGCAGAAAATAATGGAAAAAAGATGCGTTATGTAGCGCAAAACATACCAACGTATGACAAAGACCTTGTTCCATTGTTAGAAAAAAAAGGTATCACTTATGAAGGTATTATGGGCGGTGGATTTATTGCTGATTTATTAAGCTCTCTACTTCCTATTCTCATCTTCTTTGGTATTTGGATATTCCTTGCGAAGAAAATGAGTAAAGGTATGGGTGGCGGTATCTTAGGTGCAGGAAAAGCAGATAAACTCATAAACTCTGAAAAACCAGAAACAAAGTTTTCAGATGTACAAGGGGTAGAAGAAGCCAAAGATGAAGTCAAGGAAATCGTAGACTTCCTTAAGTTCCCAGAGCGTTATATGGAACTAGGAGCTAAAATACCTAAAGGACTTCTACTTGTAGGACCTCCAGGTACAGGTAAAACTTTACTTGCCAAAGCTGTTGCAGGGGAAGCTTCTGTACCTTTCTTCTCAGTCTCTGGTTCAGGGTTCATCGAGATGTTTGTAGGTGTAGGGGCAAGCCGTGTACGTGACCTCTTTGCACAAGCAAAAAAAGAAGCACCTTCTATCATCTTCATCGATGAGATAGATGCTATTGGTAAAAGTAGAGCAAGTGGTGGGCAGATGGGTGGAAATGATGAGCGTGAGCAGACACTCAACCAACTCCTTGCAGAGATGGATGGATTTGGTACAGACACACCAGTCATCGTACTAGCAGCAACCAACAGACCTGAGATACTCGATGCCGCCCTACTTAGAGCAGGACGTTTTGACAGACAAGTACTGGTAGACAAACCTGACTTTGATGGACGTTTAGCTATCTTAAAAGTACACTCCAAAGATGTCAAACTTTCTCGCACGGTTGACTTAAGCGTGGTAGCAAAACAAACTGCAGGACTTGCCGGTGCAGACTTAGCAAATATCATTAATGAAGGGGCACTTTTAGCAGGACGTGCTAACAAAAAAGAGATAGAGCAATCTGATTTACTTGAAGCCATAGAGCGTTCATTTGTGGGTCTTGAAAAGAAAAACCGTAAAATCTCTGAAGTTGAGAAAAAAATAGTCGCATACCACGAAAGTGGACATGCACTTATGGCAGAACTTACCAAAGGTGCAACGCGCGTGACTAAAGTTTCCATCATACCTAGAGGGCTTGGTGCACTAGGCTACACACTCCACCTACCAGATGATGAAGACAGATTTTTAAAACAAAAACATGAACTCATGGCTGAAATAGATGTACTTCTTGGTGGACGTGCGGCTGAAGAAGTATTCATTAAAGAGATAAGTACAGGTGCAGGAAATGACCTTGACCGTGCGACGGCTATACTCAAAGACATGATATCTGTCTATGGTATGACGGATGTAGCAGGACTCATGGTACTTTCACGTTCTTCCAATTCATTTTTAGGTGGTGGTGCAGTAAGTACAGACTATAGTGAGAAAATGGCTGAAGATATGGACAGCTACATTCGCAGTACCCTTAATGAACGCTATGAATTTGTCAAGAAAACACTCTCTCAGTATAGCCAAGCCATAGAAAACATGACTGCTGTACTTTTAGATGTAGAAGTGATAGAAGGTAAAAAAGTACGCTCTATTATCGCTGATTTTGAAGAAGCCAATGGCATGGAAAGCCGTCTCGCACATGGTGAAAAAATAGCAAAATCCGAAGCAATGGCAAAAGCACAAAAAGAAGCCTTTGATGCTGAACTTGCAGCAGAAGAAGCTAAAGAAAAATCTAAATCCGAAGAAGATAACAAGGAAGCGTAAAATCGCTTCTTGACAAGATACAGTTAAACAATGTATAATACTCAAAAATAACAGGAGAGTATTATGCAAAATATCATAACAATTAACACTATTTTCACTAAAGACACAACTCTTCTGCTACTGCTCGCACTCTAATAGTCTAACTATCACACCCTATTTTTACATTAACAAACATTCTATTCTAACTAGCCTAATATCAATTTAGGTAAAATATGATAATTTACGGCGACTATCGCTTTTACACATTTAAGGTAATAAAATGAACAATGAAATAATTAAGATATTTGACACCACATTAAGAGACGGAGAGCAGAGCCCTGGGGCTTCTATGAACACCGAAGAGAAAATCCAAATCGCTGCACAGTTAGAGCGTTTGGGTGTTGACATCATCGAAGCAGGGTTTGCTGCAGCAAGCCCAGGAGACTTTGATGCCATAGACAAGATAGCACAGCGCGTGAGCACTTCTACAGTCTGTTCTTTGGCACGTGCGATAGACTCTGACGTCAAAGCAGCAGGCGAAGCCATAGCCAAAGCAAAGATGAAACGTATCCACACTTTCATCGCAACTTCTAAGATACATATGGAGCACAAATTAAAAATGACACCTGATGAAGTCATCAAGCGTGCTGTACGCGCAGTAGAATATGCACGTACCTTTGTAGATGATGTAGAGTTTTCATGTGAAGATGCAGGACGTTCAGATATGGGCTTCATGAAAGAGATATCTGACGCCGTTATCGAGGCAGGAGCTACTACCATAAACTTGCCAGATACCGTAGGGTTTAGACTTCCTTTTGAGATAGGTGCTATGGTCAAAGAGATGAGTGAATACGCAAAAGACAGAGCCATCATCTCTGTACATAACCACAACGACTTAGGTTTGGGTGTTGCTAACTCTTTAGAGGCAGTAGTGAACGGGGCAAGACAGGTTGAGTGTACCATCAACGGATTAGGTGAACGTGCAGGAAATGCAGCCTTAGAAGAGATAGTTATGGCATTAAAAACACGTTCCGATGTCTTTGCAAACTATACTACCAATATTAATGCCAAAGAGATATACCCCTCAAGCCGTTTGATAGCAACCATAACAGGCATAGAACCACAACCAAACAAAGCTATCGTTGGGAAAAATGCTTTTGCACATGAGTCTGGCATTCACCAAGATGGTATGTTGAAAAACAAAGAGACCTATGAAATCATTAC
>Ga0256829_1000936_pt1 | contig 25701 bp, 20 predicted proteins | sample 131447metaG_FD_185979 | JGI IMG/M metagenome (GOLD analysis project Ga0256829, IMG submission 185979) | Hydrothermal vent microbial communities from Lau Basin, Pacific Ocean - 131-447 | ecosystem: Environmental > Aquatic > Marine > Hydrothermal vents | place: Pacific Ocean: Lau Basin | collected...
ATAGAAAAAAGTGTTATTACCTTTTCGGCTAAGCTCTAGCTGGCTGTTAATAGTCGAGTAGAGTAGCGATAGGCGAGGCGCAACCAAACCAAGACGTTGGAATGCGAAGCACAATGAATTTCCGTCGATGAAAAATGGGCGTTTTGTCTGAGGCGGATATCCTGCCGGATGAAAAATCAGGATCTTCGCCGGCACTTGCCCGGAAACCAATCTCACTACAGCAGCCCTTGCGGCTACTGCCGAATTCACCCCCGTGGTAAACCCTTTGCGTTGTACCACGCTCACGATTTTCCATCATGTCCGCCGATACTTCGCCATTCACGCCGCTCATTCACCACATCACCAATCACGACAATGGAAGGGGATACGCCTTGTAGCTGCCCGGCAATCACATCGCTCAGAGTACCATAATCATGCCTCTCTTCCTGCAGGCTGACTGCATACAGGATGGCAACAGGGGTATCTTCTTTCATGCCCGCAGCCATCAGGCTAGCGGCGATTTTCGGCAAATTGCGCGTACCCATATAAATCACCAGTACTGGAAATGCTGCTACCAGTGCCTGCCAATCCATGCGTGACTTGCCTTCCGCCTCGTGTCCAGCCAAAAAAGCCAACGATGCATTCACATGCCTGTCCGTAACAGGGATACCTGCCATCGCGGGCGCTGCAATGCCCGATGTGATGCCCGGGATGACCCGAAACCGGATACCCGCTGTGGCTAACGCTCGAATCTCTTCGCCACCTCGCCCGAAGACAAATGGATCTCCACCTTTGAGCCTCACAACCCGCTTGCCTGCCTGCGCCAAACAGACCAGCGTTTTGCAGATGTCCGGCTGACTGGCAGAAGGTTTGCCACCGCGTTTTCCTGCAAAAATCAACTTCGCACTTGCACATGCCATGGCCAGAACATCATCAGAAACCAACGCATCGTGAATAATCGCATCGCAATCTGAGATGAGTTTTACCGCAGCAAGGGTCAGCAGATCCGCATCACCGGGGCCAGCCCCAACGAGTGCGACTTCACCGGTTTTTAATGGCGAGGCCAGTTTCAAGATGACGTTTCCCTGGCTTCAGCCAATGCCGGCATGGCACCGGTATGAAACTCTGTCAGTCCATTAAATTCAAAGTCAGCAGTCGCAAGAATCATGCGTTTGACCGGTGGCCATTGATCTTCACTATCATGATCCATGTCCCCGGATGCTGCCACGCACAGTGTTTATTGCGAGAGTCGATTACGTTTCGGAATATATGTCATAAACCGAACCTAACCTGCATCATGCAGGCTAAAGCTGTCTGGCGCCGGCACTCATCGAAAATACTGCGGATTAATTTCGTATTTACGTAGCATTTTGCGCACCGTATTGCGATTCAGACCGAGCATTTCAGAGACCTTCATCTGATTACCTTTACACTGCTCAAGCGCCAGTAACAGCAGCGGAGGCTCGATCTGTTCCAGCAGGTGTTGGTGCAGGTTCGTCGCGCTGGCATAGCCCAGTTGATGCAGATATTGGCGGGTACAGCGGGTCACCGACTCGGCCAATGTTGCTTCCGTTCCTGTATGGTTATCGACATTGCCGATCGCCAGCGCCACATCGGTCAGCGTAATGGTCGCACCCGGTGTCAGTACAGCTAGTCTGCGCATAACATTTTTTAATTCACGCACATTGCCCGGCCAGTCATGCCGACTGAGCAAATCCATCGCATCATCGAGCAGGATCAGCTGATCCATGCCCAGCTCTTTCACCGATTGATCCAGCAGGAAGTTTGCCAACTCCGGGATATCGTCTCGTCGATCCCTGAGCGGTGGAATCTGAACCGGAATCACATTCAATCGATAATAGAGATCTTCGCGAAACTCGCCTTTGGCGATTTTGCTGTTCAGGTTCTGATGCGTGGCGGCCAGCAGTCGTACATTCACCACTTTTGATTCACTGCCGCCGACGCGCTGGATGCATCCCTCCTCAAGCACGCGCAGCAGTTTGGCTTGCAATGCCAGTGGCATATCACCGATTTCATCGAGAAACAGGGTGCCGCCATCGGCCTGGATAAAACGGCCTTCTCGGGTTTTATCAGCCCCGGTGAAAGAGCCTTTTTCGTGGCCGAACAGCTCGGATTCGAGCAGATCTGCAGGAATGGCAGCGGTATTGATAGCAACAAACGCCTTAGCGGCGCGCTGACTGCGCTCATGCAATGTTTTGGCTACCATTTCCTTACCGGTACCCGACTCGCCGGTGATCAACACCGTCAAGTCGGAGCTGGCCACTCTACCCAGCGTACGAAACATCTGCTGCATGGCCGGGCTGCGACCGATGATCAGATCCTCTCCCGTTTTCTGTGCGGGCGCTTTAGTTTTCCGGGTCGGTCGGATCCGGGACAGCAATTGCCGCACCTCATTCAGATCGAAGGGTTTGGGCAGGTATTCCATGGCACCCATGCGGTAAGCTTCTGCGGCATGGCCAAAGGTCGTTTCCGCCGTCAGCATGACCACAGGCATGGACAGGCCAGCAGCCAGCATATCCATGCCATTGCCATCAGGCAGATAGACATCAAGGAACACCACCGCGAACTTCCCTTCGGCCAGCGCGGCCTTGGCTTCGGCTATGCTGCCGGCCTGCACCACATCCACGCCTTCTGCTTGCAGTACTTTATCCAGTATCCAGCGAATGCCCTCATCATCATCGACAATCAATGCCCGCATCTTCATTCTTCCGTTCCTGCATGGCGAATCGGCAAGTTCAGTATCATGGTCGTTCGCCCGCTTTCACTGCGCATATTGATACGTCCGCCATGTTCCAGCATAACTCGCTGTACGAGCGCCAGACCCAGTCCGTTACCACGTTGTTTGCCGGTTACATAGGGCTCAAACAGGCGCTCACGCAATGCTTCCGGTATCTGCTGCCCGTCATTGATGATGCGCACTTCGAGCACCTGCCCGTGATGATTCGGTAAATGGACCAGCGGCGCCATGCGCGTCTGCCATTCGATATAGTTGTCTGCAGCTTCCACGGCATTTTGCCACAGGTTTTCCAACGCCTGCCTGAACCGTCCTGCGTCCACGAGTGTTTCCGGCAGGCTGGGATCAAAGACCCGACTGATGCGTATGCCGTCCAGCGGCTGACAGACATCCAGAATCAGGCTATGGATATTGGTCAATTGCATTTGAATGGCAGCACGCGGGCCGACCTGCAGGAAGGCGTCGATACGCTCGCGAATTCGTTCCACATCGCTCAACATCCGGGTGACCGCCTCGCTGGCTGAAGCTGACAACGTCTGCTCATTGAGCCACTGGGCCGCGCCTTTAAGAGCGGCCAGGGGGTTTTTCACCTCATGCGCCATTTCCAGCGCGATGCGCGCAACAGCCTCAGCCATTTCATGCCGCCGCGTATGTTGTTCAACTTCACTCCTGTGCGCTTCGGGAATGAACATGGCTGTGATGCCGTCTTCATGCTGCCCGAGATGCAGTGATACAGGTATACCGCCATCGTGCATGCATAACTGATGATCGGACACGCCGGCACCATACGGCGTGAGTAACCCCAGTAGTCGTTCAATTTCGCCGGCGGGCGAAAATATCTCAGATAGGTGCTTGCCTGTTAGTTGTCGGCTGGATTTACCCAAAGCCTCCTGTCCCGGCAGGTTTGTTCGTATAATACGCGCCTCGCGATCAAGCAGCATGATCGGCAGGGGCAGAATCGATAGAGGGATTTGCTCATGCTGCATGGACAAGTTCCATTTCATGATATCTCACATCCTGTCCGAGAAAATAGGAGGCGGCAAAATCCATCATCGGATGCCAGTCTGTCATGGTCTGAAATGACTGGCGAAATTCGGCAGAGCCATGCATCCCCTTGCTGTACCAAATCACATGTTTGCGCGCCAGTTTCGCGGCGGTGCGCTTGCCGTGATGCGAGGCCAGGTGCTGCATATGTGCACTCAGCACCGCCCAACGTTCGGCGGCTGTGGGTTGTTCGGGGACAGGCTGGCCGGTAAGGGCTGCATGAACTTCGCCCAGCACCCATGGATTGCCCTGCACCGCACGACCAACCATAACCCCGTCGCAACCGGAAATCCGAATCATTTCTCTGGCCGATTCGGCATCGACAATGTCGCCATTGCCGATCACCGGGATAGATACAGCGGCTTTGGCCAGTCCGACATCTTCCCAGCAGGCATGGCCGTGAAACATCTGCGCCCGCGTACGTCCATGCACAGTGAGTAGCTGGATGCCGCTTTCTTCGGCAATGCGGGCGATGCGGACGACATTTTTGCTTTGATCATCCCAGCCGGTGCGTATTTTCAGCGTTACCGGCACATCCACCGCCGCAACCACTGCTGCCAGTATCCTTGCCACCAGCGGTTCATCCCTGAGCATGGCTGAACCGGCAATCTGTTTGCATATTTTTTTCACCGGGCAACCCATATTGATATCAACAAAATCGGCGCCGTGGCCTACGGCCCAGCGCGCTGCATCGGTGACAAAGCGGGCGTCGGAACCGGCAATCTGAATGGATATCGGATGTTCACCCTCGCCAAGTTCCGCCATACGCTCGGTGCGTTCGCGACCCATATCCACAGCCCGCGATGCAATCATTTCCGTCACCATCAGACCAACGCCAAAGCGCTTGCAGATACGACGAAAGGGCAAATCGGTGATGCCGGCCATAGGGGCCAGCACTAGCGGGTCATTGATCATGTATTTACCCAACCGGAAGCCGGACAGCAATCGCTTGTTCATACGGGGAAAATCCTTATGCCTAAAAAATGTGCAACCCTAGCTGTTTCGCCTCTTCCTGGCCAACACGCAAATCATACAGGTTTCTACCCGGTAGCTTTCACCGGGCTTTTGGCACCTTCATCAAATTGTTCCTGCCAGCCGTTCTTTTGTATATTTCCGGCTTTGTTGCTAGTATAACGCCGCGTTTGTTTTTTCCGCACGCGGATGGAAGGGAGAGGGATATGCCAACAACATTGAATAATATCGCCAAACAGGGAGCGGATGGCTCCGCCATGATGCCGATCATTCAGGGCGTGGGGCGCGCAGCAAATGAAATCGCCGCAGTCCTGCGCGGAGCGGTGTTCCGCGGTGCGCTCGGTGGTGCAGGTAGTGAGAATGTGCAGGGCGAGCAGCAGCAGATGTTGGATGTGCTTTCTGACGAGATATTTTTAGAGGAAATGCGTTCTACCGGTTTTATCTGCGCAGTCGGCTCTGAAGAACAGGAAGAATTGCTGGTTATAGAAGAATATGCCCATACCGATTATCTGGTATTGGTAGACCCGCTGGATGGTTCATCCAATCTGGATGTAGATGGGCCGGTGGGCACAATTTTTTCTGTGGTCAAACGCAAGACAGCTAACTCGGAGATGCCGCATGTGTCTGATACGCTGCAGTCAGGACGCCATGTGATTGCCGCGGGTTATGTGTTGTATGGTCCGTCCACGATGCTGGTTTGTTCTGTGGGCGAAGGCGTACATGGCTACACGTTCAACCCGGCGGTCGCTCGCTTTGAACTCAGTCATCCGGACATGCGTATTCCCGCAACAGGCGGTTACTACTCGGTCAATGAATCCAACAGGGATAACTGGCTGGATGGCATGGGCGATAACCTGGAACGGATGAAGAAAGAGACTGGTCTGGGTATGCGTTATGTGGGTGCCATGGTGGCTGATATGCATCGCACTATTCTCAAGGGCGGTGTCTTCCTGTATCCGGCAGACAACAAGAACACCACCGGCAAGCTGCGCCTCTTGTACGAAGCGATTCCTATGGGATTTATTATGGAGCAGGCCGGCGGTAAATCTGTCAGCAAGGGTATTAATATCCTGGATATTGTGCCGGAGGCGCTGCATCAGCGCGTGCCGGTTTATCTCGGCTCTGCTGCCAACGTCGATTCACTGCTCGGCTAAGCATTGCCTGAAAGTAAGTTATTTGTTGAAACATATTTGAGGGAAATCGGCGTACAGACGCCGGTTTCCCTTCTTCCTTTGCCGCCTGAAAGCCCCGCACTACCAGATTCGACTCCGGCGCCAGTCGAAGCGGCAGTGATGCCGGCTCAGTCAGACAGCCCCGAACCTGTGGTATTTAAATCCATGCAGGAACTGGCGGTGACGGCATCCACATGCCGCTTGTGCGGGCTGGCGGATACGCGCACGCAGGTAGTATTCGGCACCGGTAATTCTGCTGCCGATCTGGTATTTATCGGTGAAGCGCCGGGACGCGATGAGGATTTGCAGGGCGAGCCTTTTGTGGGTCGATCCGGCCGGTTGCTTGATCGTATGCTGGCAGCCATTGACCTGAATCGGGATGCGGTTTATATCATGAATAGCATCAAATGCCGGCCACCGAATAACCGTGATCCCAAAGCTGACGAAGTCAAAGCCTGCCACCTGTGGTTTGAGCAGCAGCTGGATGCGCTTCAGCCCAGGATGATCTGCCTGCTGGGCCGTGTGGTAGCACAAACGGTGCTGAAAACCGATGCCAACCTTGGTGCGCTGCGCGGGCAATGGCATGATTATCAGGGTATTCCGACGTGGGTCACGTATCACCCGGCCTATCTGCTGCGCTCACCGCAGCAGAAACAGAAAAGCTGGCAGGATCTCTGCGCGTTGGTGGAGCGCTACCGCGAACTGACATCAGTCTCGGATGGTAGGAGCACTCCCGCGTGATTGTTTCTGGCCGAATAACCGGCCTCGGCCACTATCAGACAGCGATGCCTTAAAGATAATTAAATCAGACGAAAATGATGCGTTGTATTATCATTCTTCCGGGTGAAGTCTATGTTGGACAGGAGGTGAACGAAGTGGTTGAACAAGCATTCGAGTGCTCCGTGACGGAGTAAATCAACTGTAAGCAATAGTTCCCCTGATTACCTGTAATCAATCGGGTATTGTCCCCGCGCATAATCCGTTATAGTGCACGCCTGATCAACAAAAGGAAGGGGCCAGTGACGGAAGATTTTGATTTGCATGACGAGAAGAGCATCGCAGCCATGAAGCATGTGCGTGGTCTGCTGAAATATATAGGCGAAGACACGAATCGTGAGGGCTTGCGGGAAACACCGGCGCGTGTGCTGGCTGCCATGGGCGAGCATTTTTCCGGTTACAGGGAAGATCCGAAAGAGCATCTCCTGAAAACCTTTGAAGAGGTGGAAGGCTATGATGAAGTGGTGCTGGTATCCGATATTGATGTGCACAGCCACTGCGAACACCATATGGTGCCCTTCGTCGGCAAGGCGCATGTTGCCTATATCCCCAGGGGGCGCGTGGTTGGTTTATCCAAACTGGCGCGCGTGGTCGATGGCTTTGCCAAGCGTTTGCAGGTGCAGGAAAAACTGACCATGCAGATTGCCAATGCCATTCATGAGGTGCTGGAACCGGATGGCGTAGCTGTAATTATTCAGTGTCGGCATTTCTGCATGTGTCACCGCGGCGTGCATAAGCCAAATTCATGGACAACCACCTCCAAATTGACCGGTGCATTTTTGAATAACCCGTCTTCGCGCCTTGAACTGTTTCAGCTGATTGGCATGGATAAATCGACCGGTTAATCTGTTCAGCGTTGAAGCTGCTTGCCCGATAAGGAGAGAGCTATGCTGAAATCGTCAGGCCATAAGCTGCGTGCAGCATTGCTGTTACTGTTGCTAAGTGTCGTATTTTACACCGCTTCATATGCCAGGCTATCCGCTATTGATCGCGTGGCCGATGCCTACTTTACAGAATCTATCACAGCAGCGACGCTTGCCTATGCCACCACCCGCGGCGTAAATGCGGTGGTCTCTGTTGTGAAGGGATCGCATCTGGAGCTGGCTCCAGCGGGTGTCGGCATCAGTATTGCGGCAGGTCAGATCCTTGATCCGATTGATGATATGACCGAGCGTCTGTCATCGATGCTGGTGGTGGCAATTGCCTCTATCGGTATTCAAAAACTCGGTTATGATATCGGTGCAGCCATCTCATTCAAGGTTATTGCCATTGTTTTGTTGCTAATGATTCCACTGCTCGGGTTGAATGGTGCTACTGCTTCATTTCTGTATGAGCCTGCCATCAAACTCTGCCTGCTACTGTTACCTGCCTCGGCACTGGTCAGTGACTGGTTATATAGCAACCGGTTGCAGCCACACATAGCGACTGCCGTACATGATCTGTCGATCGTGTCGGACAGTTATCAGACGCTGAGCAAGCTGATCGATAGTGATGACCACGCTGCGCTTTAATAAACCCTTTCAGGTGCTGGCCCAGTTCAGTGATGAGGCCGGGCGTCAGACATTGGCGGATTTTATCCCCGTTGCCGGCGTATATCCTGCCGGTCGTCTGGATCGTGATAGTGAGGGGTTGCTGCTGTTGACTGATGATGGCCCGCTGCAAAACCGTATCGCGCACCCGGATCACAAGCTTACAAAGGTGTATTGGGTGCAGGTGGATGGGGAAATAAGCAGCGACGCGATGGAGAAACTGCGGCGTGGCATCGCGCTCAAAGATGGCATGACCAGACCTGCACAGGTGAGCGTGATAGCGCCTCCGGCATCGCTCTGGCCGCGCCATCCACCCATCCGCATCCGAGCGGAGATTCCCACCTCATGGATCAGCCTGGAAATCTGCGAGGGCCGAAATCGTCAGGTAAGACGTATGACCGCCGCCGTCGGATTCCCCACCCTGCGGCTTATTCGCTACGCTATCGGCCCGATCACTCTTGATGGCTTACAGCCAGGGCAATATGAGAGGGCAGATGAGCAGCAGCTGTGGCGTCTGTTTCACATACAACAGGGCGGTCATAAAAAACCGTAGCACTTGTGGAACCCCATCCTGTAGTCAATGTGGCGATGGCCCCCGCACGACCTGCACCAGATCAGCTGGTCGCAACCATTTGGCATAGGCTGACTTGACCTGCGCTGCGGTCAGCTTGATGTAGTATCGCGCAGCAATCATGGGTTCGTCCAGTGGCAAGCTGTGCGTCGCCCGAAACAGCAGTCCACTGGCAATGCTGTTCACACTCGCTTCATTCAATGAAATATTGCGCAACATCAATGCCTTGGCCTGATGCAGTTCCGCAGCAGTCACAGGCGTCGTCTGCATATCCCTGATCTCACGGATGAGAATTGTCTGAACCCTGGCTACATTGGGCGGATCACAGGCATATTCAACCATGTACAGTCCTCTGGTCTGGCTCACTTGAAAGGAAGATGAAACACCGTAGACCAGGCCCGTCTTCTTGCGTAGATCCCGGTACAAGCGAGTAGCATAGAACGCACCACCCAGTACATGATTGCCCAGTTCGAGCGTGTAATAATCAGGATCGGAACGGCGTACGCCTAGCGTTTCAGCCGTTATTACCCGATCCTGAACTCTGCTTGCATCGGGAACGGTAATGGTGGACGCTTTGTTCGCAGACACTGTCGGCAGCAAGGTCTGTGGCCGCGGTCCATGCGCTTTCCATGATCCGAAATACTTGCCAATGATTCGGCGTGCAGTTTTCGGATTCACGTCGCCAATCACAACAATGGCTGTCATGTCAGGGCGATATACTTTACGGTAATAAGCCTTCACGTCCTTGAGGGTCAGCTTGGAAACTGTCCTGGGTGTGGCCTGACGAAGCGTCGGATCACCTTTCGGGTAGAGGGCAGCCAATAAATTGCGCTTTACCAGATAAGCCGGGCTATGCAAACGCCCTGCCACTTCAGCGGCGACCTGATGTTTAATGATATTGAAGGCAGAACGGGGCAGCGCAGGGCGCAACTCGTTATCAGCCAGAAGCTGCACGCCACGATCCAGATGCTCAGCAGACACCTCCAGTACGAAATCGGTTCCCGCCGATGCGTTGGCGCCGATGTCATCCAGGTTTTTCAGGAAGGTGAGTCGGTTCATCCGGGTGCTGCCAAATGAGAACAGGTTATCCAGTACCTGATCGACACCGTCCTGACCGCTGGCAGTTTCAAGCACAGGCCTGTTGCGAATATGGCCATAGATACTGACTGTTTTGCTAATACGTTCCGGCTGAACGATTAGCTTTAGTCCGTTAGGTAGTACGAATACTGTGGGCTTTATGCTCGAAGTGGGAATGCTGAGACGGTTCACTGCCTGTTTTGCCCAGGCGGGCAACGCGACGGCATGGCTTGAGCCAAGGCTGAATGATTCCTTGCTTCCGAAGCCCCTGGAAGTCACCGGCTTACCCGACTCTCGGGGTGTCATAATCACAGCAATGGCATGCGCCTGATCAAGGTATTTACGCGCCACGCGTTGTACATCCTTATAGCTGACTGCGTGGATGGCATTGATGTCGTCTTCAGGCGAGCGGCGCCCTTCCACGGCAACGGTCTGTGACCACAGATCGGCTAACCCGGCTATAGAGTTTTTCCTGAGTTCAAGTTGGGTAACCTCCTGGCGCTTGGCTGCTTCCACCAGTTTCGCCGGAATGTTCCTCCTCATATCTGTCAGCGCCTTGCGCAAGGATTTGAGCAAGGCGGTGGCATCGCCACCTTTGGCAAACCCGGCAACGGCATAACCCAGCCCAGCATCGCGTAATGTTTGTGCAGAGAAATCGGTAAACAATGCTTTTCCGGCAGGAACTAATCCATACAGGCGGGCCCGCTGGCTGGAAAGTATATCTGCAAGCACCTGGGATGCCGCATAGTCCGGGCTATTCCAGCCGGGCATGCGGAAGGCGAGAACGGCAAAGCCATAGGGTTGATCAGTCGTCAGATGGAGCATTTCCGGCTTGACCGCCTGCAGTTTGATGCCTGGCCGTTTAGGTATTGGCCCAGACTGAATAAACGCGAATCGTTTTTTCACTTGCGTCAATACATCCTTGGGATCGACATCGCCAACAATGACCAATACGGCATTATTCGGCCTGTACCATGTACTGTGAAAATCTTTTAGCATCGCCCAAGGCGTCTTGTTGAATGAGGCTCTGGTGCCGAGCGCATCATGGGCATAGGGCGTTCCATTAAACATCACCTTGAGTAATTTGCTGTAAAGTACATATTCGGGGTTTGACAAGTCTTGCGCCACTTCCTGCTCTATCGCTCCTCGCTCCTGATGCCATCCTTTGCTGCCGCCAATCACTCCCTGCATGCGAATGGCTTCAATATGTAACACCACATCCAAATCTTTTGCCGGAACGGTAAAGAAGTATTGCGTCGCAGACTGCTGGGTCTGCGCATCGAAGCGCCCACCCATTCCGGCTGTGATCGTCGACAACTGGTTTGCCGACAGGCCGGGGCTGCCGCGAAACATCATGTGCTCCAGAGCATGTGCGGTTCCGGGGAACCCGGCCGGAGCCTCATTGGAGCCGACCAGATAACTCATTTCCATGCTCACCACCGGGGCCAGAGCATTTTTCACGATAATCACCCGCATGCCGTTCGACAGGGTGGCGCGCACAACTGTATTATTGTTCGTTGCAGGGAGTGTCTGCTGTGTTTTACAACCCCCCGCTGTCGGCAGCACTGCCAATACGGCTACTAGCGCAACGAGCGAGAAAAGTCGCGTCGACTTACGTTGAATAACGCTACGAATATGGTCCCGGGTTCTGATTATTTTCATGTTTCCCCTTTATTAAATACACAGTGGCTTGGTAGCACATGGGGACATCGCGAACATGGCGGAGTGTCCTAGTATCGGGCGAACTTACATGCTCGCGGTAATTTAGTCACGCAGCCCAATCATCATTCGACACATACGTGAGATAATCATTTGCAGGGTGACAAGTTCAGGGTATGAGTTCAGGATGTGTATGCAAGGACATGAAGGATTTGCTGCGAGCAAAGGAACAAGCAAGGGTACGGCAGTATTTATGAATAATCCGGGTGTGCTATCACCTTCTATCAGAATACGAGCCATGAGCCGGTCTCCCTCCTTTAATTGCTGTAATCGTTTATCGCAATACTAAAGGATGGCGGTCCTGCCTTAAGCTGATCTGTTTCACAGGGGCGCTTGGATCAGCGGCTTGCAGCCTAGCTGATCGTGTAGAGTTTGTCGCAGCAGGTCTGCCGATCTGCTGAAAAGGGGCGTAGCGTGACTGTTGCTATTGTGAATGACGAAGTAGAGAAAAAGGTGCGCGCCCGTCGGGACCGGCTAATCTGGCCGGGTGTGCGATGATGGTACGCTGGTCTGTACTCATCATCACAGTAGTCATCTGTTTACTACTGGGCCTTGCTATGGGCGGACAATGGATCAACCCGCTGCATGCTGTCGGTTCGATAAATCAGACGATTCTGTGGGAATTGAGGCTGCCGCGCCTGCTCACCGCTTTTGCCGTGGGCGGACTGCTGGCCCTGGCCGGGGCATGGTTTCAGGTGTTGTTGGGCAACCCGTTGGCCGAGCCCTATGTGCTGGGCGTAGCCGGCAGCGCCTCAGCCGGCGCGGTCGTCGGATTGATGCTGGTACCGGAATCCGCATGGGTCATGTCCGCCGGTGCCTTTGCCGGGGCCTGGGCAGGCATTGCCATTGTCATGTTCTTTTCGCATCTGGGCGCCAATCGCATGTTATTGGGCGGCGTGGTATTGGCAGCGTTCTGGTCTGCCGTACTGGCCCTGCTGTTGTCCCTGCTGCCCGAACAGGGCCTTTATCGCGCCTTCTCATGGATGATGGGTGATCTGTCTCATTCCGAGTTGCCTGTGCCTGTGCTTTTGCTGGCATGGACTATTGCGCTCACTGCCGGTCTGATCCTATCACGCTCGCTGGATACCTTGCTGCTGGGAGAGCGCCATGCCGAAGCCCTGGGTGTCGACGTTAAACAACTGCGCCGGCGTTTGCTACTGCTGGCTTCAGCAGTAACCGCACTGGCAGTAACAGCCGCAGGCACCATTGGTTTTGTCGGTCTGGTCATTCCGCATCTGATGCGCTTGCTATTCGGCTCCTTGCACCGTTCCGTACTGCCGGCCTCCGCCATCGGCGGCGGTCTGCTGCTGATGCTCGCCGATTCTGCTGCCCGCACAGTCATTGCCCCGGCTGAGCTGCCTGTCGGCGTTCTCACCGCCATTATAGGCGTGCCGGTATTCCTGTTGCTGTTGTGGAGACGCAGCTAATGCGCCTACAACATACGGGCACGAGGTGCATGAAACTGGCAGGTGTATCTGTTGAACGCGCTGGCCGCCTCCTTCTTTCCGGTCTTGATTGTACGCTGCATACAGGTGAAATAATCGTTGTACTCGGACCTAACGGGGCCGGGAAATCCAGCCTGTTGCTGGCGCTGGCCGGTTTGATTTCCGCATCAGGCGGCATTGAAGTGCTGGGTAAACCTGTTTCCAGCTACAGCCGTAACGACCTGACAAGGCAGCTTGCATGGCAGGGAGAATTGCCGCCCACCGAGTTCGGTCTGAGCGTAAGACAACGGCTGGAGCTGGCTGCCGACACAATATCTGAAAGTATTGAAAGTACAGCCGCTGTTATGGATATTGTTCCCCTGCTGGCATGCCCGCTGGGAGAGCTCTCCAGCGGTGAGCGTCAGCGCGTAGAATTATCCGCGTTGATGTTGCGCGAGACACCCATATGGTTGCTTGATGAGCCAACCGCTCATCTGGACCTCAAACACCAGATTTGCAGTATCAACATGCTCAAGGCGCAGCGGGATCATGGACGCGCCATTATCACAGTGCTGCATGATATCCAGCAGGCCATGGCGGTTGCCGATCACCTGATACTGATTGATGGTCTTGGCGGCGCTGAATACGGCGCCGCCGATGTCTTGTTCGATAGTGACAGGCTCTCACGCTTGTTTGATGCGCCGCTGGTACGGCATGGAACATTATTAGTACCGGATTACAAGGGGGTAACATGATGAAATCACGCGATAAACGTCAGGGGATCGTGCTGGTACATAGCGGTGAAGGCAAAGGTAAATCATCCTCCGCCTTCGGGGTGACGTTCCGCGCAGCCGGCTGGGGTATGAAGGTCTGTGTCATCCAGTTTATCAAGGGCAAATGGAAAACCGGCGAGCAGCGAGCAGCGAGCCGGTTCGACAATATCGAATGGCATGCGCCGGGTGATGGTTTTACATGGGACACAAAAAATCCGCAACAGGATATCAAAACCAGTCGCGAGATATGGGATTTGTGCAAAGAGAAAGTACGCTCTGAAGAGTTTGATATAATACTTTTTGATGAGATCAATTACTGCTCAGCTTATGGCTGGATCTCCGGTGAAGAAATTGCCTCCTTCATCCGCGATGAGAAACCGAAGTGGATGCACATGATCCTCACTGGTCGCAATGCAGCCCCTGAAGTAATCGAGGTGGCCGATACCGTTACCGAGATGCGTATGGTCAAACATGCCTATGAATCCGGTATCCAGGCCACCCAGGGCATCGAATTTTGAATTAATCGCCTTGATTGGTATGCTGGCGGCTATGGTGGAGAATATTTATTGATGGACGTTTTTTTTAAAGAGGGTAAATCGGAGCAGACACTGACGCTGACGCATCAGGCGGCGGGCAAAGATGAAGCGAAGAGGCGGATCAAATGTATCGTCGATTATGCTTATGCACTGACTACGTCGGATGACTACGTCTATGCTGTGCTGAGCGTTAAAGAGACAACAAAACCGCCTGGTTCCACGCTCGCATACGATAAGGCCATGCAGGCTTGAAGCGCTACTCTCGCATACTGCCTGTCCCACAGTTCATTCTGTTCAATCTTGCCCTTGGTGCAGGGGCTTGCCTGATCCTTTTGAATGCGGGCGCCTACCTGCCCATGCTGCCCTATATCGCAGGAACTACCGGAGAGAGCATCCCTTACGTGGTATGGGCGCAAAGTGATTATTTCACAGCTATGGGCACAGCGCTCCTTATCGCACGTCCTCTCATGCTCCGCTTTGGACCCAAGAGGGTCGCTATCTTCGCCTATCTGTTCTTTGCAGCAGCATGCGTCGCCGCCCGTATAACTATTCCATTCTTTACTTTATACACTTCTATCCGAGTGGTGCAGGGATTCGCAGCCGGACTTAGCCTCACTCCCTCATTATTTCTGCTGCTTGAATACTACCGCGAAGACCGGCAAAAAACGGCGGTCTCCCTTTGGGGCCTCACTCTGTTCATACCTTTTTCCATCGGTCCGGTTCTGGGTGGCTGGCTTGCCTACCAAATGGGAGACTGGCGCCTGCTCTTCAGCCTGTCTTTTTTCATCGCTCTGCTTGTCGCAGGCATTCTCTGGGCCTTGCTGGCCGACTGGGACGATGTAGTTGATCCTTCTTTTTCCCTTGCATCACCCATGCGCGTATTTATTTTGTTCTTCGCTTCCGTACTTACCCTGCAGGAGTTTTTCGACGTTGGGCTGCTGAGCGACCTGTCGAGCCAATTCCCGATCTTGTGGTGGCTATTTTTCATATTCGTCCTGTTTGCATGGTTTTTCTGGCATGAGAATGACCGTTCAAACGATCCTCTCGTACGTTTTTCCCTGTTCACCCATCCTAATTACGCTTTCGGTCTACTGACTCTGTGCCTCGCGTTTATGTGCTTCCAGGGTGCCGCCGTACAATACATTATCCGTATTCAACTCGTCGAAGGCTTCACAGCATGGCATGTCGGGCTGCTGTTTCTACCGCTTTTCGTTTTTTCCAAACCGCTCAGTATCCTGGCATCCAACCTGATTCAGAAAGGCTGTGACCCTCGTTTGCTTGCCTGCATCTCCCTGGCAACTTTCGCCATCTCATTCTGGTGGATTTCCGGCTATGTTCGTCCGGCCACATGGGAGTCACTGCTATGGCCCCAGTTTCTGGAAGGGGCTGCGCTAGGGCTGTTTTTTGTTTCGATGACAGCGGTTACACTTAGCCACATTCCCAAAGCCGACCAGTTGCATGCTGTGGATTTGCTCAATACCGTGCGCAACCTCGCTGCGGGGCTTGCCATTACTTTTTCCGATATTGGATGGGATCGTCTCTCGCATTTTGAATTGAACCGCCTGATTTCTCCGGATGCTTCCAACACCTGGCGTTTCACCTCGCTGTTCCACAATCGTCATCTACTGCATGAAAAAATAAGGCTTCAGGCATCTTTATTAACTTTCAACGATCTTTTCTATGTCTTATCTCTGGTTTTTATCATCCTCGCGGTCCTGATCTGGTTTGCGCGCCCCTCCCTGCAAAAAGAAGCCGACCCGGATATGCCCCTGTTCGAGACGCTCGGAGAAGAACCATGAGAATACTTGTTTTGTTTGCTCTATTGTTGGCAGGCTGCGCCCCGGATATCCAACCAGGAGCGCCCTTATTGACTGCCATCCAGCTGCCCGATGCTCTGGTGAAATCAAATCCGGCAGTGGCCGCAGACCATGAAACGACGCTACCCGAGCAATGGTGGCGCGAATTCCATGATCCTGATCTGAACCATCTTGTGTATCTCGCCCTCACCGGCAATCCTGGCCTCAAGCAAGCCGACGCACGCCTGCGTAAAGCGCAGGCTGTGGTGGTTGAGGTTCAATCCAGACTCTCTCCACATGTTGGCAGCGTTGGTCAAATTATCCGTAAGCGGTACTCGCAAAACAGCAATGGCAGTATCTACAGAGGAAGAACATTGACGATCATTAACGCCATTCCGCTTTCCATGAGTTATCATCTGGATTTCTGGAAACGCGATGAAGAAAGGATTTCTGCCAGTCTTGCTTCACAACAGACGACGACTGCGCAGTACCGGCAGAGCGCCCTGATGCTTAGCTCAGCCGTGGTCAAGACCTATTTTGCCCTGAATACAGCAAAGCATATCGAAACCGCGCAGGCCGAAATCGTCCACCTGTCGGAAGCTGCGGTGCGGCTGCGTGATACCGCATACCGTGCCGGAATTCAGGCAGAAAATCCGTCTGTTTCCGAGAACGCCAAGCTTCTTGAAGCAAAAGCCGTACTTGCCTCTCTGCGCAAGCAGACTGAAATACTACATTTTGCCCTTATGGCGTTACTCGGCAAGGGGCCGGACGACAAGATCCCTGACGTATCGGCAAAAAGCAGCATTCCTGACCGCTTTACAATCCCGCAGCGCATTGATCTCGCTCTCGTATCGCAGCGACCCGACATCCAGGCCGCTCTGTGGAATGTGAGGCGACAATCACATCTGGAGAAAGTCGCCCGGAAAGCCTTTTACCCGAACATCAATCTATTGGCGCTGGCCGGCCTTGGCAGCATCGGCCTGTCGAATCTCTTGAGAATAGGGAGTGGCGCCTATGCCTTCGGGCCCGCTGTGCAGCTACCACTGTTTGAGGGTGGAGCGCTGAAAGGTAAACTGCATGAATCTGAAGCTGCCTACGACATGGCCGTTCATGCCTACAATCAAGCGGTACTTGCTGCAATACGCCAGATTGCAACGGCTCTGGCAACGCTGCAATACACCCGCATCCAACTCGATGACCGGGCAGCATCCCTGGCTCTGAGGGTAGCTCAGGCCAGAATTGCAGAATCCGGATTTCGTTCCGGTATAACCGGAAAACTGCCCTATCTGAAGGCAGCGATCCGCGCAAACCGCGCAAAAATGGCCCATATGGAAGAAAGCCTGCATTGGCTGAACAGCATTACGGATACGGCCACCGCGCTGGGCGGCGGCTTCGGGAAGTGGCCAACATGAAGACGACAAATATCACCCACTCAAAAACAAGACACCACCGACTGCTGGGAGTGTTCGTGCTGGCCGGTCTGGTTCTTGCGGGCATCATATCCTACTGGTTTCTCTTCCTGAGAACGGCAGTTCAAAGCAATGATGCCTATGTTTCAGGAAATATCATACCCATTCAGGCGCTTGTACCGGGTGTCATCTCCCGCATCAACGTGGACAACAGTATGTTTGTCCGTACCGGCCAGAAGCTGCTGAGCGAAGAGAACAACCTGACCGGGACAACAATGAACAAAGCCCGGGCCGACTTGGCTGAAGCCGTGCGACAAACGAAGAGCCTGTTTGCTCAGGTTGATGTTGCGATAGCACAAATTGTCATCCTGAAAACCCAGAAGAAAAAGTTAACAGCCGACTATAAACGTTATAAGAGAGCCGAACCCGGCGGGGCTGCCTCCCACCAGCAGGTTTCCGACACAGCCGCCGATATCGCAATCATCAAAGGTAAAATCGCAAAAGCTGAAGCGCTGTTGTACAAAGCGAAGGCTCTCGTGGCAGGCAGCTCCGTCATCGAGAATCCGCTGGTGCAGAAAGCCCGTGCGACATTTATTGAATCCTATATTCGCTACCGCCGCTCCAATCTGTTTTCCCCTGTCAGGGGTTATGTTGCCGACAGGCGCGCGCAGGCCGGAGAGCAAGTGAGGCAGGGACAACGGTTGATGTCGATCGTACCGCTCAATGGATTGTGGATCACCGCCAATCTGAAGGAAACGAAACTTGAGCGGGTGAGGACCGGGCAAGCGGTGAAAATCCACGCTCATATTTACGGCCTTGGAACAACGTATCACGGCAGGGTTCTCGGCATCGAACCATCGGGCGGCTCCACCTTCAGTCTGTTTCCGCCCAACAACGCCACGGGTAACTATATTCATATCGTGGAACGCGTGCCGGTACGCATTAGCCTCCCCTCAGCCGAATTACGGTCGCACATTTTAAGGCCGGGCATGTCGGTCACAGTAGTCATCGACACCCGGGATTACCGTAGCATGCCTGTGCTTGCCACGAATGTTCATGCAAGCGAAGAAAGCTATGCAACGCCCATCTACGAGAATGAATTACAGGCAGCGCAACATGCTGCCGACAAGATCATCAAGGAAAATACTGATGTGCTACAACAATACGCCCGCATCATTCCGTATGCTACACATCAAATGCGCAACTAACCGATGCGGCCATCCACCTCCAAGGGCAGGCAACGAGTTCTGTCGGATTTTTTACCAGCAGTCCGGCGATATGCGCTTTCATAAATCAAGTATTCGGGGTGCCTTCAGATAGACTGTCCAAAGCTGTCAGGCTCAAAGTATGTCGATGCTACCAGTGCTATTGCCCTCCCAGCTTCAGCTTGCCGCGGCAGTCGTTTGGTTGCAGCATGGCGTCGAAAGGTGGTGCCTTGTTCATGACGTCTTCCGATCAAAAGCCGAAACTGCTTCTCGCCTATGGTCTTTCCTTCGAGGATCTCTACCGCCGCGGGGGGCTAAAGCGCATCGATACGCTGTTTCTCACCACCCTCAAGTTCAGGAACGAGTCACTGCATGGCCGTTTACTGGCCGCCCGTAAGGATCCCGGCATACCCGCACCGGTGGAGACATCCGACCTATTAGTGGACGTAGCGGCCCACGTTGAGCATTTTGTTATCGAACTGTTCGGCATACAGACCGCGGTTCAGGAGCACGCCGGGAAGCAGGGGAAGCTGACTCCACTTTACGCCTGCAAGCGCCAGTTCGCGCAGCGAGCTGCCAAGAGCTCCACAGCCGAAGAAGCTGATGGCGAAGCATTGACGGCCGCCATGGAGACCTGGTGCGGCAAGCCGCTCAATGAACTCCGCTATGCCAGACAGGTATTGAAATGGCTCGAAGATCCGGAGGCCAATGCCGATTGTCTGGATACGGCGGCGCGTTACGCGGCATGGGCTGTCCATACCCGTGCAGGGCGGCGGAAACATGCGCAAGGCGTGCTGTTCCATTTGCCGCACAAACTTGATTTTCAGCACCTGGTGCCGCTTGAGGTTGAGGAGGGCGACGAAATGCGTGTAATGCGCTTGCCGCGAGAGAAAATGCGGCAGCGCCAGGGATTCAAGCTGACCGATCCCGGAACCGATCTTACCGGGGCCATCGATCAAGCCAATTACTGCATCTGGTGCCACCAACAGGACCGTGATTCCTGCTCCAAGGGACTTAAAGACAAAAAAAGCGAGGGGTTCAGGGATAGCCCTCTGGGTGTGACACTTACCGGCTGCCCGCTGCAACAAAAGATCTCGGAGATGAACCTGCTCATGGCCCAGAGCCATCTCATCGGGGCGCTGGCCGTGGCCGTTGTGGATAATCCGATGCTGGCCGGAACCGGCCACCGTATCTGCAAGGACTGCATGAGGTCATGCATTTATCAGCGCCAGGACCCGGTGGACATCCCTCAGATTGAAACACGCATGCTCAAGGATGTGCTGAACCTTCCATGGGGCTTTGAAATCTACAGTCTGCTGACGCGCTGGAATCCACTGAATCTCAAGCGGCCGCTGCCCCTGGCGAACAGCGGCTACAAGGTGCTGATTGCCGGCCTGGGGCCTGCCGGCTTCACCCTGGCGCACCATCTGATGAACGACGGCCATCATGTGGTCGGTATTGACGGACTCAAGATCGAACCGTTGCCACCAGCATTATCCGGCATTGATGATACAGGCGGGCGGATTCCCTTTGAACCGGTCCACGATATCCAATTGCTGCGCGATGAACTGGACGAACGTGTTATGGCCGGTTTCGGCGGCGTGGCTGAATATGGCATAACCGTACGCTGGGACAAGAATTTCTTAAAGCTGATCCGCCTGTTACTGGAGCGACGATCCCGTTTCACCATGTTCGGCGGTGTGCGCTTCGGCGGTACGCTCACGGCCGACGAGGCCTTCGCCATGGGCTTCGACCACATCGCCCTTTGTCTGGGCGCCGGTCGTCCGACCTTTATCTCCATCCCCAACGGTATGGCCAAAGGCGTACGCAAGGCCTCGGATTTCCTGATGGCCCTGCAACTGACAGGTGCAGCTAGGGAAACATCGGTGGCCAATCTGCAAATCCGTCTGCCGGTGATTGTCATCGGTGGCGGCCTCACAGCAGTGGATACCGCCACCGAGGCACTGGCCTATTACCCGCTACAGGTGGAAAAATTCCTTTCCCGATATGAAATACTGGTTCGGGAGCGGGGGGAAGAGGCGGTTCGCGCCTCATACAACCGGGAAGAGGCATCCATTGCCGACGTATTCATCGCCCATGCCAGTGCCATCCGCGCCGAGCGCAAGGCCGCCCGTGCCGAAGGCCGGCAACCGGATATTCTGCAACTGCTCAATCGCTGGGGTGGTGTAACCATCGCTTACCGGCGGCGGCTGATCGATGCGCCAAGCTATGTGCTAAACCATGAAGAGCTTACCCTGGCCCTGCAGGAGGGTATCCGGTTCATCGAACTGCTTTCACCCGTGTCCATCAATGTTGATGCCAGCGGTCACTGTGAGAGCCTGCAACTGGCCCGACGCGAAATGGCGCCGGAGGGACACGTGGTGGATACCGGTGAGGTTGACTGCCTGTCGGCGCGCGCCATCCTCATCGCCGCCGGCACACATCCCAATACAAGTCTGGCCGAGGAAGATGCGGAGCACGTCAGGCTGAACGAGGATGGCTATTTCTTTCAGGCAGTGGATGAAGGCGGCAGCCCGGTCACTCCGGAACGCATCGCCAAGCCCTCCGAGGCGCAGGTGCTGATGAACATTCGCTCCGATGGCAGGGCCATGAGCTTTTTCGGCGATCTGCATCCTTCCTTTGCCGGCAACGTGGTCAAGGCCATGGCCAGCGCCAAACAGGGGCACGCCGTTGTTAGCCGCATGCTGTCAAAAAACAGGCCTTTTCTGCCGGATGCGAAGGCGCTTTTATCCAGGCTCAATGATGGGCTGCGCGCCAGGGTGCATGCCATCAACCGTCTGACATCCAACATCGTGGAAGTCGTCGTACATGCACCCGGGGCGGCGTCGGCTTTTCGTCCCGGCCAGTTTTACCGGCTGCAAAACTTTGAAACATTGTCCCTCAGCACAGACGGCGCCACTCTGGCCATGGAAGGCCTGGCCCTGACCGGCGCTTCGGTGGATCTCAAGCGCGGACTGGTTTCACTCATCGTCCTGGAAATGGGTGGTTCATCCGACCTGTGCGCCCTGCTTAAGCCGGGAGAGCCGGTGGCGCTTATGGGGCCAACGGGTAGTCCAACTGAGATTCACTGCGGGGAAACGGTACTCCTCATCGGAGGAGGCCTTGGCAACGCCGTTTTGTTCTCCATCGGCCAGGCTTTCCGGCAGGCCGGTTCGCGCGTGCTGTATTTTGCCGGTTATAAAAAGATGCTCGACCGCTACAAAATGGAGGAAATTGAAGCAGCAGCCGATATGGTCATCTGGAGCTCTGATGAATCGCCGGGCTTTACGCCAACGCGGCCGCAGGATCGAAGCTACGTTGGTCATATCGCCGATGCCATACATGCCTACGGCAGTGGCGCTCTGGGTGCGCCGGAAATCCCTCTGTCCCGCATCGACCGTCTGATAGTCATCGGCTCCGCCGGCATGATGGCGGCGGTGGCTGAGGCGCGTCATGGTTTGCTACGGGATTTCCTCAATCCCGATCATGTGGCCATCGGCTCCATCAACTCGCCCATGCAGTGTATGCTGAAGGGTATCTGCGCCCAGTGTCTACAGACCCACCGTGACCCGGTCACAGGCAAGGAAACTATGGTCTTTTCGTGCTCCAATCAGGATCAGCCATTGGACTGGGTCGATTTTTCCGTATTACAGGACCGCCTGAAACAACAGTCTGTGCAGGAGAAACTCACGGCCCAATGGATTGACCGCTGTCTCAAACAGATGGGGCAGCGCCCGTCCGATGTTTCTGCGACTTCATGAGCAACTATGCGGATACCGACAGCAGCTGGCAGTTGCTCGTGAAGAATACGATCATATGAAGAGCCTTGATTTAAGGGTGTTGATTCGTCGCCAATCGATCCTGGCGCTCGTTTCTTCTTTGGTTGTTGCGGCCATGCTTTTATATGAATTGCTCGGCGTAGAGAATCCTCGTCTGCCTGTTATATGGGTTACAGTACTGGTCGTGATTTCCCTTATCCGAATTGTTTTAACTACTTTTTCTGGTAACAGTGACTGGGTCCATGGGTGGTTACTCGACCTGTTTAGAGTGGCGGCGGGTCTCACATGGGGCTTTGGTGCTTTATTCTTTCTTGATCAAACATCTCCAGTCGTACAGTCCGTTATACTGACAGGCATATCCGGGGTGTTGGCCGGCTCAAACCTTATCTATGGTACGACATTGCGTAGCTATATCTATTTTGCGGCTCCGTTGTTGGTCCCGCTTTTTTACTGGGCATTGACCAATGACGCGGGTTCGCACGTGGTCATCGGCTGGTTGGCTCTGGCTTATTTCATCAGCGGTGTGGTCGCCGTTATGCGTAACGAAGGTTTGTTCAGCGGCGCTGTCGCCTTGATCAAACAACACGAACTGGATGTGGTGAATGCTGTCGATTATGCAAGCAAACTATCGTGGCAGCAGCGTACTCTTGAATTCCAATCAGATATGCTGAGGCATATTGCGAAGCATGATGTACCCCTGAGTGATGTCTTCGAATTAGCAATCGCCTTTGTGGAAAAGATAAATGGCAACACTACCTGTTCCATGCTGCTATTGGACGATAGTGGCACCCAATGCATAGCAAGTTTTGGCTCACTCCTCCCGGAGTCCTATTCACAGGCGCTTATCGGCGCGAAGATCGGTCCATCGGCAGGCTCATGCGGAACCGCAGCCTTCCGCAAAGAGCGGGTAATCGTGGCCGATATCCTTACTGATCCATTGTGGGAAACACATCGGCAAATGGGCGTATTGCCAGCCGAACAAAGAGCATGCTGGTCGCAGCCAATACTTGCATCGGATGGACGTGCGTTAGGCACCTTCGCCATGTACTACCCGGAGATTCGGGAACCTGGCGATGAAGAGATTGCCTTGCTTGAAGCTGTTGCGGATTTGGCGGCTATCGCCATTGAGCAGAATCAGAAGGACAAGCGAATCGCCAATCATGCACGGAGGCTGGAACAAATATTTGAAACTATCCCCGATGCAGTGGGTGTGCATAAGGACAACAAGTGGGTTTATTGCAACACTGAAGCGGTGCGAATATTTGGTGCTGCCAATAAAGAAGAACTGATGGGTACGCCGGTATTAGAACGAGTACATCCCGATGACCGGGCAATGGTGATTGATCGCATTCGCAAACAACAGATGGGACAGACCGTACCGTTGACCGAAGAGTGTCTGGTGAAGGTTGATGGAACGTTTTTCCCTGGCGAGGTTCAGGCTAGAGCCTTCAAGTTCGGCGAGGAACCCGCGTTGTTGGCAATGATGCGGGACATGTCGCATCAGAAAAAGATCGAATCCAACTTGAGATTATTGCAAAAGGTCATCGACAACAGTATCGAGTGCATCATGATACTGGATCGAAGTGGTAAGGTTGAATACGCCAATCCATCTTCCTGCAAGCTGCATGGATTTTCAGAAGATCAGCTGATTGAGCTTAACATTCTTGATTTGTGGAGGCAAAATTGTAGTCAGTTTGACAAAGAACAGTTTGATAGACATTTGCTGAATGGTCGACGTTGGGCTTCGGATTGTAGTCGAGACGGCGATGAGGATATGATCATCTCAAGAACCATTACCCCAGTTCATAGTGCTGGAGAAGAAGTTTCCAATTTCATTTGTGTTGAACGGGATGTGACCCAGGAGCGGCAGAATCAGAGGCAGGATGGACATGCTCAAAGACTGGAAGGTCTTGGTGTTCTTGCCGGAGGAATTGCGCATGATTTCAACAATATCCTGAACATAATAACCGGTAATGTGTGGTTGGCCCTTCGCAGGGCGGAAAACAAGGAGATAATACAGGAGTACATGCAGATCATTAATGATGCGGCCCAACGCGCCTCTGAGCTGTGTAATCAAATGCTGACCTATTCGGGAGAGGGAGCCGTGGTCACTGCTCCTCTCAACCTTACAAACGAAATTAACAGCATTGTCGATTTGGTGACAGTGTCGATCAACAAGAAATCAAGGATCAAGCTGAATCTGGCCCGGAACCTTCCACAAATTAAGGCCGATAAAACCCAGGTGCAACAGATTGTCATGAATCTTGTGATCAACGCTAATGATGCGATCGGTGACAAGCCAGGTGTCATCGAGCTTACTTCCGGAGTTATGGAAATAACCAGTCACTTGGCTCGGAGCGCGATCCAATGTAATCCTGATTTGAAAGGAATCAGCTCCGTTTTTCTGAAAGTGACCGATAATGGCTGCGGCATGGACATGACGACCAGCAATAAGGTTTTTGACCCCTTCTTTACCACAAAGTTTACAGGGCGCGGGTTGGGAATGAGTGCCGTTCTTGGAATCATACGCAGTCATAACGGAGCCATATGGGTTAATTCCATGCCCGGGGTAGGAACGACCTTTACCATTGCTTTTCCTCCCCTTTCTGAGCCCGTCGATATGACCGTTTCGGCGAGTTTAAGTCAGTCAGCCGATGGTGGTGAAGGGCTGGTGCTTATCGTTGATGACGAGCCCATAATTGGAGAAATGGCCGTGGCCATGCTTGAAAGTGTCGGCTATCAGACGTTGCTTGCGAGCGACGGAGAGATGGCAGTGTCGCTTTTCCGTGATCGGCACAAGGATATCGACCTCGTATTACTGGATTGGGCCATGCCGAGAATGGATGGGGAGGAGGCATTCAGGCAAATGCGCTCCATTGACCCTGAAGCCAAGGTCATTATCTGCACCGGTTATGCTGCAAGCGATATCATGGATCGTCTCTCTGAAATGTGCGCGAATGCTGTAATAACCAAGCCATATTTGCCCGATAGTTTTCTGGAGAAAGTGAGTATGGTAATCGGACAACAGAAAGCACTCAGCATTTACTAAAGAGTAGCTTACAGCAATATACAAGCGAGCGATTGGTCTGGATATTCACCAGAAGCAGATTACAGCCTGCGCTATGGTTGAACAGGCGGATGGCAGCATTCAGACAGAGCACTGTCAGTTTGGCACATTCAAACG
>Ga0256829_1000937_pt1 | contig 25697 bp, 24 predicted proteins | sample 131447metaG_FD_185979 | JGI IMG/M metagenome (GOLD analysis project Ga0256829, IMG submission 185979) | Hydrothermal vent microbial communities from Lau Basin, Pacific Ocean - 131-447 | ecosystem: Environmental > Aquatic > Marine > Hydrothermal vents | place: Pacific Ocean: Lau Basin | collected...
AGCCTAAAATTATTTGCTATAATTCCGTCACTTAAAAAGTTGGGGTATCGCCAAGCGGTAAGGCAGTGGCTTTTGGTGCCACCATTCGGGGGTTCGAATCCCTCTACCCCATCCACCTTTTAAGTATCTTTTCAATCGCGGAGTAGAGCAGCTAGGTAGCTCGTCGGGCTCATAACCCGAAGGTCGTTGGTTCAAATCCAGCCTCCGCAACCAATCACAAACCCCCAACACAAGCACTTCTGAGAGAATCTTCAAATAAACATTTTTTTGTTAAAAAAATCTAGGGTACACCAAAAGGTACACCAAAATTTTCCTTATTATTATATATAAATGTTCTATTATTTTTAAGGATGTTGCAATTGATTAAATTATTTTAGGCATAATAAATAAATTTATTTACACAATCTAGGAATAAACATGTATGACGAAATAAATTTGGATAAAGTAAAATCCCAATCTGAGACTTTGATAAATATCATACGTAAAAATGGATATTTATATTTTGATAATCGTCTGGAAAAGTATTTCTTCTATTCTTATACCAATATAAAAGATACAATTATAACAAATGGTGAAAATGAACTATTTAATTTTATACTCTCAAGATTGAAGTATGATATTATGAAAGAATTAAATATTTCTTCGATTTCCTATAATAATACGCATATATTTTTAATAAATGATTATAATTATTTTAATTATATAACTAAAGAATGTAAACTTGATACCAATTTGTATCTTTTTAAAAGTCAAATAAATATTTTGAAAATAGATGTAGATGATGTAAATAGTTTTTTTGGATTGGATAAATCATTCAAAAATTTTATACCAAGCAGATATTTACAATTAAAACATATGCCATACTCTGAAAATTTCTATAAAATTAAAATTAAAGATTATTATATTTTTAATAGCACAAGTAAGCTATATTTTAGAAAATATGATGTTAAAAATGAAACCGATATTAATAATGTAGAGTTAAAGTCTGAAAAGAAAGTTTTTTTGATGATAGCCAACTATTTTTTATTGAAAGGTTTATTTTATATTTAGTAAAAGAAGATTATTACATTTTTTACTATATTATGAATTGGCTCTCATGTTACTTTAATAATCTCTATAAAAGTGATACCGCTTTAGTTCTCTTGGGAAATAAAGAAGTATCAAAAGATATTTTTTGGGATAAAATTATAAAAGAAATTTTTGGTGCTAAATATTGCATTACAATAAATCATAAACAAAACAAACTTAATTCACTTTTTGACATTGCAAAAGAAAAGCTTTTCTTTCATATTGAAGATGATAATAATTCCAATAAAAAGGTTAATGATGCTGCTATTTCAAGGATATTAAAAGATTTATTGCTAAAGACAACAGCTTCTAAGCTAACTAGGCAAAATAGAGAAGAAATAATAAATATACATGGTCAAATGCTTATTACAGCTGATAAAATTTATCCATTTATTAAAAATTCGTTATCGAAGTGCACTATTGTAGAAACAAATGATATTACTACAATTATGAATAAATTAAATGTTCCAGATGAAATTACTTTAGAAGAGAAAATAGAAGAAAATTTATATGATTTTGCTAAAGTATTATTAACTTTTCAGTATGATAAAAATTATGTAAATTATCCATTTTATACTGATATTAGAGATAAAGTAAAAAATAAGGCTATTAGTGAAGATAATAGCAATCAACATATAAATACTTTTATTCAAGCAATAAAAGAGGGAGATGAAATTTTTTTTGAAAAGCTTAAAAGTTTAGAAGATACTATTATCTATAAACATTTAGTAAATGCTTTTGAAGATGGGTATTTTATAGGACAAGATTTATATGAATATTATAATGCAATATATCCTAATGAATTTAGTAGTAAAAAACAGTTAATGTCTAAATTAAAATATAAAGATGATATGTTTGTGCAAATGACTGATACTTTTAGAATAAGCAAACCTGATGGCTCTGATAAAAAAACATTATTTTCTACATATCAAACAAATATAAATAAAGGTTCCAAAAAATTATATAAAATTGAAGGTTATAAATTGCCAAGTGATATGATTATCAAAAAAGGTTATGTAATTAGTTCATCTCAAAGACATGATAAAAATATTTTTGATAAATATACCTATGAAGATAATAAAGAAGATGCAATAAAGTTACAGGATAAATATAATAATAAATAGAAATATTTTAAACACTCTCCTTCAAAGATAATGCCTGAAAAAACAAATAAACAAACACTTATTAAATATTTAAATTCTTTCTCAGAATATTATCAGTGATTCTCAATAGTCTCTCAAAGTATTCTCAGTAGCTTTCTCAGTAAAATATTTTAAAATATTTTACATGTATTTATTCTATATGGTATAGGTGTATTAGGGCTATGAAGCTTATATATCATTATCTAGGTATGCAATAGCTAGAGTTATTATTATCATATAAAATTCCTAACCATGTATATGATATTAAAATGAGAAACAATACTTACTGATAGCTATTTTTATAGTCGCTACTTCTAAGAACAATATTTTAATTTAGGTTATTAATATTATTAAATTAATACTAAAGACATAAATTCTTTAATAAAAGAAACAGAGTTATTATTATCTAATAATAAATAAGAATATTATATAAATAATAGATACTCCTTTATATGAAAAACATACAAAGGATTACAAATGAAGAACACTGCAATCTACAATAAGAGACTTAGTAGCACTAGAAGATATATTAATAACTTACTTGAAGTATATTCTAAAATCAATATAGTGAGAATTGATATAGCTTATAAAAAACCATATAGTGACAATATAAATTTAGAAGAAGCTTATAGCGATTTAAATCATATGATTAATAATACTCGCTCTAACAAAACAGTCTTTGGTCATATGGTTGGTTATATAATAAAAAGAGAGTACACAGTGGATAGAGGTATGCATTTTCATGTCGTATTTATTTTTAATGGACAGAAGATGCAGAAAGATGTTTATAAAGCAGAGCAGATAGGAGAGTACTGGATAAAAGTTACTGATAATAGAGGAAGCTATCATAATTGCAACCGTAATGAATATAAAGATACAGCCATAGGTATGATTAACTATTACGATTATGAGAAGATAGAAGCTCTTATAAATAAAGCAGTTGGTTATTTTTGTAAGGATACGCAAAGCATTTCAGATTTAATTGAGAGTAAAAGATATAAAGCATTTACTAAAGGAGTTGCACCTAAAGTAAATAAAAGTGTAGGGCGACCACGCACAAAGGCTATGGGGATGCTTTGAGTAAAAGGTAAATACTTTTTTTAATCCAGCGTCTATTGATTGATAGAAATATCTAAATCAATAACACAGGAGTCAAAGATGCAAATTATAGCTAATTATGATTCGTTAATTCCAGAGGGGTTACTATTTAGTATTAAGCAGATAGATGAGATGAAGATAATAAAATCTGATATGCTTAAAAAGCTTATTTATAACCAAGAGATAGAGGTGGTTAAAGTTGGTAATAAGAACTTTATATCAAGAGTTGCATTAATTGCATATTTAAAAGCCAATACAATACCAGCGGTTGCATAGTACAGCCTGCTTACAATACTTCAAACTTTCCTATAAACTATATTGCCAATAAGTCACAATGCCATACATCGCACGCTACATTACTGCTTATTGGTACTGACTTGTGGAGGTTTGCTTGTATAAAAGTGTTGATAAAAAAAGAAAGGTATAAAAAAGAAAGTAAAATCTATTTATAGCTACACATATTGTCTGTGCAACTATAAATGGGTTAAACTACTGCATCGTATCTTAGTGCTTCATAGCATTAATTTCAGCTAGAGGAGTAGGCTTAAATGATAAGTCTCTCTCGATTGGTAAGCCTAAGCCTCCACGGATTGCTTTTAGCTCTTTAATGCTAAAGTAACCAAGCTCGTTATCGAAGCCTTTTACATAGCCATAGCAGGTGTCTTTGTCTTCTTTTGAAAGCTCTATAATATACCAAGTAAAGTTACTATCAGGAGTAAAAAGTTTTACAACACAAGTTGGGTCAGAAGTCTCTTCTGTCTCATAAAGGTCTGGTATCTTCTCTTGTAAGCTAGAGGGTATTAAAGTACACATACTAAGCTACTTGTCTTATTGGCATATACCACTGCTTATTAGCACTATCCCATCTAAAGCCACAAGCCTTAATGCTATCTTTTTTGCTAAAAATATCATTGCCTACTACAATTAAATTATCACCTTGCTCTACGATATTTAGCCCTAAATTGGTAAGAGATTGAAACTCATAAGAGTTTGTATATTGGTTACTCATAGGTGTATTTGTAGGATAAGTCTGATTTTGTTGAGGTAGCTGCTTTTCTTGTGCTCTATTAGCTATTACAGGGTTTTGTTTCTCTTTACTATATAGAGAATTGCCAAATTGATTACCAAAGCTTCGCATGGCTCGTTTTATCGCATCTGTTACCGCCTCTTTTGCACCATTTTCATGAGCATCTGACAGCGTCTTTGCAATTCCACAACCAAAGCCAACATCTTCACGGCTAATGTACTTTGCATGAGTTTTATCATAAACTAGCACTTTAACTATAGCCTTATAGCTAATAACATGGTTTTGGTTTTGATTAAGCTCTGTAGATACATGTTCTAAGCTAGTAATTCCATAGCTCCAACTACCAAAGCCAAAGATTCTGTTTGCTGTCTCAATTATATCAAACCCCTCTAAATACGATAAGCTAATAGCCCCTTTAGAGCGAGTTTTTACTCTGCTTTTATCTATATTATAAGATAATGTTTGTGTCTGTTTTTCGTTAAACATAGTTCTATCCTTTATGCAGCTAACTGTGTATTTGCAGGAGATAGTAACTCTGTAGATTCATCTGTGCTAGCTCCTCTTTTGTAATTAACCTTTAGTTTCGCAGGTGTAACTTCTTTAGTGTTAATCACCTTTGCATACTGGCTTAACTCTTTTTCGCCTTTATTGGTTAATATAGCCTCTTTGACAGCCTCTTCATCTAATGAGACGGTAAAATACCCAAGTCTAATAAGTTCATCTTCGTTTATTACTTTTAAACTCTCTATTGTTTTAGTTTTAGAAGGCGTAATAGTAATAGAAGATATAGCCGTTCCATCTATCCTATCTATCCCATAATCACCCAAAACACTAGCCATTGCTTCCAGTGCTACTGCTTTTGCATTTTGTAGCGACTTCTTAATTTTAGTCATCTCTTTTATATCAGCAGTTAGATAGTCGATTTTATTATCTATCTCTTTAATACTAAGTCCAATATAGTCTGCTTTAGCATGGTATGGTTTTTCAGACTCTAAAACTTGCACAATATACTGTTTAAACCAAGCTTGCTTATCTTGCTTTATATTCTCTATTTCAGTCTGTAGTCTATAGTTAATCATTTTCATAATCTGCTCCTTATGCTACCAAAGAGATTTGCGGCTGTTTAATCATCGCCATTTTCTCTGCAATTTCCCATAAGCCCTGATTAACATCTACATCTTTAGAGATAGAGTTTATCTCTTTACTCGTAAACCTCCTATTTGTATTTTTGTTAATACCAGATATATTTCCACGAAGCAAATTCTCCTGTATAACATTTAGTACAGTGTATAGGTCATCTCTGTAATCCTCTTCTCTGTGTGGTACAAGCAAATCGCTAGCATTAACTCGCAGATGTTCATCGAATCTAAGAGGTATTGCCAATTTCGCAAAAGACTCTTTTTCACTATTAGATAATTGTATAGAGCCTAAAGTTTCTATCTTGTCAAGAATTTTTGCTTTTATATCTGTAATGCTTGCAATTGCTTTAGATACATCATTGTCTTTTGTGCCAAGGTGTTTAATCTTGTATGTCTCAAACACACTGTTAGCAAGTACAAGCCCATTGGCACATACAAATCTGTATATGCCTGCACTAATCGAAAAGCTTTTAGTTCTATCATGTGAGTTAAACAAAAGTAACTCAACTGCATTATCTTTAGGATTAATCAAATCTTCCAAATGTCTAAACCTAACTAAGTGTTGCTGGTAGCCTTGCTTCTCTTCATCTCTAACCTTTGCTTGCGATACCAAAACTGGGTACCAATTGTGGGCTCTTATCTCTTCTATAACATCAATTGTTGGAATAAAGTGATACTTATCACTAACCTCATAGTGTGGCTCACTCGTAAATAGAGTCGGTGCATTTTGTTGTAATTGTTCGTTTGTTAATGGTAGTTGCGACATGGTGGTCTCCTTTTTATAAATGGTTTAAAGTCTAAGACTAAATCTCTAATCATCCATTGTCTCCTTAATAGCAGTACCTACTGCTACAGATATTGTTATTATCGTCGATAATGATGGCATTTCTATCTCCTTGTTATTTTAATTTTATACCTCTTTGTTAAAAGAGTTTTAATAGCCTTGCTACGCCTATTTGCTTACTGTCTATATTTGCATTAATAATCACAAATAATATCTTCTGGAAAACGACACAAATTAAAATGTCTCCAATCATACACTCTCATAATTCCTCCTTGAAATATGGTATTGGTGATTCCATATTGACAGTAGCAGACATCTACTATCGACATAGAAAAAGCTTAAACAAGAGCTATCTAGTCCTCTTGTACTTTAATAATATATGGATGAAATTTCTTTGAAATTAATTTAAATAAGTGAATACTCTTAAGTTATTGGTAATTATGATGTAAAAATAGAATTACTAAACAGGTAATATAAAGTTTTAAAATAATAGTTCAAGAGCAAATGTGATATACTATTACTACAACAATCAAAGAGCCTGTGGAAATTGTATATAGCATGGGTAGAAAAGTATTGGTTAATTTTGTTTATGGTTGGTACTGTATAATATTTTACCACATATATTATTTTTACAATGGTATAATGTTGTAAAACTTATTATTTAGATAATTCATTTTAAAGGTTAAATTATAGATTATTCATTATCTTTTACAGCAGCATCTTTAATGGTATTTGAAACACAACAAGTTGCAGATATGTATTTACGGCATCAAGATTGGTCTATTGTACAAGAGTTAGTGGTAGATGAAAATATACTACAAAAAGGTACAATATCTACTAGAAAAAGAGAATTTTCAGAGATTAAAAAAAGGTTGAAAAATCTTAGAAATGACCAGTTAGATTTTATTACCAAGTCTACTACAGATGAGTTGAAATTATATTGTTTATATCTATGTGCAAAAACATATAGATTGCTGTATGAATTTATAGTTGAAGTAATTCGTCAAAAGTATTTAATATATGATTATTCAATACTTGATAGTGATTATATAAGGTTTATAGAGTCTAAAACTGCCTCTAGCCTTAAGCTACAAAAAATTACAGAAAATACACAATATAAGCTAAAGCAAGTAATCTTTCGTATATTGGAGCAATCTACTTTAATAGATTCTGCTAAAACTAAAAATATACAAAAGCCTTATATATCAGAAGAGCTAGAACTTCTTGTATTAAAAGATTCTCCTAGCTATTTGGCACTGTATCTTTATCCAGATAGAGATATTAATAACTTAAAAGAGGGTATAAATGTCTAAAGTTATTGAAGATTTTGAGCAGATATTTAAACAAGTAACAACTAAAAAGTTTTTAGATATGCAAGCACTTGGTGGTGAAGAGCCATTTTTTATATACTCCTTTGATCCCCAAAAGCAAGACCTTATTATAAGTGAAACAAAAAGACTTAAAAAAAGAGTAGAAGAGGTTGGGTATTCTGTTCTTGTTATAAATTTATACCAGTTAAGTATTAGTATGTTAGAAAAAAGAAATATGCTAAAAAAAGTTTTAGAAAAAGAGCAATCGCTTCCTAAACACAAACTACTACAAACACTTACAAATATACTAGATGTTGAAACAAAAATTATGCCAGAGATTCAAAACTTAGTAAACGAAAATAAAACATCAATGGTATTTATCGAAGGTGTTGGAGAAGTTTACCCCTTTATTCGTTCACATATTATTATTAATAATTTACAAAAAGTTATTACTGATAGACCAACAATAATGTTCTTCCCTGGCAAATTTGATGGGCATACATTAGTGCTATTTAATAAAGTACATGACGATAACCACTATAGAGCATTTAACATAATAAATTACAGTTTCCAAGAGGATTAAGAGATGATAAAAGATATTTTTAAAAAAGATATAGCTAGAAAGATAGAAGGCGTAATCAAAGCAGATATTTTAGATGAAGAATCAATTTTCAATGAAGTAGATGAGTATGTTGTTACTGATGAGTTAAATAAAAAGTTTGATACATTTTTCGATACATACGCCAACACTATTGGCAAGCCAACACAAAGTATTGGTGTTTGGATATCTGGCTTTTTTGGTTCTGGTAAATCACACCTTTTAAAGATTCTCTCTTATATCCTTTCAAGTCGTTCAATTCACTCAGATATTATTGGAGAACTATTTTTAGAAAAGATAGACAAAAGTGATTTTGAGTTAATTAATAATATCAAAAAATCACTATCTATCAAAGCTGATACTTTACTTTTTAATATCGATACTAAAGCAGATAGTGGTGCAGGTAGTAGGGCAGATAATGCCATATTGCAAGTTTTCTTAAAAGTGTTTAATGAGCATAGAGGTTATTATCCAAAGCAAGCATCTATTGCAAACTTCGAAAAAAATCTTGACAACAAAGGTAAATATCAAGCGTTTAAAGATGCTTTTGAGCAAATTAATGGAAACAAATGGGTGGATGAAAGAGATGCATTAACCTTTGTGGTAGATGATGCAGCAAAAGCACTCTCTCAAATACATAATATATCTTTTGAAAGTGCAATAGAACAACTTAACAAGCTTGATGAAACTTTTACAATAAGTATTGAAGATTTTGCAAAAGAGGTAAAAGAGTACATAGATACAAAAGAGGCAAATTACAGACTAATTTTCTTGGTTGATGAAGTAGGGCAGTTTATCGGTGAGAATACAGCCGTAATGTTAAACCTGCAAAGTATGGTGGAATCTCTTGCTACTATTTGTCAAGGGCAAGCTTGGGTTATTGTTACAAGTCAAAGTGCAATTAAAAACTTAATTAAATCACACGATGGACTAGAAAATGATTTTTCTAAAATTATGGGTCGTTTCGATGTGAAACTAGATTTAACAAGTCAAAATGCAAATGAAGTTATCGAAAAAAGACTTTTAAGTAAAAAAGAGACTGCCTTACCTCAATTAGAATCACTTTACGATACCCATAAAAATTCTATAAAATCTGTCATTCACTTTAGCGATAGAGGAATCCAATATAAAAACTACTCAGATGCAAACGACTTTGTATCGACTTACCCATTTGTACCATATCAACTCGATCTTTTCCAAAGGTCTATTATTGAGCTCTCTAATAATGATATATTTCAAGGTAAACATGCCTCTATTGGTGAAAGGTCAATGTTAAATTCTGTGCAAAAAGTTGCTATTGATATTTCTAAAAAAGAGATTGGAACTTTAGCATCTTACGATTACTTTTTTGATGGAATAAGTACTATTATAAGACCAGAGCTTATAACTCAGATAACATTAGCTCAAAACTCTTTAGACCCATTTACTATTAGAGTTCTAAAAACACTCTTTTTGGTAAAATATGTAAGTGGCTTTAGCTCTAATATAGAAAATATTACAACACTACTTGTTGATTCTCTTGATGTTAATGTTGCAGAACTTTCGCAAAAAGTAAAAAATTCACTCAATACACTACTCTCTCAAGTTTATATTCAAAAAGTTGGAGATATTTACGAATTTCTTACTAATATCGAAAAAGATATGGAAAACGAAATAAAGCAAGTACCTATTAGCGATATAGACACTTCAAAAGAGTTAGCAGATTGGATTTATGATGATATTATCAAAATTTCAAAAGTCAGATACGAAGGAAATAAGCACGATTACTCTTTTACAAAAAAGCTCGATAGTATAAAAGTAAAAGGAAACGATGAAGAGTTAATGCTAGATATTATTACACCTCTAAATAGCGAGGAATATACAGAAGATAGACTAATTCACAAGTCATTAGCAGAGAACGATGTTATTATAAGCCTCGGGCAAGATGTTGAATTTGTAGAAGATTTAAAAACATATATTAGAACTAAGAAATTTATACCATTAAAGCAAAGTAATAATTTAACAGATCAAGAAGATTATATACTTAAAGCAAAAGGAAGCGACAATCAAAAAAGAAAAAAAGAGCTTATAGAAAAGCTAAAACAAAAATTTGAAGATGCCTCTATATATTACAATGGCACACCTCTTACAAAGAATACAACAGATGTTAGAAAACTTGTCGAGCATACTTTTAACGAAGTTATACCAACAATATATTCAAATATAAATATGCTAAATGTAGATTATAATGAAAAACAGATAGGTATTATACTAGATGATTCAACTGACCTTTTTGGAAGCAAAGATGATACACTAGACCCAGCAAGCGAAGAGATATATACCTATCTTATAAGAGTAAAAAACTCAAGCCAAAGCATTACAATACAAGATATTATTCAAAAATACACTAAAAGACCATATGGTTGGTATCAAGCTGGTATTATGTGTACTTTAGCAAAGCTATTTTCGCGAGAGCTTATAAGTATAACACTTAACGGAACACTACAAGATACTCAAAGCGTAAAAGCCACTCTTACAAATTCAAGAAATTTTCATGCTTTAGTGAAATTAGCTACAGTACTCGATGAAAAAAAGATAAAAAAAGCAAAAGATATTCTTGCTGAACTTTTTCCTCAAACCTCATTTACCAATATGAAAGCACTAACTTTAGTTGAAGATGTTAAGCAATTATCTAAAGATAGAGTCTCTAAATTACAAAACTATACCAATTTAAACTACCCCTTTACTCCACTATTGGCTAATTTTATAGAGCCATACAAAGAGTTAATAGACTCTAACATAGAGACACTTTTTGAAGTGCTAGAGACAAACGAAGATAGACTTCTTGACGATTACGAAGATCATATCTCTAAAATTATAGAGTTTATGGAGCATGGTCAGAAAAATATTTATGATAATTTACAAAGATTTTTGCAAGACAATAGTGCCAATTTAAGACACTTTGATAAATCAAACGTAGAAGAGTTGCAAACTATTCTTAAAGACCAATATATTTATAAGAACAATAAACTACCTCGTGCAAAGAGCGTACAAGGAGAAATAGAGAATGAATTTACCCCAAAACTCCAAAAAGTAAGACAAGAAGCCATTAATAAGCTAAACGATATTATTACCGAACTTCAAAACGACCCAAATTTTGAAAAAGTTCCTACAAAAGATAGAAGCCAAATTATAAGACCTATTGTAGATATTCAAAAACAGATAGAAAGCTCTTATATTATAGATACTATTTCCGCTATGAGTAACGATAATACCTTACTTACCAGAGGCTTAGAAAAAATAGAAGAGTTAATGGTTGTAGAAGATGGTAAAGAGATGCCAGCATTAAAAAGAGTACATATTAGTAATATTTTACCTAAAGGAAAACGCTTAGGAAGCAAAGAAGATGTAGAATCTTACATTGAAACCTTAAAAATAGAACTATTTAAAGCTCTTGAAGATAACAGTGAAATAGTGGTGTAAAGGTATATAAATGGACAAATCAAAATTAAAAAAGTTTGCTACAACTACTAGAATTGAATTAATGCAGATAGTCTCAGCAAAACTAGACTTTTTACTTAATTTAGATATAGATAATTTGCCAGTGGCATATAGATCAAGTAAAGAGCATATAAAAACTATTACAAAGCTTACTGAAACTAAACAAGCAAAAGAGGATTTTATAGAAGAGGTAGCTTATATTTGGTTTAACAGACTTATAGCATTAAGGTTTATGGATGCTAACTCTATAACAGAAGTACCAGTTATAACACCAACACAAGAAGGAGCAAACCCAGCCATTTTTGCCTCTGCTAAAGAGGGCGATATAGATTCCGAACTCAAAATTGATACTAAAAAGTTTTATGACCTTATAGATGGCAAAATAAATGCTTCAAACCCTGAAAACGAAGCATATAGTATGCTTTTTATTTCTGCTTGTAACTACTACTCTAATCTAATGCCTTATATGTTTGAAACTATAGAAGATTACACAGAACTACTACTACCAGACGATATGCTCTCTAGCAAATCGGTAAGAGCTAAAGTTGTTGAATCTATGGATAACGAGAGTTGTAAAGATATAGAGATTATTGGTTGGTTGTATCAGTTTTATATCTCCGAGAAAAAAGATGATGTATTCGCAATGCTTAAAAAGAATACAAAAATTACACCATCAAACATTCCAGCAGCTACACAACTCTTTACGCCACACTGGATAGTAAAATATATGGTAGAGAACTCTCTTGGAAAACTTTGGATGTTAAATAACCCAACTTCATCTTTAAAAGAGCATATGAAATACTATATACAATCAGATGAAGAGCCAAAAGAGTTTTTAAAAATCGACTCGCCACAAGAGCTTACTATACTAGACCCATGTTGTGGTAGTGGGCATGTACTTACTTATGCATTTGACCTTTTAACTCTTATTTACGAAGAGCAAGGGTACTCAAAGAGTGAAATACCTTCACTAATACTAGAAAATAATATCTACGGATGCGACATAGACAAAAGAGCCTCTAGCTTAGCAAACTTTGCCCTTACTATGAAAGCAAGACTTTACCATAGAAGATTTTTTAGAAAAAACACAAAGCCAAAAGTGCTAGAACTAGAAGAGTTCGGTAGTGAAATTTTTAAAAATATAAAAAATTACGGTTCACTTTTAAACCCAGTAGATAATGATAGTTTCGAAGGTGGTATCTTTTCGCAAAATAGCGAAGCTTATGAGCTTCAAAAACAACTTTTAACACAAGAGTATAGCTGTGTAGTAACTAACCCACCCTATATGGGAAGCAAGGGAATGAACAAAGAGTTAAGCGACTTTGTAAAAAAAAGATACCCAGATAGTAAATCGGATCTTTTTGCTGTATTTATGGAAAGAACATTAGAACTTACTAAACCTTATGGGTTTATGTCTATGATAAACCAACACTCTTGGATGTTTTTAAGCAGTTACGAAAAACTTAGAATTAAAATTATAGAAAATCACAGTATTGATACTTTAGTACATTTAGGAGCAAGAGCATTCGAAGAGATTGGTGGCGAAGTTGTGCAGAGTGTGGCTTTCGTATTACAAAAAGATGGACTATCTACTAATGCCTTAAATGTTTTGGAAAAGGGCGACTAATGAATAGCTATGAACCACCATTTACTATTACGCCTAAAATACTCAATTTAGTAAGCGAAATTACCGAAGTAGTTACAAAACTGCAGATACAAGAGCTTAAGACTGTTTCTCCAAGTTTGCGAAAAATAAATAGAATAAAAACTATTACAGGAACTTTAGAAATAGAAGGCAACACTCTAGGTATAGAAAAAGTAACAGCTATACTAGAGGGTAAAAGAGTTTTAGGAACACAAAAAGAGATAGCAGAGGTTCAAGGTGCTATTAAAGCATACGATGCATTAGATAGCTTTGATTATACAGATATAAACGATATTTTAAAAGCCCACAAAATTTTAATGGGAGATATACTTACAAATGCAGGAAACTTTAGAGTTACAGATGTTGGAGTAGGTGGTAAAGAGGGTGTTGTGCATATCGCCCCACCATATACACAGGTATCAAATCTTATGCACAATCTTTTTAATTGGCTTAAATGCTCAGATATTCATCCACTTATAAAAAGCTCTATATTTCACTACGAATTCGAATTTATCCACCCCTTTACAGACGGTAATGGTCGCATAGGAAGATTATGGCAAAACCTTATTTTATATAAATATAAACCAATTTTTAACTCTATACCAATAGAAAGCGTGGTAAGAGAGCACCAGAAAGAGTATTACAAAGCTTTAGAAGAGTCTGGTAGCGTAGGCGAGAGTACACCTTTTATAGAGTTTATGTTAAATGCAATTCTACTTACATGTAAAAGTGTCCCTTTAAATGTCTCTAAAAATGTCCCTTTAAAAAGGTTAGATAAAATAATCGAACTTATAAAAGAAAACGGTAACATAACCACAACACAAATAGCCCTTTTGTGCAATGTAAGCTCTAAAACTATAAAACGAGATATTAGCAAACTAAAAGAAGCAGGCAAAATAAAAAGAGTAGGAAGTCAAAAAAGCGGCTATTGGGAGATAGTAAATGAGTAGGATAAAACATGCCAAAATATAAACAAGAATTAAACTATAATAATGGGATAGATTTAAGTAATAAAGCAGTTACTTACTTAAAACAAAACAAAAGAGACTTTATAGAAAAATATTTGAAATATGGGGAAATAAGTAATCCAAAAATTGCTATTTTTACCGCTGGTGCAAGTGGAGCTGGAAAAACAGAATATGCAATAACCAGAAAAGAAAAAGAGTTTAATTTAATCCATATAGATACAGATGAGATAAGAGATTTTTTTATTCCAATTGGCTACAATGGTAAAAACTCTAATATATTTCAAAAAGCATCTTCAAGAGGTGTCGATATTCTATTTAAAGAAGCAATAAATAAAGGTTTTTCAGTTATATTGGATACAAATTTTTCTAACTTTAATATTGCATCAATAAATTTAACCAAAGCTTTAAAGCACCAATATATTATAGAGATTATTTATATATTACAAGATTTAGACAAATGTTTTGAGTTTGCAAAAATAAGAGAATATGTAACAAAAAGAACTGTTCCAAAAGAGTTAATAGAAAAAAGCTTTATCAGATCCGCAAAAACAGTAATCCAAGCAAAAGAGTCTTTTAAAAATAGTATAATTTTAAATATTATAGATAGAATCAATAACAAATTTTACAAAGATATTTCAGCTAATGAATTTTTTCAAAAGATACCAAATAATTTAAAGGAGATTTTATGACATATGAAGAGTATTTGCAAAAAAATAAAGATGTAATTGAACAAGCTAAAGTAGTAATGAATTCTAAGTTCTATCAGCAAGCACAAGAATTTATGAAAACTTCTCAATATAAACAAGATATTGAATACTTAAAAAAAGTTGATGATGAGATTCATAAAGATATTTTACAAAAAATTGATATTTTACAAAAAAGTATTATTGATAAAGAATTAAAAAGAATCTAAATTTTCAATTTAATAAATTCAAATGTAATTTATATAAAGCATATAATATTCTTAATACGAGGGAAAGTAATGAAAGCACCAAAAGTATTTATAAGCCATGCATCTGAAGATAAACAAAGATTTGTAGTAGATTTTGCAACAGCATTAAGAAAAAATGGTATTGATGCTTGGGTTGATCAATGGGAAATAAAACTAGGTGATAGTTTGGTTGACAAGATATTTGAAGAAGGTATCAAAGATATGGATATTTTTGTTATTGTCTTATCAAAACATAGTATTGAAAAGCCTTGGGTTCGTGAAGAGTTAAATGCAAGTGTTGTAAAAAGAATATCAAAAAATACAAAAATTATCCCTGTTATTATAGATGCTGATATTGAAGTTCCAGAAGTATTGAAAAGTACAGTTTGGGTTCAGATTAAAAATTTAGATGATTATGCTTCTGAGTTAAAAAGTATTTTAGGAGCTATATTCGATATTGATGAGAAACCTGCTATTGGTTCTAAACCAGCGTTTGCTTTACCAAGTATTCAAATAAGTGGTTTATCAAAAAGTGATTCGTTAGTTTTAAAAATGTTGGGTGATATAGTATTTGATAACAATGAAGAGCATTTGTCACCTGATCAAATAAAAATTGTTGAAGGACAGCTAGAACTATCAACTGAGCAGATAAATGAGTCTTTAGAAATCTTAGAAAATCATTATTATGTAAAGTTAACACAATTAATGGGTAGTAATTTTCCGTTGGTTAAGTTAACAGATAATGGTATCATGATATATAGTGAAAATATTATTGAAGATTTTAAAGAACTTCATTTTAATATAGTTCATTTAATTTTTAATGAAAAAACTTGGGGTAGTTTTGAATTGGCTAAAAAATTAGAATGTAAAACTATATTGATTGATGCACTGTTAAATCGTTTTGAATTAGCCAACTATATAAAAGCTTCACATTGTATGTCAGGTGGAATACAAATAAATGATTTAACAGCACTGGGAAAAAGATATTTTAGAGAAGTTCTGGAAGGTACAAAGTAATGATGAATTTTTTTACAGACAACGCATCTGCCATATTTGGAATATTAGGAACGGTTGTTGGTTTCTTTGGAAATTACTTTTTACAAAGAAAAAATCAAAAGTTTGAAGTTACAAAAGATGTAGCTAAAGACTATTATAAAGACAAAAAAAATATATTGACAAAATCATTACAACTCATTTCTGACTATGAAACTAAGATAGAAACATTGCACGATTATATTGAGGATGCAAATGGAGTGCCTACGAGAGAGTTGAAAAAAGAAGATGTATTTGCTAAGTATTTTTTATTGATATTTGAATATTTACATTCATACAGGTTTTATCTTGAAAATGAAACAATAATTAAGCTTGATAGATTGGTGAATTTTTATCATTTATACACATTAGATATTAAAGTAATTATATCAGAACGAGACCCAGATGACATACCTAATGAAGTAGCGACACGAAAACAAAAGCTGTTTGAAGATGCAAAGGTTTTATTTAATGGGCTGAAAGAACAAATTAAATTTGATGAGATGAAAAACTTCAAAGCAAAACTGGAGCAGAACTAAATGCCAACATACATCCGATTAACAGACTACAAAAGTAGTGATGAAAAAGAGCAAGAGTTTTTTAATCCTGAAAATAGATATGAAGCAAAGCAAGAAGATTTTTCTAAAATTCCAGGAAACTATATTGCTTATTGGTTAAGTGATAGTGTAATTAATCATTTTTCAAAAAATATTTTTTTAGGCGATGAAGTTATTACAAGAGAAGGAATGGCAACTGCTGATAATGATAGGTTTTTAAGGTATTGGAATGAAGCTAATTTTAATGATATAGGTTTTAATTTACAAACAATAGATGAAGCAAAAAAATCCAATAGAAGGTGGTTTCCATACAATAAAGGTGGAGAATTTAGAAAATGGTATGGAAACAATGAATATCTTGTTGATTGGCAGAGTGATGGATATGGAATAAAAAATAATATTGACCAAAAAACTGGACGACTTAGGTCTCATAATTATAATGGTGAATTTGCTTTTCAAAAAGGAATGACTTGGGCAGCACTTAGCAGTTCTAAGATTTCTGTTAGATTTTCTAATTATGGTTTTATGTTTGATTCAAAAGGGGCAATGGGTTTTAGTGATAGAAATATAGAATACTTTATTGCATTGATTAACAGTTGTATTGGTATGAAATTTCTGGAAATTTTAGCTCCAACTATGGATTTTAAGGTTGGAGATATAATTAAAATACCTTTGATTAAGCACAAAGAAGACATGATAAATACAATAGTGAAAACTAATATTTTTATTGAAAAAGAAGAATGGGACAGCAGAGAAACATCTTGGGACTTTGCTCAAAATGAGATTTTGAGAATTTTGAATGATGAATTTTTAATGTCAAATGAAAAGATGCCGACTTTGGAAACTGTCTATAAGAGGTATTGTGACTATTGGAGAGAGAAGTTTTTTACACTGCATAAAAACGAAGAAGAACTAAACAGACTATTCATAGATATATATGAGCTTCAAGATGAACTGACCCCTGATGTAGAGCTAAAAGATATAACGATACTCAAAAATGAAGCTAAGATTATCGATGGTGAGTTGGTATTTCAGGCAGATGAGGTCATGAAACAGTTTATCTCTTATGGTGTTGGTGTGATGTTTGGTAGATACTCACTAGATCATAAAGGTTTACATGTAGCAAATATGGGTGAGAGTTTAGAAGAAGTCAATTCAAAATTTAACATTCAAAATTTAACATTTGAGATAGATGATGATAATGTTATCCCAGTTTTAGAAGATGACTACTTTAGTGATGATATGGCTTCAAGATTTATAGAGTTTGTTAAAGTTACATTTGGAGAGGAGTATTTGGCTGAAAATATAAGGTTTATAGAAAATTCTCTTGGAACAACTTTGCGAAAATATTTTGTAAAAGGTTTTTATGAAGACCATATAAAAAGATACAAAAAAAGACCAATTTATTGGATGGTGGCATCTCCTAAAAAAGGTTTTATGTCTCTTATTTATATGCATCGTTACCAAAGTGATATTTTTGCTACAGTGCAAAACAGCTACCTGTATGAGTATATTACAAAATTAGAAGTGAGTCGAGAGAACTACCAAAGAGAAGCAGACGATAATTTAAACTCTAATGTTCAACGAAGTAGGGCAACAAAGCAAGTAGAGAAAATTGGTAAAATTTTAGAAGAAGTAATAAAATTTGACAGAGAAGTGTTTACAAAATATGCTCAAGATAGTATAGAGATAGATTTAGACGATGGTGTTAAGGTTAATTATTGTAAATTTAAAGATATACTTTACACTATAAAAGGGCTTTGTAAATGAATGAGATAGTAAAACAAGATTTTAATGAAGTTATAAAGCAGATACAACTCTCTAAACAAAAAGCGTATAAACAGGTTAATACAATACTTATAGAACTCTATTGGAAGATAGGTAAATATATATCTACTAAATGTATAAAAGAGAATTGGGGACAAGGCGTAGTTAAAGAATTAGCTGATTTTATTAAGAAACAAGACCCTACTATTAGAGGATTTACGGCTCGTAATATTTGGAGAATGAAGCAATTTTATGAAACTTATAAAGACAATAAAAAACTGTCACCACTGGTGACACAAATATCTTGGAGTAATCATTTGCTTATTTTATCAGCTTCGAAATCTGATGAAGAGAGAGAATTTTACATTATGACTTCTATCAAAGAGAGATATTCGAAACGAGAGTTAGAGAGACAAATTAGTAGTGGATTGTTTCAAAGAACAATGATAGCAAATAAAAAACTTTCGGTAACGGTTAGAGACTTACCACAAAATACTGAAAATGTATTTAGAGATAGTTATGCTTTAGAGTTTTTAGGGCTTCCAAAAGAGCATAGCGAAAAAGATTTACAACATGGGTTGGTTAGCTCGTTAAAAGATTTTATACTTGAAATAGGCAAAGAATTTTGCTTTATGGGGCAAGAGTATAAAGTCCAAGTTGGAAATAGTGACTTTAGTATTGATTTACTATTTTTTCATAGGAGTCTACAGTGCATGGTTGCATTTGAATTAAAAATATATGAGTTTAAACCATCATATCTTGGACAACTTGAATTTTATTTAGAAGCATTAGATAGAGATGTAAAAAAAGAATATGAGAATCCAAGTATTGGTATATTGCTTTGTAGAAAGAAAAATGAAGAGGTAGTTGAATATGCTTTAAGTAGAAGCTTAAGCCCTACAGTTATATCTGAATATGAAACTCAATTAATTCCTAAAAAAGTGTTGCAAGATAAATTGGATGAATTATATATGCAATTAAAGGATAACTTTGATGAGTGATATAAACAAAAGATTAAAAGAACTCTTTGATAAGCATAATATTATATTTTGGTATGATAGTGAGGGTAAATTAAAAGATGAATTTGAAGCATTAGATATAGAGGTTACTAAACTTATTATAGATAATAATGAGTTTAGTATAAAATATGATATTTTAACAGCCCCAAAGAGTAGTAAATTTTTAATATATAGCGATAAGAGAGAGCCAGAGTATAGAGATAATTGGTTGTTAGATTTACAACTTAAAGCTTATATTTTTAGTGCAGATAGAGCCTCTATGATTTTAAATGATTTGGGTATAGATATTGTATATAAACCTTTTGTTCAAAACCATATAGAGTTTTTTGGAGCAAAGTCGAGAGTAGAAGCCTTTTCTAAACTTATAGAAGCAAATGATAATGAATATGCTATGGCTTTTAAAATGATAGCATCTTTGCTGAAATGCGACCCTAAAATAGAGCATATTGCTATTAAACTAATGCAAGTAGAAAAAGCTTATGCAACTATTACAAAATATAATTTACAAAACTATATTTATAAAGATTTAGCACAAACATACAGATACAGTAGCGATACACCAACTATTAAAGATTTTAGTTATAAATTGTTGCAAAATCATTTTTACTCTTTTGTAGATAAATCTAAATGCGAACTAAATAGCGAAGCAGTCTTGTTTGTTAAAAATTGGATGGATAGCAGTAGCAATAAAGAGAGTTTTGAGAGACTTTCGAAAACTGTTCAAGAAGAGTTATCTATAGCTTCGTTGGTTACAGAGTGTAAGTTTGAAACTATTTTGTCTTGTGATACTTATGAAGTTTGTGAGCAACGCATTATTTCGCATATAGCAAAAGATATTTTAAAGAAAACAAGTTCAAAAGAGAAAATATTAGATATATGCCACATGAGAGAACACACCTTTTGGTATAGTAAATATAAAAATATTTATAAAGCATTTATATCGGCTATTAAGATGATAGACTCTATACGAAATAGTATTTTAGAGATAAATAGCTTTGATGATGGAGTAGAGAAATATGCAAATAGCTTATCTAAGATTGATTACTACTATAGAAAGTATATTGAACACTCTAATAAAAGTGAGCATATTCAGCTATTAAAAGAGTTAGATAAACTTATAGAAAATATTTACCTAAACGATTATTTAAGAGTTTTAAATGATAATTGGCAAACAAATGTAAAAGAGTATAAAAATAGTTTGATAGAGTATCAAAAAGAGTTTTATAAACTACATGTAAAACCTATTGTAGAGAGTAGACAAAAAGCTTTTGTAATTATCTCGGATGCATTACGCTATGATTGTGGAGTAGAGTTAAAAAATAGAATAGTTGGGCTTAATAGATATATAGCAAATATTAAACCTATTATTGGTGTATTGCCATCGTTTACTCAACTTGGTATTGCTTCGCTACTTCCAAATGAGAAATTAAGCTTTGATGGCAAAGATGATACAGTATATATAGATGGAAAAAGTTCGAAGGGTACGCAAAATAGAGATAAGATACTAAAAAATGCTAACCCTGCATCTGCTTACATAAATAGCGAGAGTTTTTTAGATTTTAATAGAGAGAGCGGAAGAGAGTTTGCTAAAGCTCATCAGGTTATCTATATTTACCATAATGAGATAGATGCAACAGGAGATAAAAGTGCAAGTGAGCATAAAGTATTTGATGCGGTAGAAGATAGTTTTAATACTATAGAGAAGATTATAAAACAGATTTCTAATTTGAATGGTACAAATATTCTTATTACATCTGACCATGGCTTTTTATATCAGAATACGCCAACAGCAGAGAGTGAATTTTGTAGTGTAGAGAAACCATCTTCGGTAAAGAGGTTTAATAGAAGATTTATTATTGCTGATTCTATAGAAGAGAACAACTGTATTGAGCTTTTTAATGCAAATTCTCTTAATATTGATAGTAATGATACTATAGCTTTAGCGAAATCTATTAACAAAATAAGGCTTCAAGGTGGTGGGCATAGATTTGTGCATGGCGGTGCGACACTTCAAGAGATGGTAATACCACTTATAACTGTTAAAAAAAGAAGAAAAGATGATGTTAGGTTAGTAGAGGTTTCGCCTGTAAATTTGCCAAGCCTAATTACTACAAATAGTGTTATGTTCTCTTTTTATCAAGAAGAAGTTATTAGCGAGAAGGTGCGACCACTTAGTTTAAAAGTGGCACTTTATACAAATGATAATAAATTAATCTCTAATAACCAAAGTTATACTTTTGATAAAACAGATAATGATGATAGAAATAGAGAGGTTAAGTTAAAATTTACTCTTAAACAAAATGCTGGTGATTATTCTGGTAAGTATATAAAATTGGTTATGAAAAAACTTATTGATGAAAGCAATGAAGAACCAATATATAAAGAGTATAATATAAAACTTCAACTATCATTTGTTAATGACTTTGATAACTTTTAGGAGACAGTAAATGAGCTTAGATGATAAGATAAACAGATACTTTGCTGGTAGCGTTGTTCGAAAAGATTTAGTTAAAGCAGTTAAAGGTAATGCCATTGTTCCATCGTATGTGCTTGAGTATCTTTTAGGGCAATATTGTGCTACTAATGATGAGGCTACTATACAAAGTGGTATAGAGACTGTTAAAGAGATATTAAAGAATCATTATGTTCATAGAAACGAAGCAGGATTAGTACGCTCTAATATAAAAGAAAAAGGTAGATATAAAGTTATAGATAAAGTCTCTGTTTGGCTTGATGAAAAGACAGACTCTTATAAAGCTACTTTTGCTAACCTTGGAATTAAAGATGTTCTTATAGAGAGCGATGTAATAAAAAAACACCCTAAAATGCTTGTGAGTGGTGTATGGTGTATTGTTACATTAGAGTATATTTACAACGAAGATAAAACAGCAAGCCCATGGGTACTTACTGCAATTAAACCTATTCAGATGAGCTCTTTTGATAATGAAATATATTTAGAGGGAAGAAAAGCTTTTAGCAAAGATGAGTGGATAGATACACTTATTCAGAGTATAGGCTTTAATCCTGAGAAATTTGGACATAGAAATAAGCTACTGCAACTTGTAAGACTGATACCTTACTGCGAGAGAAACTATAACCTAATGGAGCTTGGACCAAAAGGAACAGGTAAGTCTCATATTTATACAGAATTTTCACCACACGGTATATTAATATCTGGTGGAGAGGTAACTGTGCCTAAACTGTTTGTAAATAATAGTACTGGAAAGTTAGGTTTAGTTGGGTATTGGGATTGTGTTGCATTTGATGAGTTTGCAGGAAAACAAAAAAGAGTAGATAAAGCCATTGTTGATATTATGAAAAACTATATGGCGAATAAATCATTTTCTAGGGGAATAGAAACTCTTGGGGCAGAAGCTTCAATGAGTTTTGTTGGTAATACAAAACATACAGTTGCATATATGTTAAAACATAGTGATTTGTTTGATGAATTACCTAAGCAGTATCACGATTCTGCATTTTTAGATCGTATCCATTTCTATATTCCAGGATGGGAAATAGATATAATTAGAGGTGAAATGTTTAGCAATGGTTATGGCTTTGTAGTTGATTATATTGCTGAGGTATTAAAGCAGTTAAGAAACGAAGATTATTCTAATAAATATACAAAATACTTTGAACTATCAAGCGATATATCGACAAGAGATAGAGATGGAATACACAAAACTTTTTCAGGACTTATGAAAATTTTGTATCCAAGTGGAGAGGCAAGCAAAGATGAAATAGAAGAAATACTGAAATTTTCTATAGAGGGCAGAAAAAGAGTTAAAGATCAATTAATGAGGATAGACAGCACTTATGCTGCAACAGATTTTAGTTATATAGATTTAGAAACAGCGGAAAGAAAGCAAGTTTATACTGTTGAAGAGAGAGAATATCCGCATCTATATAATAGTATTATCAGTGAAGAAGATTTAGAAAATAATAACTCTGCTACAAAAGAGATTGATATTGTACCACCTGTAGCTCAGGATATTATACATGAAGCAAAAGAACAACATTTAGAGTTTATGGAGAATCAAAAAGGAGTAACTTATAATAAACTTTTTGGAGATTACATAAAAGGTGCTACTAAAATAACAATTATCGATCCATATATTAGAATTTTCTTTCAGGTAAGAAACCTTATGGAGTTTGTAGAAACAATTATAGAATGTAAGTCGGTAGAAGAAGCGGTAAATTTGCACTTAATAACTATTGCAGACGATAGAGAGCCAGAGAGACAATTAGATTTTTTCCAAAAGATACAAGAGAATGCACAAAATGCAGGAGTTATATTTACCTGGGAATTTGATACAACAGAGACTATTCATGCAAGAAGCATAGTAACTGACAATGGATGGAAAATATCACTAGATAGAGGTCTTGACATATTCCAACAATATGATATGAATGATACTTTTAATTTAGCAAATAGAATGCAAGAGTATCGCGGATGCAAGGCATTTGAAGTAACATATATAAAAATAGACAACAACAGTTAATATCATCTAGTTTCATTATATATATGCTTCAGTTAAGTAGCTATAGTATATATAATTAATTGGATGTATTAGAAGTTATCAATTTTTAATAATATATATTGACAAAAATATATAAAAAATGACAATAAGGATAATATATGACACTAAAGGAAATATCTTTTCGAGATTTTATTAGTGGGTCTGTTCCTGCGGATGTTTTAATGCTTATTGATAAAAAGACTAAAGCTAAAAAAGGTCTTTTTGTTAAGCCTGAATATGCCGATATTGTATTAGAGTTTTTACAACAAAAAGAGCAAGAGAAGGTTGAGAAAAAGAGAAAAGCAATGCTGGATTTTATAGGAGAGTTTGGCAGTGATACTACTCTGGCAGATAAATCGCATCAAGCTATAAAAGCACAGAAGTATGAGTAAAATATTTTTTGATGTCGATATATTGTAGATATCCTTTTGCTTAACAGACCTAACCACTTAAAGGCTGTATCGGCATATTCTTCTATTTGTGAAAAGTATAGTATTTTAGTTACAAGTGAAAATATCTTAACAACTATTATTGAGTATATTGCCTCTAAAAACGGAACAAAATATGAGACTATAAAGAGGCTTGTTTAAACAGAGAAAAATTTGATTATTACTAGCACCTAATTATGCTATTGACAACAGTACTGTATTACGGTACAATACTACTAATATATTTATAAAAGGAAAGTATTATGGCTATATCAGTAAATCAATTTCGTGCAAATTTAAAACAATATGTTGATAAAAGTATAGAAAATCATGAACCATTGACGGTAAGTAGAAAAAATGGAGAGGCATTTGTTGTTCTTTCATTGGATGATTATACTAGAGAACAAGAGACACTTTATGTGTTAAGTAATAAGTCTTTGATGGGGCAGATAGAGGAATCTTTGCTAACTTATCAAAAGAAGAGTGGTTATACTCCAACTGAAGATGAGCTAAATCTTGATGGAGATTATGAGTGAGGTCATTGACATTCGAAGGTACAACTTGGGAGGTGTATGAAGATTTACGAAAAAAAGATAAAGCACTTCATAAAAATCTATGTAAAATACTAAAACAGTTAAAAAGAGATGACCCTACAACTGGCTATGGAAAGCCTGAACCTCTTAAACATGCACTTGCTGGCTTATGGTCTAGAAGGATTTCTCAAAAAGATAGGCTAATCTATAGCTTTACAGATGAAACAATCCATATTTTTGCAATAGGTGGGCACTATGGGGATAAATAGTATTAATATTGACATTTAATAATAAATTGACTTTAGTTACTTATATTAAACAATATTAATATTTTAAATATCCATGTACTAATCTGTTGCTGTTTACATTCTAATATTATAAGATGCATTAGAATCTCTTTAACTTTTTAGATAGACCTTATTTATACTCTTACTGGCTTTATTAGAATATTACTGTATGGAGTATATGTTTTCCTCAAAATTAATATAGTTCCATTTTATACTAAACCTATTATTTATAATGTACCCACAAAAACAAACCACTTAATACAACACTCTTATTAAAAAAGATACAATAAGAAACAAGAAAGTGAGGACAAGATGAGTACAAAAAGAAAAATATATAGTGCAGAGTTTAAAGCCAAAGTAGTAT
>Ga0256829_1000938_pt1 | contig 25674 bp, 25 predicted proteins | sample 131447metaG_FD_185979 | JGI IMG/M metagenome (GOLD analysis project Ga0256829, IMG submission 185979) | Hydrothermal vent microbial communities from Lau Basin, Pacific Ocean - 131-447 | ecosystem: Environmental > Aquatic > Marine > Hydrothermal vents | place: Pacific Ocean: Lau Basin | collected...
TTATAGGTATTTTTGACTATTTTAATGCTTTAGGTCGGTTCGATTTACCCTTAATCCTTCAGAGGTATTTTATCATCTTTACCTCTATTTGTATTATACAAGGGTCGGTTTACCGACCATAATATTGTTGATGGTTTATGGTTGATTGTTGTTCGTTTATGCTTTGTTGGGTATAATTCCAAAAAATAGCAAGGAAATCATAATGGCAAAATATGTAGGTGCACATGTTAGTGCAAGTGGTGGGGTTGAGAATGCTCCAATAAATGCACAAAAACTTGGGGCAAAAGCTTTTGCTCTGTTTACTAAAAATCAGAGACAGTGGGTTGCAAAACCGCTTACTATGCAGAGTATTGATGAGTTTAAAATCAATTTAAAAGAGGCAGGTATTTTGCCAGAGCATGTATTGCCACACGATAGTTACTTAATAAATTTAGGGCACCCAGAAGAGGAGAAACTAGAGAAGTCAAGAGCTGCATTTATAGATGAGCTAGAGCGTTGCGAGCAGTTGGGGCTTAAACTTTTAAACTTTCACCCAGGAAGCCACTTACAAAAAATTGCAAAACGAGACCCAAATTATGAAGAGTTGCTAGAAAAAGCAGAGTATGAGTGTTTAGATGTAATAGCAGAGTCGATGAATTTAGCAATCGAAGCAACTAAGGGTAGCGATGTAGTGCTAGTAATCGAAAACACAGCAGGGCAGGGTAGTAACCTTGGCTACAAATTTGAACATTTAGGCTACATAATAGATAAAATAGAAAATAAAAGCCGTGTAGGAGTATGTTTGGATACTTGCCATACATTTACCGGAGGTTACGATTTAAGAACTCGCGAAGCTTACGACAAAACAATGGATGATTTTGAAAAAATAGTAGGTTTCGAATACTTAAAGGGTATGCATATAAATGACTCGAAAGTTAAATTTGCTTCAAGAGTAGATAGACACCAAAGCATTGGCAAAGGCGAAATTGGCTTAGATGCTTTTAAATTTATTATGAACGATGATAGAATGGATAATATTCCATTGGTGCTAGAGACAATAGACGAAAGCATTTGGAAAGAGGAGATAGAACTGCTATATAGCTTAAATCCTGCGAGCCATCCTTAAATTTCAAGAAGATAAGATAGTAGTCTAAAGGAAAAATTTAATCCAAATTTAACTCAGGTTACTAGCTTTCTAAAGCAGTAGCTTCGTTTAATTTATTTCTTAAAACATTTTTAAGTACTTTACCACTTCTATTTCTTGGTAAAGTATCTATAATTATAAACTCTTGTGGTATTTTAGTTTTTGATAAAAAGCCTTCTATATACTTTTTTAGTTTGTTTATATTTATAGAGTAATTATCTTCTTGAACAATAAAAGCAATAGGTATTTCATTACCAAAGTCATCTGTTTTGCCTATGAGTGTTGACTCTTTAATACCTTCAAAAGTATTTATAATAGATTCAACCTCTTGTGGATAAATATGAAAAGAGTTATATATAATTAAATCTTTTTTTCTTCCTGTGATATATAGATAGCCATCATCATCTAAATATCCTAAATCTCCTGTAAAAAGCCAGCCATTATAAATGCTACAAGGGTTATTTATATTACTATTTAAATAGCTTTTCATTATATTATTTCCTTTTATAATTATCTCTCCAACAGTTCGTGGGGGTAGTGCAATATCGTAACTATCCACAATTTTTATTTCACATTCTGAAATTGCTTTCCCTACAGAGCCTAATTTAATATTATTGCTAGGATTTATAGCAGTTACACCCGTTGTTTCTGTTAATCCATATCCTTCAATAAATATTGCTTTTTTAAATTTTTCTTGTACTTTTTCTATTAAATCAATGCTTATAGGTGAAGTACCAGAAATTACTAATCTAATTCTGTTAAATGTATCTGTAAACCAGTTATTAGAGATTTTTACTAATTGAGTATATATTATAGGTACAGCAAATAGTATTGTTGCCCTTTTTAATACAAGAGTTTTTATTAGCTCTTGTGCCGAGTGATAACGAGTTAAAATTGTAGATGCACCATAACATATTGGAAGAATTGTTAAAGGCAATAGCGTAAAAGTAAAGTGCATAGGTAAGAATATAGCTAATCTATCACTCTTTTTTAATTTCATATCATAAATCATATATTTATATATACTTAATATATTTTTATTACTTAACATAGCCCCTTTTGGCATACCTGTTGTACCTGATGTATAAAATATAGCGGCAGTGTCTTCATCTTTTGTATATTTAGGAGAGAAAGATATATCTTTCTCTAAAATAGCTGCAAAATCTCTTTTTATATTTTTGTTACCTACCCACACAATTTTATTACATTTATAAATAGCAATGGATTTAAATACACTCTCTTCTAAACTATGGCTAGCAAATAAACATTTTATATCTGCATCATTTAGTATATAACTTAACTCTTTGGATTTTAAAGTACTGTTGATTGGAACAAATGTAGCTCCAACTGCAGATATTGCATAAGTTGCTACAACATATTGCCAACTGTTTTCCATAAATATACCAATATTATCGCCTTTTTTAATATGCTGTTGCAAATAAGCGGCAATTTTATTAGTATAAGTAAGTAATGTTTCGTAATTTATTTTACCTTTTTGGGTAAAAATAGCAATTTTTTTAGGATACTTGTTGGCAGTATGTTTAAATAAAGTATATACTGTATTGTTATCTGTCATTATTTAGTTATGCTCCTTAGTAACTTCAGTTATTAAAATTTATATTCAAATCCACTTGTAATTAAAAGAGCTCCACCTTTAGTAAACTCTCCTTTGATTGGATTTGTGTTGTTATATATTTTTCGCTTAGTTTTGTAATCATAAAGTATGCTAGCACCCCAAGTTAAATGTTGATTTTGTTTATATTTAAACCCTGCACTAAACACATGAGCAATGCTGTCTGGTAATTCATAGCTTATATACTCTTTTGGTACGGGTGATTGGTCGTAACTATAACCAGCCATTAGTGTTAATTTATCGTTGTATCTATATTGTGTACCTATTCTAAAAGTGTTTGTATCTTTCCAGTGTTTTGGTATTTTTGTATTAAAGCTTGATAATATAGTTGGTAGAGGCTTATTGTAGTTAAAATCTAATGTTTTATAACTACTCCATAATGTTCTTTCATAAACAAATTCTAAAGTCCACTGTTTTATATCTTTAGATACTGCAAGAGTTAAAGTTGCAGGAATATAAATATTTACATTGGCATCATATTTTTTACCTACCCCACCAAAGTAAAGATTTGCTTTACCTTTTTCGCTTAATTTAATTTTAGAACGATAAGTTGCTGCCAAATTTAAGCCATTATCTAAATGCAAAGATGCGGCTAAATTGTAACCATAATCTGTAGAGTTACCTTTCATCTCTCGCTTCAGAGGTAAGCCTACATCAGTTCCATCGCTATATACTTTACCTTCACTATATACAATGTTTGCTCCAACTGCAAATGAAAATTTGCTATTTATTTTATAAGCTACAGAAGGATTAAGCATAACTGTTTTTAGTGCAAACTCTTGAGCTGTAAGTTTTTGTACTGGAGTATTCCAGCGTTTTGTTAAGCCTGCAGGTACCGTAACACTTAGGGCATATCTAAAATTTCCATAAGCTTTCGATACATAGTGTAAGTAAGGAATTGCTACATTTTCGGTTAAAGTTTTGGCTGTAGCATTAACAGGAGGATTTGTAAGTATTGTATAAGTACCTTTAAAAGATATTTTAGGAAGATGCACAAATGTTAGTCCAGCCTCTATAAATTGACTGTTTGCATCTAAAAAAGATATGTTTGCAGGATTGTAGTATGCACAATCTGCTCCATCGCAACTAGCAACATTAGCCGCACTCAAAGCTGTGCCTTTTAGCGACTGCTCTGGCAACTTATAAGCTGCTCCACTAGCAATAGAGATTGCTGTAATCGAAGATATTAATATATTTTTCATCTATAATCCTTAGTAACCAATAGTTGCAGCTCTCATTTGAGCAAATATACCTGCTGTAATCTTGTATGCGGGGCTTGCACAGCTAGCATGATTGTAAGTTGTTCCATCTTTTGGTGGAATTACATCTTCTACTGCAATTAAATCAACATTTGTGTTAAAGTATCCGGCAAAAGCTTGTTGTGCCCCTTGTGCAACTTCAAAAGGTACAACATTGTCAGTTTTGCAATGTACTAATTTTATTGGTTTGCTTGCATGAAAATCTACAACACTGTTTTGTTGCAACGCAGATTGAAAATTTGAACCGGCATAATTGTCTGCTATATCATTAGTAAAGAGACCACCATCGCCTTTTACTTTGTGAGTTAATTGTTTATCTATTTCTACTCTATTTAAAGAGCCATCGTATAAAGAGTCAAGCTTGCTAGCATATGGCTCTTGTATTAAGTTATGTATATCGATATTTGGATATGTTTTAGCATAAGAATATGCAACCGCAGCCATAAAAGAGGGTACTTCTATAGAACTTAGCTTTAGAACCTTATCTGCTATTTTGTCTAGCAGATAAGGTCCATCCATTGGCATATTAAGTTTAAGATTATATCCATCCTCTTCAAATTTCTTTTGTGCAGCTAATGCAACATATCCACCTTGGCTATAACCTGTTAAGTATATATCTTTACTTGCAACTAATGGAATATTGTTTTCTTTTGCAAATTTGATAGCAGCTTTTGTAAAATCTACAACAGAGTTAGCAGAAGATTTTTCCAAAAGGTATGGGTGATAATGTTTAACAGAGTCTCCATAGCCAATATAGTCTGGCTGTAGAGTTACAAAGCCAAAAATTGAGCTAAATAATACCCCAACTTTATCATCTTTTGGAGATATACTATGCTCTATAGCTACACTTGGAACTTCGTCGTTAGAAAATACTGTACCGTGACAATTTACAACCATTGCAAATCCAACTTTTGACATAGCTTTTATTTTTTGCCTTGTCTCTTCATCTGCATTATAAGCAGTTGGAACAACCATTACACCACTAGCTTCTACTGTATTATTTTGCTCATCTATTGTTTTGTATGGAATTTTATAAGCTTTATAGCCAAAGACAGTAGTGCTAGCATTTATCTCTTTATCTGTAACTAATTGCTTTTTAAGTACATTTGCTGGTACATTTGCAATTAATTTACCACCCTTAACAGCTTCTTGACTTAATGCCCCTGGGTCAGTACTTCCCCCGCATCCAACAGCTATAAACATAGCAACAGATGCTATTAAAATTTTTACTATATCTTTCATAAACTATCCTCCTAGTTATTAATTTCAATTATCAAAACCTCAAGAATACTATTATATAGAATACTCAGTTAAAGATAAAGCATTAAAGATTACTAAGTGTAAAAAAAAGTAACAAGTGGTAACTGTTGTAGCATATTACGCTCTAAAACTTTTATCATGAGCTGATATATGATACTTTTGGTAAATTTATTAAAATGTTGGATATAGTGTTAAGTGACCTATAATAAGTTTAATACAATGAAGTAAACAGTACAATATTAGTAGAACAGAAAAGAGAATATAATGAATTTACCAAAAGTGTTAATAGATATAGCAAACAGATTAAATAGTGTTGGTGCAAAGGCTATTTTGGTTGGAGGTGCTGTTAGGGATTTTGTTTTACAAAAAAGTATCAAAGATTTTGACATAGAAGTTTATAATATTGCTTCTTATAACGAGTTGACAAGCGTATTATCTGAGTTTGGGGCTGTCAATCTAGTTGGCAAGAGTTTTGGAATTGTAAAGTTAAGAGTTGACAATATAGAGTATGATTTCTCTATGCCACGACTTGAGAATAAAATTGCAAAAGGGCATAAAGGCTTTGATATCAAAGTAGATTCTAAATTAGATTTTAAAACAGCTGCAAAGCGTAGAGATTTTACTATTAATGCAATGGGTTGGGATATATTGGAGAAAAAACTACTCGACCCATTTTTAGGTTTTAATGATATAAAGTCTAAAACTCTACATATAGTAGATAAATCAAGCTTTAGTGAAGACCCATTAAGAGTATATAGAGCTGTACAGTTTGGGGCAAGATTTGAGTTTAAACTTAGTAAAGAGACATTTGCTCTGTGCAAAGAGTTAAGTAATAATGGCTCTTTAGAAGAGTTAGCAAAAGAGAGAATTTGGGAAGAGTTTAAAAAACTTTTATTAAAAGCCAAGAAACCATCTATAGCATTAGAACTTATGCGGGAGCTAGGAATTTTAAACTATTTTCCTGAATTAAAAGCATTAATAGGTGTAAAACAAGAGCCAAAATACCATCCAGAAGGTGATGTTTGGGTGCATACCTTAATGGTAGTGGATGAGGCATCAAAATTAAGAATTATAGATGAAAAAGAGGATTTAATATTAATGTTAAGTGCTTTGTGTCATGATTTTGGTAAGCCTAAAACAACTAAGCTAATAGATGGTAGATATAGAGCATTTAACCACGAAAAAGAGGGAGTAGAACCAACTATTAGCTTCTTAAAGAGGCTGACTAATAATAAAGATTTAATTAAAAATGTAACAAAATTGGTGGAGTATCACTTAAGACCAATGCAACTATATATAGGAGGGGCAAAAGCGAGTGCAATACGAAGACTTGCCCTAAAGGTTAGCATAGAGAGATTAGTCAGATTAGCTAAAGCAGACTATTTTGGCAGAGGTGGTGTGCAAAATAGTAGCTTCGAAGCAGGAGATTGGCTACTAGCTAGAGCAAAAGAGTTAAGTGTTTTAAATAGAGCACCTAAAAAATTAGTAGAGGGTAGGGATTTAATAAAATTAGGATTAGAACCATCAATAGAGTTTGGTAAAATTTTGCAAGAAGTTTATAATGCTCAAATAGATGGTGCTTTTAAAAATAAGGAAGAAGCTATAAAATGGGTAGAAAAAATACTTCTATAGCTATGTTATATCTACAAAATAGAAGAATTTACAAAAAAAGTTAATTTTTTTTCAAAAACTATTGACTTTTAAAGTTTATTTACATATAATTGCACTCCATAAATTGACGGAGTGTAGCGCAGTCTGGTAGCGCACCTGGTTTGGGACCAGGGGGTCGAAGGTTCGAGTCCTTTCACTCCGACCACTTTTAGATATTTCACATTTAATAATTTGATAAGTTATACAGTATATTAGGGACGCAAAACTTAGATTATACAATGGTAGGCGTAGTTCAGTTGGTAGAGCGCCAGTTTGTGGCACTGGTTGTCGTGGGTTCGAGTCCCATCGCCTACCCCATTTGGTGATAAATGAACCCAATGCTATAGGTTGCGCCAGTGGCTCAACTGGATAGAGCATCTGACTTCGGATCAGAGGGTTAGGGGTTCAAGTCCTCTCTGGCGTACCATTCAAATTATTATTTAATGCACTCGTAGCTCAGCTGGATAGAGCACCCGCCTTCTAAGCGGGCGGTCTCAGGTTCGAATCCTGACGGGTGTACCACTTTATTGATTTTTAAGCTAAATTAGCTAAAATTTCAATCCACATGCGGATGTGGTGGAACTGGCAGACACGCTAGACTTAGGATCTAGTGCCGCAAGGCGTGGAGGTTCGACTCCTCTCATCCGCACCACTTATTTAATCATTTATTTTATTTTTATATCCTACATCTAGCAAATATTGAATGCATTGTTTGTGAACTTATATATTTTCTTCTAAAATTTTTAACTATTTATCTCATAGTAAATCAAATCTATAGTATACACTTGTAACTTCAGTTATAATTTTTCATACTTAAAAGTTTTGTGGGTAGTTCTTTCCTTATTTAGTTTATAATTTTATGTACTTTTTATAAATATGTCACAATTTTATGATATGATTAAAAATAGTAAAATGTAGGTTAACTTAAAGTTTACAGTTGCTTTACAGACTGTAAACTTAGCCTATTTAGTGTCCAGTAGAACAACTACTAGCAGGTGTAGGTGTACTCATATTAGTATTAGTTGAAACGCAACCAGATAGTGTAATACTAATTGCAACGCCAACAATTAAGAACTTTAGTGATTTCATAGCTTTCTCCTTTTTTAATAACTGAAGTTACGCACATAGTGCGTAACTTCAGTTATTAATAGTACAGTTCATATGTGTAATATTTATGCAATATAGGATTTTATAATGAAAGATATAGATTATCAATTTAAGTTTAATCATATTTTTAAAAAAGAGAAAGAGTTACTATATAAAAGACGCCTAAAATTAGGACTTGAAGATGACAAAGAGCTTTTAGGTATTGCTCTTTCTGGTGGTGGTATTCGTTCTGCAACCTTTAATTTTGGGCTTTTAAGTTCATTGAATAACTATAATTTACTTAAAAGATGCGATTACTTATCTACCGTTTCTGGCGGAGGTTATATAGGCTCTTTTGTACAAAATGAGTTGTATAAAAATAGTGATTATAATACTTTGTTTGGAGAAAATAACAAAAAAAGACTTAAAAGTTTTGGTAATTACTTAATACCTTATCAAGGTATTAGAAAAGTATTTGAGAGTATTACTTTTTATCTTAATTTTTTTATCTTGGCTATTATGCACATAGTTTGGTATTTGTTGCTCTTTTTTACTATAATATTTGCTACATTACTGTTTTTAAATACTTTGCCATCTGTAACTGCTGATGAGTTTAAGCTATCAATATTTATATTATTTAGTGCAATTTTTTGGTATTATTTTTTACATCCTTTTCGTTTTTATTCTAAATTTTTTTGGGATGATAGATTGTTGTTTTATATTTTGACAATAGCAACTATTTTAGTTTTTTTTAGCTTTTTAAGTATTAGAAATATAGATTTACTTCCCACATATTTGCAAAAATATGCTGATAGTACTTCATTTGTATACCTTATAATTTTAATTACTCTTCTAGGTTATTTTTCTAATCCTAATATTTTATCTATGCATCGATATTATCGATTAAAAATAACAGATGCCTATCTAAATGGTTCTAATGTAATAATTAATAATTTGTTAAAAGATGGTATAACAGTTGCACCATATCCTTTGATTTGTTCTACTTTGAATCTTCAAGCAGATAGTAATATTAAAGGGCAAAAGAGCTGTGACTATTTTCTATTTTCGCCACTATTTTGTGGGGCTAAATTAACTAAGTATGCTCCTACAGATTCTCCACTATATAATAAGATAACTCTAGGTACCGCAGTTACTATATCTGGTGCGGCTTTGAACTCAATGATGGGCTATAAATCAAATAGATTAATTTCGTTCGTTTTAACACTTTTAAATATTCGTTTAGGTTATTGGGCAGTTAATCCAATGATTTTAAAAGGAAAAAGAAAAATTGATAAACTGGGACTATTTTTCTTATATAATGGGTTTAAAGCTCTACCTACTTACTGGCCATTTTACAATTTGGCAGAGCTATTTGGTAAAATGAACTTAAATAGATGGATGGTTAATCTATCTGATGGTGGAGGGATAGAAAATTTAGGGGCATACGAATTGTTTAGACGAAAAGCTAAAGTAATAATTTGTAGCGATGCAGATGCTGACCCAAATTATGAATTTGCAGATTTGCGTAATTTACTATTGCGTGTTAGAAACGAATTGCAGTATGCTGTAGAGTTCGAATATAATCAAAAAGTAGAAGATATTATAAAGCCAAAAGCAAGCAGTGGCTATAGTCAAGGTCATTACTGCATAGGGAGATACTATACATTAGCAGGTGGAAAAAACAGAAGAGAATTTTTAGGCTATTTTATATATATAAAAGCTTCTATAACCGCACCGCAACTTGCACTGAGCAGAGATAAAAGAGGCGATGATTATTATGGCTATAAGAATCACCATCCAGCATTTCCACACGAGCCAACAACCGACCAATTTTTTGACAAACACCAGTGGGAAGCATACTATAGATTGGGCGAAGAGATAGGTGAAGATTTATCCAAAGAGTTTACAGGGTTTAAAGATAGTAGCAAAATATCTTTACTTCAAGAAGATATAGAAAATCTTATTAAAAGTAGAGCGTGTAGTTTGAGATAAGAAGTAAACCGCCTAAAAGTTTGACGGTGTTGGGGTATTTATAAGATTGAAAAATTCATTTCTCGTTCTTAAATCGCTTTTAAATAATCCTCTAAGGGCTGAACTTATAGTTGTAGAATTTATCTTTTCAACTCCACGCATCTCCATACACATATGTCGAGCGTGTACTACCACGGCAACACCCTTTGGCATAATAGCATCATTAATTGCATCTGCAATTTGCTCGGTTAATTGCTCTTGAATTTGTAAGCGTCTTGCAAAAACCTCTACTACTCTTGGGATTTTACTAAGCCCTACAACTTTACCATTTGGAATATAAGCTACATGAACTCTGCCAATAATTGGAAGTAGGTGGTGTTCGCACATAGAGTAAAACTCTATATCTCTTACAAGTACCATTTCGTCGTTGGTTGTACTAAATAGTGCTTTGTTTAATATCTCTTTAGGGTCTTGAGTGTAACCTTTTGTTAAAAACTCAAAACTCTTTGCTACTCGGTGTGGAGTCTTTAGCAAACCCTCTCGTTTAGGGTCTTCACCAATATTTATAAGGATTTGTTCTACTGCGTTTTCTAGCTTTTCTCTACTCATTTTGACCTCTTTTTTGCAAATTGTAACATAAGTAGCAAAAAAATATAGATATTTTAGGTAGAATTCGTAAAATTTGATATAATAGACTTCTTACAAAACTATATAAATGCATCTATTGTCTATTATGCATCATATTTTACTAATTAGGATTTCGACTTAGCAATGGCTAGGACTTCAATCCTAATTAACAAAATATAATACATACTAAACAATATATACAAAATATATAGTTTTGTAAGAAGTCTAATGCAATACCTATAATGGTTTAAAAGGAGAAATAATGGCTTTATATGATAGAGATTATACAGTAGATAGAGGAGTTGGCACAACACTTAGTGCTAGCAGAGTTAGTTTTTTAAAGAAAACATACCAACTTCTGGCATTAAGTATGGTAATGGCAGCACTTGGTGCATACCTTACAATGCCATTTGTTGAGCAAGTTGTTCAATTTAGATGGGTTATTTTTGGAGCGGAACTTTTAGTTTTATTTTTTGGTTTGGGATTATCTCGTGGTAAACCTGGATTAAATATGATGATGCTATTTTTATTTACATTTTTAACAGGTGTATCGTTGGTTCCACTGTTTGCAATGTATATCAGTGCGGGAAAAGCAGCGGTAATTGGAAATGCATTTCTTTCTACTTCTATTCTGTTTGGAGCATTAAGTATTTTTGCAATTAACTCTAAAACAGATTTTAGTAGTTGGGGTAAACCACTGTTTATTACATTAATAGTTATACTTGTAATATCGGTAATTAACATATTTTTAGGTAACGGAATGTTAGCTGTAATTATAAATGCAGCAGTACTTTTACTATTTGGTTTGTTTACAATTTATGATACTCAAAATATTGCAAATGGTGCTTATGATTCACCAGTAGATGCAGCTGTAAGCTTGTACATTGACTTTTTAAATATGTTTACAGTTATTTTACAATTTCTTGGTCTATCGAGTGACGACTAATAAAAAAATAGAGCGATTAATAGATGCAAATTTAAATCGCTTACGAGAGGCTCTTCGCCTCTTAGAAGATGTGCAACGATATATTTTTGATAACAGAGAGTTAAGCTACACATTTAAAGAACTTCGACACAAACTAACACCACTTTTCGATACAAAACGCTTAGATTACAGAGATATAGAGGGCGATGTAGCCAAAACTTCTACAGCTTCAGAGTTAGAGAGAGGCTCTTTAAAAGATATGATAGATGCCAACTTTTCAAGGGCATTAGAGTCAGCAAGAGTATTAGAAGAGGCATTTAAACTTACAGAGCCGAAAAATTCCACAGTTGCTAAAGAAGTTCGGTATAGACTGTATGGATTGCATAAAAAGTCATTGGCGGGCTTGGTTGATAGTTGATTGTTGACAGTGTGTGGTGTAGGGGACGACCTATGTGTCGTCCCGTTAGTTTAAACTGCCTAGCTATTTAATTATTGGTTAAAATGGTTTAACTTCAAAAAAAGGTTAAAAAAAATGAGTATAATTTTTGGTCCAATAAATTCGCGTCGCTTTGGAAAATCGTTAGGGGTTGATTTAAGCCCAAATGTTAAACAGTGTAACTTTGATTGTCTATATTGTGAATTAAAAGGTGCAAAAGTTGTAGATAATCAAAGTAGTATCGTTAGTGTGTCTGAAATTTTAGACGCAATAAAAAAGGCACTAGCAAGCCATAAAGATATAGATGTCTTAACACTTACAGCCAATGGTGAGCCAACTCTATATCCATATTTAAATGAGTTAATAGATGGAATAAATAAAATTAAAGGTAGTGTAAAAACTTTAATATTAACTAACTCTAGCACAATTAATAAGCCAGAGATACAAAAGGCGTTGGCAAAATTGGATAGTGTTAAATTATCGCTTGATTGTGCTACTGATAGATGTTTTAAAAAGTTAGATAGAGCAAGCAAAAGTATCGATTTAGAGAGCATCAAAAAAGGTATATTAGAATTTAAAAAGCATTTTAATGGAGATTTATTAATAGAAATTCTCTTTGTCAAAGGTATTAACGATAATAGCGAAGAGCTATCTAAATTAAATGAGTTTTTATTAAAATTAAAACCTACAAGAGTAGATATAGGCACAATAGATCGCCCACCTGCATATGATATTAAACCTATTAGTTACGACAGACTGCATGAGTTGAGTTTAGAGTTTGATAAGAGTTTGAACATTGCAATAGCCACAAAACAACCAAACCAAAAAGCTAAATTTGATTACTCTAAAGAGGAGATTTTAAAAACATTAAGCCTTAGACCACTTACAAAAGAGGATATAGATACACTATTTAATGAAGCTTCAATAAAGAGATTAAAAGAGTTGGAAGCTGAGGGTAAAATTAAACACGAGTTAAGAGGTGGCATAGAATTTTATATCGTAAAGGATATATAAATTGAGTAGAGATATTGCAGTTTTACAGTTAAGAAACAACCCAAAATATGAAAATAATTTAGAAAAAATCAAACACTATATTAACAAATTGCCAAATGATGCTGTTGTATTAGCACCAGAAGTTTGCTTAACAGATTATGATTATGAAAATTTAGATAAAGCTTGTGAATTTAGTGAAGTTGCTCTAAAAGAGTTGTTAAATTTAGTTGAAAATCAAATTTTAACATTAACACTTTTGCGTAAAATAGATGGCAAAGTTGTAAACCAAGCTGTAGTTTTTCATAAAGGAAAAGTTATACATACTCAAAATAAACATAAACTCTTTAAATTAGGGAATGAACATCTGTTCTTAGAAGCTGGAGATGGCGAAGATATTAAAATATTCGAAGTAGATGGTATAAAGTTTGGATTGCTAATATGTTTTGAACTCCGCTTTAAAGAGCTTTGGCAAAAGTTAGAGGGTGCAGATATTATTTTAGCACCAAGCCAATGGGGAATATCAAGAAAACGCCATTTAGAGTTATTAGGAAATACCTTGGCAGTTGTAAATCAGTGCTATGTGGCAGTTGCAAACTCTAGCAAAGCTGATATGGCAAGCTCTAGTGCAATATATGCTCCAATGGGTGGCGTAACTATAGATGATGCAAGAGAGTGTATTAAAAGTGTTTTAGATTTTAAGCAGATTAAATTTATGCGTAGGTATTTAAAGCTTAGCTAGTGAGTGGTTAATAGTTGATTGTTGATTTTTTGTAAGAAGTCTAATTTAGTGGACGGATTTGCCTACGCGGCTTCACTTTGTTCCGACCGCTCCGGTTTCGAAGCTAAAATCGTGAAACTATTCACGATTTCTTAACACTTCTCATGTGTCATCCCGTTAGTTTAAAATGCTTAAATTCTGTCTTAGTATTTGTACAAATTGTAAACTACTGTAAAGTAAAAGAAGCCGAAAAATAGGCTATTATTGTTTGCATTGTAAACTTATTTATACTAAATCTGTAAATTTTTACTAATTAATATTAAATTTAATCTCTATTTAATTAAATATTATATAATATAAAAAGAAGTAATTAGATATTTAAACGAATATTTGGTATCTATAAACATCAGTTAGTAACTTTAGTTACTAACTGATGTTACTAATATATAGTTTTGCAAGAAGTTTATTATAAAAAGTAATTGGGGCAAGTGTTTAATGATGACAAAGAGTAAATTTATGGATAATTTAGTGAAACAAGAGAAGATGCACCATTTAGAAAATATGGTAGCTAATATTGAGAATAAGTTTCCGCTTCAAGATATAGTTAAAAAAGCAATGTTAAGTGTTGATAGAGAACTTTTCGTTCCACAAATTTTTAAACATCTTTCATATAGCTTAGATGCTTTACCAATGCAAGAAAAGCAGTGGATTAGTTCACCTTTAACTGTTGCTAAGATGACACAATATTTAGAGCCTACTGGAAAAGGTAGAATTTTAGAAATTGGTTGTGGCAGTGGATATCAAGCAGCTATTTTATCAAATGTGTTTGACAGAGTATTTACAATAGAGAGAATAGAATCACTTTTATCTGAAGCAAGAGGTAGATTTAGAAAACTCCGTATCATGAATATAAATAGTAAATTTGATGATGGGAATAGAGGTTGGGAAGCTTTTGCCCCATTTGACAGAATACTTTACTCTGCTTCACCAGAGTATATTCCAAATACTATTTTTGAGCAATTAGCAGATGGTGGAATTTTGGTTGCACCTGTAAATAATCAAGGTTTACAAATGATTACAAGATTTTACAAACGAAATGGAAAGATAACAGAAGAGTTGATAGAACAGTGCGAGTTTGTACCCGTAGTAGAGGGTACTTTAGTTAAATAACTTCAGTTTAATAGGAGGGTTCTATGAGTAAATTGATTAAGCCATCGGAGTATGCAAAACAGAGTGGAATATCGAGACAAGCGGTTTATGCAAAAATAAAAAAAGGTTTACTAAAAGCTAAAAAAGTTGATGGACAAATTTTTATAGAACTTGATAAATCTATGAATATACAGTCAAAAGATGGCTCTGATACTATAGCTCCTAAACAGGCACACAAAGATGTAGTTTCTGCCAAAGATGAAACTATAAAAGTTTTAAAAGAGACAATAGATGACTTAAAAGAGACAAATAGGCTGATTGTTGGTACATTAAAAAGCGAAGTTGACTTACTTAAAGAGGCATTTGGTGAGATGCAACAACTTTATAGAACACAAATAGAGCATCTTCAAATTAAAGTACCAACTCAGATAGAGTACAAGAAAAGTCCAATTGATGAGAATAGTTTTGTAAATATAAAAGAATTATCTAAAGTATTAAAATTAAACAAAGATGAACGAAAAAAGTTTAAAAAGGCAGCAATAGCTATGCAAAAGAGTGGAGACTTTAGATTTGTAGAATTAGAAAATGAGATTTTTGCTCTTAAAGATGCAGATTATAGTGATTTTTTAGAAGCAATTAACAAACTATAATGACAATACTTTATATTCACGGTTTTGGCAGCTCAGGATTGGGTGGAAAAGCTCAAATTTTTAGAGAATATTTTGAAAGTTTAGATATTAAATTTATTGCACCGACTTTAAGTTACATCCCAGATTTGGCAATTTTAACTTTAGAGGATATTATCAAAAATTGTAACAATGTAAAGCTTATTGGCTCTTCATTGGGTGGTTTTTATTCTATATATTTAGCTAACAAATATGATTTAAAAGCTACTTTAATTAATCCGGCAATCAATCCTGATATTACACTACAAAGAGCTGTTCCTAAAGCCATTAACTATTACGATTTAAGCTATTTTGAATGGAATGAAAACTATTTAAATATGCTAAAAAAATACAAAATAGTCCCTAAAATTCAAGATAATTATATGCTAATGTTACAAAAATCTGATGAAATATTGAATTATAAAGAAGCACTACATTTACTACCAAATGCAAAGCTTATTTTAGAAAATGAAGGTAATCACTCGTTTGAAGGAATTGAAAGACATTTAGATAAGATTAAAGATTTTTTAATTTAAACTTCTAAATTGACAATATATGTAATAAGTTATCTCTTTTAAGGTATTATATAATAGATTTCTTGCGTAATATATTATTTGAGCAGGAATAGAAGATAGTAAAAGGAAATTTATGAAAATATTATTATCTATTTTGATGTTGTTTATGTTTGGTTATGCAAATGAGTTGAGTAAATCAACTTCTCCATATTTATTACAACATAAAGATAATCCGGTTGATTGGATGGAGTGGAGCGATAGAGCATTTAAAAAAGCGAAAGATGAAAATAAGCTTATATTTTTATCTATAGGTTACAGTACTTGCCACTGGTGCCATGAAATGGCTCGACAGAGTTTTTCTCAACAAGATGTTGCTGATGTTTTAAATAAATATTTTGTAAGTATAAAGGTAGATAAAGAACGGCTAACTTACATTGATAATTATTATCAAGAGGGTTATAGAATAATAAATAATAGAGCAGGTGGCTGGCCATTAACTGTAATTTTATTACCAAATAAAAAACCTGTATATTTTGGTACATATATGCCTAAAGATGCACTTATGGCATTGATAAAAAAAGTTGCTTCTACAAAAAGGGATAAGTTAGAGAGCATTGCTGATGATATTCAAAAAGCTATAAATTTATATAAAAATTCTAAAGTTAAAGAAGAGAAAATAGATAAAAATTTACTTGATAAAGCTTTTGCTGGCTATAAAAAGATGTATGACTTTAAAAATAAAGGCTTTAGCAAAGCCCCTAAATTTCCACAAGCTAGCTCTATTGATGCATTGTTAAATATCTACTTGATAGAAAATAATAAAGAGGCTCTTAAAATGGCTACAGATATGCTAGATGCTATGGCTAAAGGTGGAATTTATGACCAAATAGATGGTGGATTCTTTAGATATAGTGTTGATTCTAAATGGACTATACCGCATTTTGAAAAGATGCTATATACAAATGCGGAGTTAATATCTGTTTACTCAAAAGCTTATAAAATTACTAAGAAAAAGCTATATGCTAAAGTTGTTAAAGATACAATTAAAGAGATTGACAAACGATTTTTTAAACAAGGTTTATATTATAGTGCAAGTAATGCCGATAGTAAAGATGAAAATGGAAATGAGAGAGAGGGATATTACTTTGTTTTTGACTATAATGAAGCTTTAGATTATTTAACTAAACATGGTATTTCTAAAGTTCGTGCTAAGGAAGTTTTACAACATTTTGGTATAGAAGATATGGGTAATTTTGAAGGTGGTGAGTATAGTAATCCAACACTTAAAAAATTTGATACTAAATATGAGAGAGAGCGACATTTATTAAGTGAAGTAAGAGCTAAAAGAGAGTATCCATTTATAGATAAGAAGATTAATACTGCGTGGAATGCTTTATATATAAAAGCTAAAATAGACGCTGGCGTAGTAGATAAAGAGTTTGCTAAAGAGGCAATATCATCTTTGCATAAACTTTTAGAGATAATGCAGAAAAAAGATGGTAGCTTGTATCATCAAACTTTATTGCCAAACAAAGCGACACAAGATGGCTTACTAGAAGATTATGCATTTGTTGCAGATACTCTGTTTAGTGCATATGAAGTTACCCTTGATAATGCGTATTTAGATAATTTTGAAAGAGTTGTTAATTTAAGTGTAAAACAGTTTTATAAAGGCGACAAGTGGTTACAGTCGGTAGATAGTAAATTTAAAGTAAAGGCTTCAATTGATGGTGGAAGTTATAAAAGTGCTTTAGCTGTAAATCTACAAAACATTTTAAAAGATATTGCATTTGGAGGAGATTATAAATTATTAAATGTTGTAAATAATAGTGTAAAAATCAATTCTGCATTTATTAATAATTATCCGCAATATTACCCAACAGCTTTAAATTCAATAGAGATGTTATATAAAGGATTATATGTATTAAAAGGTCCAAAACTTGGTTTACTTAAAGATAATATGGATGATATTAAATATCCATTTGTTTACAAAAAAGCCTTAACTTTAAAAAGTGAAAAAGAGTATCAAGTATGTGGTTTAAAAAGCTGTTATGCTAGTGATATTAGTATTGATAAAGTTAAAAATAAGCTGAAAGATTTGATAGAAGGAAAATAAATTTTTAGAGAACACTATAACTGTTCTCTTTTAAGGGTATTGGTATTGTCCTTAACTTTTACTATTAGATAGCTTTATGAGCAATGCCCACCGCCACAGCATCCACTTTTTATTCTTTCATCAACTGCTATTGAAATTTTATTGTTATCTTCTTTTACTATAAATTCATGCTTTTGACAAAAATCTTGGTTCATTTTTTTAGTTAAATTTAATGCCTCTATCAATGCATCGTCTTTATTGTCGAATGATTTATTATTTTCAATTCCACTTTTTCTAAAACATCCGCACTCTTTTTCTACTGTAACTTTAAACATATTGTTTCTCCATTTATAATTTTGTTTAAGGGCATCTCTAACTTTCCTCTATGAGTCGTTACATCTTTTTGAATTAGCCAGCTAGTATTTCAAAGATGTACCTAGCCTGTGATTAAAGCTAGAGATACTATGGTATCACCTATTTTTAGATGTGACCTTAAGCAATATAGCAGATGAAAGCTTAAATAGGAGTAAAAATATCCGATTACTTGATTTGTTTAAATAGTTTACTATTTTTAACAAATCCTTTTTGTTTTAATTCATTTAGTCTTTCTATAAGATACACTCGAGCTTCGATACAATCTTGCGGGTTTTTTAATAATTCTTGTATCTCATTAAGCAAAGTTGTAGGCATCATAAAAATTTCTACACCATCAAGTAGTGCTTCTATATATCCACATGTGTACTTTTTTGGATTTTGCTCTACTAATATTTTATACATTTTTAGAATTTCTCTAAAGTATTTTTTGCCTAAAGAACGGCTTTTGGGACTACGAGCATAATACTTTGATATATTATCCAATCGCTCTATTACTTCTGGCATATCTTCTATTTTGGTAATTTTATGTATGCTAGCTGTTAAGTGCATCATCTCATATTTTTTGCTATGTTTACCCCAACTTAAAACTTCACGAGAACGCTGTACAAATTGTTTGTACAAGGCTAAAGTATTTGGTGTTTTATCATATTTTATAGCTTCTTTAAAAGATGTAGAAGCATCATCAAACTCTTTTAGTAGTTCATAAATATATGCTTTATATATGTATATTTCATTCATATCTTTTGTGCTTAAATTATTTGGTACTCTTTTTAAATAATCTAATGCTTCGTAAGCACTATCATCAATTCCATCTCTAAGTATATCTTGTGCTCGTTTTATATATTTATTTGTAGTTATTAAAGCTTTTTTCTTAAGTCGCAAGTAGGCTATTATTCTTGAAATTGCTTCTTTACTTTTAATATCATCTTTTTGCGAAAGGTTCTCTTCTTGTGTTTTTATCTCTAATTCGAGTACATCTTGTGGTATTAATTGTAAATTACTTTTTTGTGTATTAGATTTTTTATGTATTAATTTTTCAAAACTAGCTCTGATATATTCTAAAAAATGGTCATAGTTTTTAAAAATATATCTAAGCATAGGCACCTTTCATTAAAATATACATAATTATAGTGCCATTTTATCGTATAGTATAGAATTTATTGCTGAAATCTAAGTAATTTTTGACATATTTTTACCACTCTGACTATTATAAATTATTTCAATTAATATTTGGTATATTAAATTCAAACTTTTTACCTGTTTTTAATATGTAAAAATACTTCTTAATAGCACTATGTATCATTAAGAATAACATAAAAAATGCTATAAACAAAATAAATGAAGCAATTTGCCATAAAAATGGCAAATAATTTGCAATTAATAGTGTTGCAAATGATATAATAAATAGATATAAATTAATTCGTGCATACTTAGGATGAGCAACTTCATGCATCATTGGAGCTTCGAAATAACCCTTTGCATTCAGGTGAAACCATACTAAAAATGGGACTATTTTATAACTCATAGCAAATACAATACTTAATGCAAAGTATGCAAATAGTATAGCTATTAGAGTTGTTGGAATTGTTATAAATAGGTTTAGTGTATAGGCGATAGCAAAGAGTATATAAGAGCTCATACCAAGTGTCCAAAACAGGATTGTTGCATCTGTAACAGCACGCTTTTTCTGCTTTAGTTTAATTAGGGTTAGACTAGCGTGCAAGGCAACTAAAACTATAACAATATACTCAATAATATTTAGTAAAAAAGGTGCAAAAATAGCTGCTATTAAGTTTATAAATAGCAAGCTAATAATAACTTGTGGCATATATTTAGCATATTTTTTATTGTATGGCGGTGTAACATAAAACATCTCTATAACTTGAAAAGATACAGATATTATAAGTAGTGCAATCCAGCCAAAAAGTCCAAAGCTAAAGTGTGCACTTTTTAAGGCTAAGTAGTCTATATTTATATTAAATCCACCCCTTAAACTTAAAAGCAAAAGCCCTAAAATTGCAACAAAAACTAAAGATATAAGGCTAAGTAGCATACCTCGAGATGAGCTACTGTGCGAAATAGTTTTTAACTTTTTTATCATAACATATGCTGTTGTAAATAGTGCATACGCTAGAGAGAAAGCTGCAATTATATAAAGTGTTGTGTTGAGGATAAAAAATGAAATTATTAGAAAAATTGTACCTAAAATAAGAGCGTAATTTACTCTAAGTGCTAGAAGTTCTGGCTTTTTAATTGCCACTCCACACAAAACTGGTAACATTTGATAGAGTGCTCCAAACATAAACGATGCCATAACTCCAAGAGTTAAAGTATGCGTTAGAGCTAGTGCTTGTGCTGAGGAGAAGTCAGTAATGGTTTCGCCATAAAAAAAGAGCATAACACTAGCAACAATACCAAAAATTGTGCCAGTTAAAAAGAAGCGTAAAACCACAACTATAGGGGGGGCTTGATCCATAGATAGACCACTATTTTCAAACATATTACTCCTTTATAAACTCTTCTAACTTTATGTTTTGGTTTGGCGAAATTAAAATATGCCAATTCTCATCTTCTGTCTGTTTGCTTATAAAGTTTAAATTGTGCTCTCCAGCAAGGGCAAGTAGAGGTATAGGCTCTTTGCGATGAAGCATATAGAAGTAACTATTCTCATCTAAAAGTTTAAGAGCTTCTATAGCTTTTTCTAGTGGCTCAGGATGCTCTAACTCTCTTGCATCTAAAAAGTGTTTTATCAAAGTGCAACCTCTTTCATTTTTTCTATTAACTCAGCTTTACCATCTGCCTGAAGCACTCTATCTGCCATAGCATAAAGCATTTGCTCCTCTTTCATATTGTGCTGTTGCAGAAGAATCATCATAGATTCTGCAAGTGAAAGATAGGCATCTTTGTCTTCACTCTCTATAGCTTGAGCCATTTTACCCATTAAGCCACGCACTTGCTCATGTTCGTGTTTCATAACCATTGTTGGTCCTTCGCTAGAGCCTGTTATCTCTTCGAATTTAGGGAAAAACTCATCTTCCTCTTTTTTAAAGTGTAAAAGTGTTTCGTCTGCAAACTTTAAAAACTCATCTTTTGTTGTAGCAAAATCACCCTTTGCCGCCGCTGCTTCAGCCCTTGCAAAAATATTATCACACTCTCTGTGGTCTGTTATTAAATATTGTGAAATTTCCATTTTATTCTCCTGTTTTAGATGAAGCTAAGAGTTCAGGGCTTAGAGCTTAGAGCCTAATATTGTAGCTTCGCTATTTTTTATTTGTGCGGTGAGGACACCGCACCCTACATTATTGTGCGACATGGTCGCACCTACATATCATCAACCATCAACTATTGATAATCAACCATTAACCATTAACTAAACCCCTGCTATCTCTTCCCAAAGTTCAGGTTTAAGCAGCATATACTCAACTCTTGCTTGCCAAAGTTTGGCAAATTGTTCTGCCTCCTCTTTGCTAGCTTGCCCCATTAATGTTTTTTGCATTAATGGTTGCATATTTGGGTCACCTGGTACTATAGAAGTATTTAGATTTAGTGTAATCGACTCATTATTGTCAATTCTTGTAAACCTAACCATACCATTAACATCGCTATTGCCGTAACTTAACAGATTTTTACGGTTAAATTTACCACCAATTCCAGCAAAACCGCCACTGTCGTTACTACCCAAAATAAAGCTTAAAACCGAGCCAATAACACCAGTTACTTGGTGCTCTTTTGCATCTTTAAACTCAATTTTAACTTGGCTTCTTTTTGGCATCTCTTCGCCATAAAGCTTGCTTAATGCCACTTTTGCCAATATGTAACTACCAGCTACAGTTGGGCAAGAGTGCCCTGCTAGCTTAACGCAATCTATATAATCAATTTGAATCTCGCCATCTTTGGTAGCACCTAAAAATGCCGCTAAATCATCTTGTAGAATAAATGGTTCTACGCTGTCATAAAATTTTGGATATTCCATACTAAACTCTTTTTTAGGCAATTCTACCCAAACAAGGTATTAATTTCTATGATTTATGTCAAAAACTTATAGATTATAGTTAAAATTGAGTAATATATCATCAAAGATTATGGGGTAATGGATGAAAAGAGCAATTTTACTACTGAATATGGGTGGCCCAAGCGATATTAGCGAAGTAGAGATATTTTTGCGAAATATGTTTGCTGATAGGTATATTTTACAAACCAACCCACTAATGCGTAAATTAATCGGAAATATAATAGTAGCAAAACGCTTAAACGAAGCTCAAGAGAATTATCGCGAAATTGGTGGAAAATCGCCTCTACTAGATATTACAAACTCTCTGGCAAGTAAAATTAGTGAAAAATTAGAAGTTCCAGCTTACCCAGTAATGCGATATGTACCACCATTTGCAAAAGATGTTTTGCCAGAGTTAAAAGAGCAAGGCATTGAAGAGTTGCTACTCTTTTCAATGTATCCACACTACTCAAGTACTACAACAAAATCTTCGATTGAAGATGTAGAAGAGTGCTTAGAAGAGTTAAATTGGCAACCTAATATAAAAACAGTAGATAGATACTATAACGATTTAGATTATGTAAAAATACAAGCTAATTTAATAGAAAAAAACCTAAATGGCGAGAGCTCTGAAGATAAAAAGTTAATAATTTCAGCCCACGGCTTACCGCTAGATATTATAAAAAAAGGCGACCCTTACGAAAAAGAGATAACAGTAAATTTCGAATTAATAAAAGCAGAATTAGCACACAGAGGCGTAAACTTTAAAGAGATAGAACTAGCCTACCAATCCAAAGTAGGCAATGGTACATGGCTAGAGCCAAACTTAAGCGATGTGTTAAGAAACCCAACAAATTTAAATGTATTAATATTTCCAATAGCATTTACAATAGACAACTCTGAGACAATTTTTGAGCTAGATATTGAACATAGAGAGATAGCCCAAAAGATAGGCTACAACTACTATAAAGTAGCAAAGTGCCCAAATGATAGCGAAGAGTTTGTAGATTTTATTAAGAACAAATTAAGAGTTTTGATATAATAGCAAAATGACTTATGAGTATTTAAAAAATTTAAAGAAACATAACCGCACGCTAAAGCTTTTAAATAGTGATAATTTTGCTATGAGTATGGCGTTTTTCTATTTTGTTTTTGTAGAGAAAAAATATATTACAATAACAGATAGAGAAATTTTAACTCTACTAGATGACTTCTTATATAATTTAAACCAAATTTATGGAAATATCTACCCTAAAACTCCAAAAGAGTATCTGGATGATTTTGCAAGTGATAAAAGTGCTTACTTAAAAAAGTATTACGGAAGTGGTGGAGAACTTTTGTATGAATTAACACCATATACGCAAAAGGCACTAGAGATTGTAGAGTCGCTTGAGCGAAAAGAGTTTGTGGGTAGTCGTAGTAAATTTAATGCTATTTTTGAACTCTTAGAAGAGTTGATTTTCGAGACAAACTATAGCGATAAAGAGCGAGTTGCCAAACTAAAAGAGCAAAAGGCTAAAATAGATAAGCAGATAGAGGCTATAGAGGCAAAAGAGGATATTCGTTTCGACAGTAGCCGTGTAAAAGAGCACTTTATGTTAATAGAGGAGCAGAGTCGAAAGTTAAAGTACGATTTTGCACAAATAGAGTATAACTTTCGAGATTTAAATGCGTCGGCAATGGAGCAAATAGCTACAACAAACGAGAGTAAAGATGGGGTTTTAAGCTCTATCTTTGATATAGAAGATAGCATTCGTCAAAGTGACCAGGGTAAAAGCTTTTTTGCATTTTGGCAATTACTTAGCGATGCTCAAAAGAGTGAGCAATTATCACAAATGCTAGAGCAATTATACAATTTAAAAGAGGTGCAAGAGGTCGATAAAGATGGCTCTTTAAAGCACTTAAAATATGACTTACTAAATAATGCTAACAAAATAGCTAAAGTAACTGCTAGGTTAATGGAGCAGTTGCGTCGCTTTATTGATGACAAAGTGTGGGTAGAGAACCGAAAAATTTTAGAGTTGTGTAAAGAGATAGAGCAAAGAGCTATAGAGATAAAGAGCAATCCACCCAAAGAGCGAAACTTTATTGCGATAGATGGGGTTAAAGTGCCAATAGATTCGGTTTTTGAAAAGAGTCTATACACACAAAAAAAGAGAGTAGAGTTTAAAGCTGAGGTAAAAGAGGAGGAGTTAAGCTTAGATTTAGATAGCTTTTATGATATATTTTATGTAGATGAAGAGGCTCTAAAGCAAGCAATTAATACCCTTTTGCAGATAAAACCGCAATGTAGCCTTAAAGAGGTTGTAGAGAAATTTCCGGTAAAGAAAGGAGTAGCAGAGTTGGTATCTTACCTCTCTATTGCTAAAAACTCCAATAACGCTGTTTTGCTAGAGGATGAGAAAGAGAGATTGCATATAAAAGATAGCGATGGAGAAGAGAAGCTTGTGTTGGTGCCAAAAGTAGTTTGGATTAAGGAGTCGTATGAATAGAGATGCAAGAGTGGCGATAATTTTGCTGATGAAAGGGATTTTTTACAAAAGTGATAACGAGAGAGCCTTTTTTGAATTGGTTGGCAACAGTTATGGAGCAATTATCGACTATTTTAAAACAATCGGTTTAGAGGTTTTGGTTGATGAAAACGATGGCTATGCTTATTTGAAAAACAGAGTTTACGAAGATGAGAGCGAAGCTCTACCAAAGCTTATTGCAAGTCGCGAGCTTAGTTACAAAGTCTCTCTACTCTGTCTTATTTTACGCAAGAAAATAGCACAATTTGATATGCAAAATGAGAATGAAAAAGCTATTATTAGTGCAGAAGAGATTCTTAGCAATATGTCGCTATATATGGATATACAATTTAACGAAGTAAAAGCCAAACGAGAAATTGAAGCAACAATCAAAAAAGTAGAAGAGTTGGGCTTTTTAAAAAAGATACGAAAAGGCGAAGATATTTACGAAATCAAAAGTGCAATAAAATCGTTTGTAAATGTTGAGTTTTTAGATAGCCTTAAAGAGAAAGTAGGGGTTAGTGGGTAGGATGTAGGGCGTAGGGTCGATTTATCGACCAATAATTTATATTTAAATGCCTATTTTATGGTCGGTAAACCGACCCTTGTATAATACAAATAGAGGTAAAGATGATAAAATACCTCTGAAGGATTAAGGGTAAATCGAACCGACCTAAAGCATTAAAATAGTCA